>Ga0206904_1066_pt1 | contig 27248 bp, 29 predicted proteins | sample Alteio_BWOrgHeat_42_FD_152981 | JGI IMG/M metagenome (GOLD analysis project Ga0206904, IMG submission 152981) | Enriched cells from forest soil in Barre Woods Harvard Forest LTER site, Petersham, Massachusetts, United States -... | ecosystem: Environmental > Terrestrial > Soil > Temperate forest >...
AATAATGCCCGATGAGCTGGAAAAAGTTTTTGAATCGTTTTATCGTGGCACTAATGTAAAAGGCTATCAGGGCAATGGAATTGGCCTGTATGTTACAGGTAAGATAATTCATCTTTTTAATGGCACCATTAAAGTCGACTCCGTTCCGGGCGAAACCACCACATTTACCATTCAGTTTAGTAAGTAAATTCTAATCCAATTCTAATCTCACTTTAATTCGGCTTTAATTCGGGCGGTATAAATTTGCAGCATCAAATTTTACTATGTCTAAAAGGTTCGTTCTTGCTGTTTTATTATTACTACTTGGGTTTACAATTACTACATCCAAAGCAAATGCACAGGGTGCGGCAGGAGATACGCTTAAAATAACCGTTAAACAAGCCGAAGATCTTTTCATAAAGAATAATCTGCAGCTTATTATCCAGCGTTATAACATAGATAATGCAAATGCACAGGTAATTACTGCCAAACTTTTCCCTAATCCGGATTTCAATTTCTCGAATGGTATACATACCAACGACGGATCACAGGGGCCTGCTTATAAAGACCAGTCGTTTGGAATTTCGCAGCTGTTCACTACCGCCGGAAAACGGAACAAAAATATTCAGTTAGCCAGGATCAGTGTTGATATGGCAAAGTATCAGTTCTTTGATTTGTTGAGGACTTTAAAATTTACACTGAGAAATGATTTTTATACTATTTATTTCCAGGAACAGTCGGCCAAAGTTTATAACGAGGAGATAAATTCGTTATCAAAAACACTTACCGTATTTAAAGAGCAGTATGCAAAAGGCAATATAGCGCAGAAAGAAGTGTTGCGCATACAATCGCAACTGTATTCATTACAGGCTGAGTATAATAACATGCAAACTGGTATAGATACGGTTCAAAGCGAATTCAAACTGCTTACAAAAACAGGCCCTAACATCTACATACAACCCCAACTTAATTATGATTTGGATGGAAAAACAATTGTTGCATCTGTCCCTTATCAGAAATTACTTGATTCGGCTTATACCAACAGGTATGACCTGAAGCTTACAAAGACTACTATTGATTATAACAACATGAACCTGCAGTTGCAAAAAGCAACTGCGGTTCCTGATTTTTCCCTTTCTCTTAACTACGATAAACTTGGTGGCTACGGCACTAACTTTTTAGGCGCAGGCATTGAGTTTAGTTTACCGTTTTTCAACCGCAACCAGGGCGGTATTAAACAGGCCAGAATTGCCGTAGATCAAAGCAAAATACAGCTGCAAAGCCAACAGGACCATATTGAAAGCGATGTAGCAACCAATTACAAAAGTGCGTTGCGGCTCGAGAATTTGTACAACAGTTTCGACCCGGCTTTTAAAAACGATTTTAATCACCTGATACAGGAGGTTTTTAAGAATTATGAAAAAAGGAACATCAGCCTGCTTGAGTTCCTTGATTTTTATGATTCCTATAAAACCAATACCCTGCAATTAAATACACTGCAGCTTAACCGCATTACTTCACTGGAACAACTGAATTACGTTACAGGAACACCATTTTTTAATCAATGAGCATCATCATAAACATGTATACCAAATATAAAATACTTACTATTTCAATTGCTTTTATTACGGCAGGGCTCGTTCTGCAAAGCTGTCATCATGGAGATGACAGCCAGGAGAAGGATACCCGTTTTCGTGTTACTGACAGCCTGATAAACAGCCTGCTAATTGATACGGTGAAAGAAGCCAGCGCTTTATCGCAAATAACCTTAACCGGAAGCATTGCGCCCGATGAGAATAAAATGGTAAAGGTATTTCCAATGGTTAGCGGTGTTGCGCAGGATGTACATGTTCAGCTAGGCGACATAGTGCAAAAGGGACAAACCCTGGCCATTATGAGAAGCGCAGAGATGGCGGGGTTTACAAAAGATTATATCACGTCGGAAGCTGACATCCGTAATACCAAACGGATAATGGAATCGACCCAAGATCTGTATAAAAGCGGACTTGCCTCGCAGAAAGATTTAGAGCAGGCACAGTCGGACTATCAAAAGGCTGTTGCTGAAGGGAAACGCGCCGGGGCAGTTATCTCCATTAATAAAAGCAACGCAAATGGCTACCAGGTAAAAACACCATTATCCGGTTATGTGGTTGAGAAAAACCTTACCAACAATACACAGGTAAGGGCGGATAATAGCCAGAACTTATTTACCATAGCCGACCTCTCGACAGTTTATGTGCTGGTTAATGTTTATGAATCGGACATTTCAAAAATACAAACCGGCGACCCGGTAAAGATCACAACCTTATCCTATCCAGATAAAACATTTGAAGGAAAAATAGACCGGATTGACAATATGCTTGATCCCGACAATAAGGTAATGCATGCAAGGATTAAGATTAACAACCCTGGCAACCTGCTTAAACCCGGAATGTTTGCGAATGTGCTCATAAAGGCTAAATCGGGAGAAGATCTGCCGGAGGTTAGCTCACAGGCATTGGTTTTTGATAATGATAAAAACTATGTAATAGTGGTTGATGGGAAAGCAAAAGTGCATATCCAACAGATTGAGATAGCCAAAACTGTTGAGGACAGGGCGTACATCAAAAAGGGGCTAAAACCCGGTGACAGGGTAATTGCATCGAGGCAGGTGTATTTATATGAATCGTTGAAGGATTGATTGGGAGGAGAATTTCGGAAGTCGGAAGTTCGATTTCGGAATTCAAAAAAATTAAAAGGTCAAATTTAAACGGAATCGAAAATTCGATATAAAATAAATAAATAAATCCAAAATCGAACATCCGAAATCCGAAATAATAACACATGAATAAGTTCATAAAAAATATTCTTTCATTCGCTCTCAGGAACAGGTTCTTCATATTTTTTGTGACGGCACTGCTTGCTGTTGCAGGCTATATCAGCTTTAAAACAATAAGTATTGATGCTTTTCCTGATGTTACCAATACATCGGTTACCATAATTACCCAGTGGCCTGGCCGGAGCGCTGAAGAGGTAGAGAAATTTGTTACCCGCCCTATCGAAATTGCCATGAACCCGGCAGAGAAAAAGACAAGCATCCGCTCGTCTTCCCTGTTTGGGCTTTCGGTTGTAAAGATCACTTTCGATGATGAGGTTGATTATAATTCTGCCCGCTTACAAATTAATAATCACATTGGCGATGCAAGTTTGCCCGATAATGTTAACCCATCTATAGAGCCGCCTTATGGCCCTACGGGTGAGATCTACCGCTTTACATTAACCAGTAACAAAAAATCGGTTAAGGAATTAAAAACCATTGAAGATTGGGTGGTCGACCGTGAACTCAAGGCCGTTCCGGGGGTTGCCGATGTTAATAGTTTTGGCGGTGAGGTAAAAACTTACCAGATCACCATCGATCCGGAAAAGGCTGTTCAATACAACGTTTCCCCCTTGCAGTTATACGACGCTGTATCAAAAAGCAATGTAAATGTGGGTGGCGATGTTATTGATCAAAACGGCCAAGCCTATGTAGTCAGGGGTATTGGTTTACTCAATAATATCAATGAAATAAAAAATATAGTTATAAACAATATAAAGGGAACGCCCATATATGTAAAAACTATATCAGAAGTTACTGAATCATCATTGCCGCGTTTAGGGCAGGTTGGCCGCGATAAAGACCCCGATGTTGTTGAAGGAATTGTGGTGATGCGTAAGGGCGAAAACCCAAGCGAGGTGATCAAAAATCTGAAGCTAAAGATCCATGACCTTAACACCAAGATACTGCCTGATGATGTTAAACTGAACACGTTTTACGACCGTGAAACCCTGGTAAACTTTGCTACTGATACCGTTCTGCATAACATGGCCGAGGGGATAATTTTTGTTACGGTTATTGTATTCCTATTCATGGCCGATTGGCGCACTACATTAATCGTATCGCTTATTATCCCGCTTGCTTTATTGTTTGCCTTTATATGTTTGAAACTGAAGGGCATGTCGGCCAACCTGTTATCAATGGGGGCCATTGACTTTGGGATCATTATAGACGGTGCAGTAGTAATGGTCGAGGGAATCTTCGTAGTGCTCGATCATAAGGCAAAAGAGGTTGGGATGGCCAACTATAACAAAATGAGTAAGCTAGGCTTAATAAAGAAAGCCTGCCTGGTTAACGGAAAGGGTATCTTTTTTGCAAAGCTCATTATCATTACCGGTTTACTCCCAATATTCAGTTTCCAGAAAGTTGAGGGTAAAATGTTCTCTCCTTTAGCTTGGACATTAGGCTTTGCCCTGTTGGGTGCAGTAATATTAACCTTTACGTTTGTGCCTGCCTTAGCCAGTTTCCTATTGAGGAAAGATGTAAAGGAAAAGCACAATGTTTTTGTAGAAGCAATTACAAATGGGGCCATGCGCTTTTACTCCGTGTGCTTTAAAGCGCGGAAAATTGTATTCCCTATTGCTATTGCAGCGCTTGTTTTAAGCCTGGGATGTTTTAATCTTTTAGGGACTGAATTCCTCCCCGAATTAAATGAGGGAGCGATATATGTACGCGCTACCGGGCCTTTAAGCATTTCGTTAAAAGAGTCGGTTAAACTGGCGAACGAGATGCGCAATATCTTCCTGAGTTTTGATGAAGTAAAACAGGTGATGTCGCAAACCGGCAGGCCTAACGACGGAACAGATGCTACAGGTTTTTATAACATTGAATTTCACGTAGATATATACCCGGAAAGCCAATGGAAAAGGAAGGAAACAAAAGAAGAACTGATTCAGCGGATGCAGGAAAAGCTGAAGTTTTTCCCGGGTGTTGATATCAACTTTTCGCAGCCAATATCCGACAATGTTGAAGAAGCAGTATCGGGGGTAAAAGGCTCTATCGTAGTCAAAATGTTTGGTGATGATTATAAATACATTGAAAAACAGGAAGTAAATATCTATTCTATACTAAAAGGTGTAAACGGAATCCAGGACCTTGGCATATTGCACAATGTTGGGCAGCCTGAACTACAGATAGACCTTAACCAGGAAGAGATGGCGCAATACGGTGTAACCGCCGCGGATGCCAACGCAGTAATTGAAACGGCTATTGGCGGTAAAGCGGCAACTCAGATTTATGAGGGCGAGAAAAAATTTGACCTTCGGATCCGTTATCCTGAAGATTTTAGGAACAACGAATTAGCCATAGGCGACCTGCGTGTACCTACGCTAAATAACAATACAGTACCTCTGCGCGAGATTGCCAGCATTAAAAAAATTACTGGCGTAAGTATGATCTACCGCGACGACCATCAGCGGTATGGAGCTATTAAGTTCTCTATCAGGGGCCGTGATATGGGCAGCACCATAAGCGAGGCACAAGGCAAAGTAAATTCGCAAATTAAACTGCCCAAAGGCTACTCCCTGCAATGGGCTGGCGATTTTGAAAACCAGCAGCGTGCAACAAAAAGGTTGAGCGGGGTTGTACCTATCAGTTTGTTGGTTATTTTCTTTATCCTGTTCATTCTGTTTGGCAATTTCCGCGACTCGCTGTTAGTATTAAATAATGTTCCCTTTGCTATAATGGGTGGCATACTTGCCCTGCTGATAACCGGCGTAAACTTTAATATTTCGGCTGGTATTGGCTTCATTGCCCTGTTTGGTATCTGTGTGCAAAACGGGGTGATACTGATCACCAAGTTTAAAAGTAACATCACAGAACTAAAGCATCACACCACCTGGACATCGTTTGCAGTTGCCTTAAAAGCAGGTGTCGCTGATCGTTTAAGGCCGGTGGTGATGACTGCTATGATGGCAGCCATAGGTTTATTGCCCGCTGCTGTTTCGCATGGCATTGGCTCCGAGGCATCCAAGCCTTTGGCAATTGTGGTAATTGGCGGCTTGATCACCAATACCATATTTAACCTGTTCGTTTTCCCAATTGTGTTCTTCTGGTCATACCGCAAAAGAGTAGAAAGCGGTATAGTGAGCCGGATTTAATTTATGGCATTAATACCCCTAGTTTATATTGATGTGTCGATGGAGGTGCAGCTAAAGCTGCACCATCCTGAGACGATTAAAAAAGTCCGGAAGACCGGAAGTCGGTAAGTCCGAAAGAAACTGCAGTATAAGCCTTTTCCCGAATTTTAAAATCAAATATACTTTTGGCTCCTTCTATTCTGCCCTTAAACTATTTATCGGATTGGCCATTGCAGCCTTTATGGTTTTGAATGCTATAGTTGATAGCCCTGTTATCAATCCTGCAGATAAGGAAACCACGAACATCCACCAGCTTATATTTATGCGGTAAGGAAAGTCCTGTAACCAGCTATGCATAAAATACCATGCTATAGGCCAGGCAATAATATTGGCTATGAGCAGTAATTTAAAATACTGCTTAACAAATAACGAAACTACATTTCCAACACTCGCCCCTATTACCTTCCGAATGCCTATTTCCTTTGCTTTTTGGGCAACTGAATAAGTTATTAATCCCAATAAACCTAAACATGAAATAAAGATTGCGATGATGGCAAACGTACTGATCATTTTCTGTGCACGCTGATCCTGGTCATAATCTCCCTGGAAAATATCATTCAAAAATCCATAAGAAAATGGCGTATCCTGATTTAATTTTTTCCACTGATCAGAGGCGTATTGAATAGCAGCCGCAGCATGGCGTCCATCAATTTTTGCAACAATAGTAGTGCATCTCAAAGGATTAACGCCCATAATAGCACAAGCGCCTATTTCTGCATGCAAAGAGAAGTAATGATAGTTTTTTACTACACCTGCTATCTTGTAATTATAAACCACTCCATTACGCAGGTGTGATACATATTTACCCGGCGCTGTATATGGATCAAATCCCAATAGTTTTGCGGCTTCCTCATTTAAAACTATCTCTTTACCAAAATCATGCACTTCCATCTCTTCCTGCATATTGGTATTGGTAAATGCCTCCGACCTAAAGTTATTGCCCGAGATCAGCTCAAGGCCGAGTGTTTTCAAATAGTTTTCATCGGCATAGTCAAAGAAAACTTCATGTTTTTCATTTACCGTTTTTCCCTCCGGATACAGATTCATATCCCCGGATATTAATGGAGCAGTGGCAAGTGTAACCGATTTAAAGTTTATGTTCTCACTAAGCGGCTTTATTAATTGGGTGCTGTTTTTTTGAGACTGCTCGCTATTAAGGTTCAATACCAGTTGTTGATCCATATCAAACCCGGTTTTTGAATTAAGCATATAGTGCAGCTGGTTCCATATTACAAGAGTTGCAAACACCAGGCAGGTCGAAATAATAAACTGGGAAACAATGAGCACTTTCCGTACGCTAAATATCCCGGACGAATCTATTATCTTTCCTTTTAATACCTTAACCGGCTTAAAGGCCGACAAATAGAAAGCCGGGTATAAGCCGGCAGCAATCCCGGTAATTAGCGAAATAAGCAGCAGCCATAAAATTAAATTGCGGTTTTCGGGTGCAAAGAATGATAATGTTTGACCTGTGATGTTATTAAATAAGGGCAGAAAAATAAATGCTAATCCAACAGCAATAACCAATGCACAAAGACTGATAACAATTGTTTCAAGCAAAAATTGATACCTGATGGATCCCTTACCTGCACCAATTACCCTGAGTACGCCCACTTCCCGGGCACGGCTTATCGCCTGTGCGGTTGTTAAATTCATGTAGTTGATGCAACCCAGCAATAATATAACCAGCGCTATTGATCCTAACAAATACAGATATTTAATACTTCCCTGCTTATATGCAAGGTAATCGTTGAACTCGGTAGAGTGAAGATGGATATCTTTAAGGGCCTGTAATGAGGTGGTTACGTAATCATTACCGGCCTTCATATCAGCAAGGGCATGCCTTTGAGTGTAAGCATTTAGTTCATTAAGAACATGCTGTAAATTACTCCCGTGCTTTAATTTTATATAAGTGTAATAATTAGGAGCAACAACCCAATTAGTTATGGCTGCTATTTGCTCCCTTATCTTATCACTGTTATTTGAAGCGAAAAAATCAGCTTTTATGTGGTTTAAAAAATCTTCTTTAAAAACCCCGGTAATGGTATAAACGCTGCTGCCTACTTTTAGTGTTTTACCGACTGGATCCAGATCCTTGAAAAGTTTTTTAGCCAATGATTGAGAAAGCACAATAGTATTTGGGGCTGAAAATGCTGTTTTACGATTGCCCTGTAAAAAATGGAATGAAAGCACATCGAAAAATTCAGGATCAACCCAATATCCCGAATCTTCGGCAAAAGGAGTTGAAGCACCACCATTCTGCGCCTGCACAATGGCAACACCATTGGTTGCATCCAGACGGCTCACCTGGTCTATTTCAGGTATTTCGCTTTTTAAATATTTGGCAAAGGGCAAAGCAACTGTCGGGGCTTTACCCCCACCCTTAAAGGTTGAGGTTATACGATAGATGTCTTCATTATTATCAAACCCTTTATCAAAACTCAGTTCATGCTGACAAAATAAAAACACCAATGCACAACAGGTCAATCCTGCCGCCAGGCTTAAAACGTTAATAAAAGTGGTGGTTTTACGTTTCCAAAGGTTGCGGAGTGCAAGTTTTAAGTAGCTTTTAAACATAAACTTTTGATATAAGGTATAATCAAAAGTAACGGGTTTAAATAAAATACTGATATACAGTGGTCTTATTTAACAAAATTTAACGGAGAAGTTAAGCTACTGCAGTTCGTGCGGAAATTGTTGCGAGACCAGTTTTTCAACCGGATAACCCATGGCTTTACAGTGTGCTACAATTTTTTCATAAAGTACTTTATCCATGCTGGGTTTACGGCTCATGATAAATAAAAACCGGTAATCGGGGTGTCCAACAACAGCCCATGAATAGTCTGAAGCCAGATCAATTACCCAATAATCAACCTTGATCGGCCAGATGAACTGCGCCTTCATTTGCCCGTCATGAGTGTCCTCAACAGGAAATATTTTTGATTTAAAGGATCGTAATTTGTTTTTATCTCCTTCCCGACAAGTAGTAACTACATTATAATACCCATCCTTATTTAAGGTATAATACGTGGTTGTTTCGCGACTACCCTTATCAAACATAGTCGGGATGGAATACAACGAGTACCATGTCCCGCTAAAACTTTTTAAATCGAGTTTTTCAACCGTTTTATTAGGTATGTTCCCTGCGAAAAAAGTTAAAAGACTTATAAATAAAATGCAGACAGCCTTCATAATCGTATAGGTTAATATTATCTATACGAAATTATTTAAAGAAGGGTTTTATAAGCTGAAATTACTGATCCGTAACCTATTTAACCAGTGTCCCGATATGTTCACCGTTGGCAATTTTCATCAAGTTGCCTGGTTTATTCATATCGAAAACAATAATAGGCAGGTTATTTTCCTGGCAAAGGGTAATAGCGGTCATATCCATTACATTAAGGCCTTTGTCATATACTTCCTGGAAAGTGATTTCGTCGTAACGTTTTGCTGTAGGATCTTTTTCCGGATCAGCAGTGTAGATACCGTCAACGCGCGTTCCTTTTAGCACAACATCAGCCTTTATTTCTATAGCACGAAGAGAAGCGGCTGTATCGGTAGTAAAATATGGGTTGCCGGTACCGGCACCGAAGATCACGATATGGCCTACCTCTAAATGATGCATTGCCCTGCGGCGGATATAAGGTTCACAGATCTGTTCCATTTTTATTGCAGACTGCAGGCGGGTTTCAACACCGATGCTTTCAAGGGCATTTTGCATGGCCATACAGTTGATAACTGTGGCAAGCATTCCCATATAATCTGCCTGGGCACGTTCCATGCCCGATTTTTCGGCGCTTAAGCCACGGAATATATTACCTCCGCCTACAACAATAGCAATCTCGATTCCTTTGTCATAAACTGCTTTTATATCTTGCGCATACTGTAAAACCTGGTTATTGTCAATTCCGTATTGTTTATCGCCCATCAGCGATTCGCCGCTAAGTTTTAGTAGTATCCTTTTATATGCCATGAGGTAGTTAAATTGGTCAAAAATATAGAAATATAATCAGTGTTAAAATTTTATGTCGACTTTGTTAAATAATTACCCTTAAACACAGTTCCCTGTACTTCATAAGCAGCATTAAAAACAATAAGGTCGGCATCAAAGCCTGCTGCAACCTTTCCCTTTTTATGAAGTGAAGCCAGCTGGGTGGGATATAATGAGGCCATGTTAATCGCCTCAGCCAGATCAATGCCTACCTGTTTCACACAGTTTTCCACTGCCATTAGCATAGTAAGGCACGAGCCTGAAAGCGTTCCGTCAGGCATTACATATCGATCTCCGGTAAACTGGTGTTGGTATGCCCCCTCTGATACTGCTGTAACCGCATCTGTTATTAAAAACAGTTTATCGCCAAGCTCACGCTTAGCCAAACGCACCATTGCGAAATCGACATGGATACCATCGGCAACAATGCTGGCATAAGGGCGCTCTTCAAATATAGCTGGGATATATCCCGGTTCGCGGTGGTGCATTTGCGGCATGGCATTAAATAAATGCGTCACTGCCGGCACAGGTTTATTTAAAAACGATTTTCCCTCTGCATACGTAGCGTTGCTATGTCCTGATGAGATAATAATGCCTTGCTGGTGCAGATAATCTATTACTTCCTGATCCTGGAGTTCAGGGGCGATGGTTATCATTTTAATAACGTCATCGGCTTTTTCAACCCAGCCTTTTACTTCGGCAAGTGTAGCTTTCTTTATGAATTTTTCAGGATGCGCTCCCTTTTTAACAGGGTTAAGATACGGCCCTTCCAGGTGCAGGCCCAGGAAGTTACCCTTGCAATTTTCGCGGTAAGCTTTAGCCGATTCGATGCCTTGTTCAACAATCTCGTTTGTATTAGTGCCGATGGTTGCAAAAAAACCGGTAGTGCCCTGACTAAGCAGGTCGGTCTCCATTCGTTCCAAAGCTTCAACTACTGGTGTTCCGGCAAACAGTTTACCACCGCTGCCATAAATTTGCAGGTCAATTAATCCTGGGGCTAAATAAGCTCCCTTAAGGTCAATCTTTTCGACACCATCTGGCATGGCGCTTTCATCCGTAATAGCAATTATTTTATCCCCGGTAATTAAAACCACTTTACCACTGGTAATGTGGCCGTCAGAGATAAGCTGGAGGTTGTGAAGAGCTGTTATCATGATTGATTACTTATAAAATCTTCTTTGTCATTCTGAACGCAGTGAAGAATCTTATACGCTATACAGATCGGCACCATGCATATCTGGTGAAGAAGATCCTTCGCTCTCGCTCAGGATGACAAAAATCTGAACGTTATAACAAAAAAATCCCCTTCGTTTTCACGAAGGGGATTAAATATTTAAGCTCCTAAAGCTACCCGTTTAAAGGCGGTTACTGTTAATCCCTTTTCAACGGTGCTCAAAAATTGAGCAACGTTTTTTGATGGGTCCTTAACAAACTCCTGGTTTAATAAGGTTGAATCTTTATAGAATTTATTCAGCTTGCCTGCAGCAATTTTTTCAACCATTTCTTCTGGTTTGCCTTCAGCACGAATTTGATCTTTAGCAATTTCAAGTTCACGCTCAATCACAGTAGCATCAACTCCGTCTTTATCAATAGCAACAGGGTTCATAGCTGCAATCTGCATTGCAACATCTTTACCTGCTTCGTCAGCACCGGCAACGTTAGCACTTAAGCCAACTAATACACCTAACCGGAAGTTACCGTGGATGTAAGCAACAACTTTTTCGCCTTCAACAACAGCATATTTAGATACACCGATCTTCTCACCGATCTTACCTGTTTTGTCGATGATGATATCGCCGATTTTACCCATTGTGCTATCAACATCAATAGAAAGATCGTAAAGCGCTTCGATAGAAGCCGGTTTGCTTTCAACTGCTGCGTTAGCTATTTGGTTACCGAAAGCAATAAATTCAGCATTTTTAGCAACAAAGTCAGTTTCGCAGTTAAGCTCGATAATTACACCGAACTTGCCATCAGCAGATGAACGTGCAATAACCACGCCTTCATTGCTTTCGCGATCCTGGCGGCTTGCCGCTACTTTAGCACCTTTTTTTCTTAAAAAATCAATAGCTGCTTCAAAATCGCCATTGGTTTCAGTTAAAGCTTTTTTGCAATCCATCATACCGGCACCAGTTTGCTGGCGCAGTTTATTTACGTCGGATGCAGATATAGTTACTGTAGACATTTCTTTGTTTTTTATATGTTAAAAATCGTAAGCCTTAAGTCCAAAGTCACTCGGTACTTTCGACTTAAGACTTACGACTAAATTCAATTATTCTTCTGTTGCTTCAGCAGTTGGAGTAGCATCTTCAACCGCAGCATCAGCTTCAACAGCTACTTTGCGCGTTCTTTTGCCTTCGGCAGCAGGAGCACGATCAACTGGTGCAGCTTCGGGAGCATCAGCTTTTGCTTTTGCTACAGCTGCTTCTTTTTCAGCTTCGTCTTCTTTCTCGCGTTTACGCTCGTCCAAACCTTCAACAATTGCCTGTATAATAATACCGGTAATTAATGAGATAGATTTGGTAGCATCATCATTCGCCGGGATAGGGAAATCGATGTTTGAAGGGTCAGAGTTGGTATCAACCATAGCAAATGTAGGGATGTTCAACTTTAAGGCCTCGCTAACTGCGATGTGCTCTTTCTTAACGTCGATCAGGAACAATGCAGCTGGTAAACGGTTTAAGTCCGCAATACCGCCAAGCAAAGTTTCTAATTTAATACGCTCACGTTGTATCATCAAACGCTCTTTTTTCGAAAGGTTGCTGTAAGTACCGTCTTTAGTCAATTTATCGATGTTCGACATCTTTTTGATCGACTTACGTACAGTTGCAAAGTTGGTTAACATACCACCTAACCATCTTTCGGTGATGAAAGGCATGTTTACACCTTTTGCATATTCAGCAACAATATCTTTCGCTTGTTTCTTTGTAGCTACGAATAATACTTTACGTCCTGATTTTACAATCTGTTTTATAGCTGCAGCAGCTTCTTCAACCTTAGTTAAGGTTTTATTTAAATCGATAATGTGGATACCGTTGCGCTCCATGAAAATGTACTGAGACATTTTCGGATCCCATTTGCGGGTAAGGTGACCAAAGTGTACACCTGCATCCAGTAAGTCCTGATATGTTGTTCTTGCCATTTTGTTGTCCTCCTTTGATTAACGTTTGCTGAATTGGAATCTCTTACGTGCTTTCTTGCGTCCTGGTTTTTTACGCTCAACCATACGGTCGTCACGTGTCATTATACCTTTAGCGCGCAGTGAAGGTTTCTTTTCAGGGTCGAGTTCAACAATAGCTTTCGCAATAGCTAAACGAACGGCTTCTGCCTGTCCTTTTACGCCGCCACCTGCAACATTTACTTTAACATCAAATTTACCTGTCGAACCAGAAACTTCTGTCGATTGGGTAACGATGTATTGTAAAGGCAAGGTAGGGAAGTATTCTTTGTAATCTTTACCGTTCACGGTAATAGCGCCGTTACCATCTGTTAAGTAGATGCGTGCAACAGCGGTTTTTCTTCTGCCCGAAGTGTTTGTTGTTGACATTTCTTTTCTCCTTAGTAATTAAAAGTTAAATGGTTGTTGGGTTTTGTGCTGCATGAGGATGCTCAGCGCCTGCATATACATGCAAATTGCCAAACAATGCTTTGCCCAAACGATTTTTAGGTAACATACCACGTACCGCTTTTTCAATTACGCGTGTTGGATGTTTTGCCATTAACTCCTTAGGAGAAATGAAACGCTGACCACCTGGGTAACCAGTGTAAGAAACATAGCGTTTGTCGCTGAATTTGTTTCCGGTCAACTTTACCTTGTCTGCATTAATAACGATCACGTTATCACCGCAGTCTACGTTCGGGGTGAAATCAGGCTTGGTTTTTCCACGGATGATCATTGCGATCTTCGTAGACAAGCGCCCCAAAATCTCGCCTTGTGCGTCAACAACAACCCATTGTTTGTTAACGGTTTTTTTGTTGGCTGAGACAGTTTTGTAACTTAACGTATTCACTTGCTTTAAATTAAATTTATTAAACGTTTATTATACCCCGCATTTTCGGGACTGCAAAGATAGGGGTTTTTGCTTTAATTGCAAATGGTTTTTGTGATTAGTTGATTAAGTTGGATTGGGTTGATTAAGTGAGTGTGTTTTTATTGTAAAGTTGGAGGTTTTAAGCATTTGCTTTTCAAAAACCTTTTTTTATATTTAGTAAAAATTACCTAACCCGTAATTCAGCATCATTTAAATTGATTGCTTGTTTACTTTAACCTGTTTCACTAGTTATTTGCCTGATTTTCATGAATTATACCTGTCACGATGGCGTCGTAATAAATACAGCTGAACCAATAAAATTCCCTGCAAACGAATATTTAAGATTTAAAATATGAAACGATTTCTAATTGTTTTCCCCGCAGCGGCTGTAATTGCGGTATTATCCGGTTGCGAACACGCTAAAACCTATGATGGTCACGACATACAAGCGTACTGTATTATAGGTGTCATCCTGTTGCTATCTCTCGGGCTTGGCAGGTACACCAATATGCTTCGCGACGAGATCACCGACTGCGACCAGTTTGATGTAGAAGTTTCAAAAGTACAGCGCCGCACGAAAACTAAATTAATGAATAAAAAAAGTCCCTTCAGCCTGGCAAAAACACAGTTTGCCGGGTGGACGGTGATCATAGCTTCGTCGTATATTTATTTGTCGTTAACCAAGGGCGACTGCGCGGATGGCGCCATCAATAAAACCGCCCTGGTATTAATGGGCATCGGTACCGGCATCCTGACGGCAGCGGCCATTATTGATAAACGTGAAGAGCTTGATAACAGGCCGCGGCATCAAAATAGGCCGTCGAAGGGTTTTTTCGTTGATATTTTATCAGACCACAACGGGGTGAGCATACACAGGTTCCAGAATTTTGTGTGGACCAGCATAGCCATGATTGTGTATGTAATGAAAGTGGCCCACGTACAGAGCGGCTGCGTAATGCCCGAACTGAGCGATACTTTGCTGGCCTTAACCGGTATAAGCGGCGTTACTTTTTTAACCATGCGGGCTTCTGAAAATAAGCCAGTTGTTGAAAATGCGCCTGAAACTGCTGTTGCCGGCAATGTTGTTGCCCCAGTCAGCAGTCCTGTTGATGTTGTAAGCACCACTACTGTTTCTGTAAGTAATAACCCAGTAACCGGGCCGTGATCAGATTTTGCTATGTGGTAAGCATGTTATCTAAACGGTAAAATTTATAAAAGCCGACAGCATTTCTGCTGCCGGCTTTTTTTTTAATTAGCAACCAACGCTGGTTAATGTACCACCGTAATCGCATGATGCGGTTTGGCCATCCTGTACTGTTACTTTAGTGCTGCAAGTAGGGCTGCTTGCATCACCATTAGCACAACATTCGTAGCACTTAGGTTTCATTACTCCACCTAAAACATCTCTCATTTCAGCTTTGCTGAGTTTTTTAAAGTTTTCCATAGAAATTTAATTATAAAATGGTAAATCTGCCGAAATCACGCCCCGGTATTTGGGCTGCATGTATTATAAAGTGCATACTCCTTTACTTGGCCAAAGTATTTTTGTGTTTCTGCCTATACTAAAATGTATAAGGCATTTTTGATGCTGCTTGCTGTCCGGCATTTCACCGGATAACGCTGAGTTGCACTATGATTTTTGAAGTGGATGTTTTAGAGGATATACCTGTCTTGCCTGGATGATCCGGTAAATCAATTAACTCATCATTATTTTTTTGAATTGATACTGAGGTATTGAGCAGTTTTTCTCGGATCATTGCGATAAAGGGTTATAGGTTGTGTTTCTACAAAGAAATGTTTTTTAGGCATATGAGCAAGGCCCCAATTGTAACATCCTTGTTGCAATTGGGATTGTAAAGGATATTTAGATCCTACCAAATTCATAGGTAAGAAAGGATTTACCGTTTGGCAGGATATTTTCCCCGAAACCGATCAATTCAAATCCAGCCTTTAATGCGTGGGCTTGTAAATTATCTTTGTCCACAATTTTAAAAATGTCTTTTACGGATTTAATGGATTCAACTCCTGTTTGGCTAACAGATTGGGTTCCGTTATTCGACTGTATGGTTATGATCAGCTTAGCGCCTTCACAGGTGTTATTAGTAATAAATTCAAAACCTTTTTCAATATCAATATACTCGAAAATTAAGGCGGCCCAAACAAAGTCTGCCTTTAGGAAAGCTTCATTCGACGTTGAAATATCTGTATTTACCAGTACCAATTGTTTAATTTTTTCGCCAAATCTTTTTTGGGTTTCTTCCAGGTAGAGGTTATTTATATCAACACCATAAACGCTTTTGGTCTTTTTTACATCAATATGTTCCAATCCATTTCCCCCGCTTATGCCTAAAAACAGCAGACTTTCAGGCTGGTATTTTTGTACATATTTACAGGTTAGATCATTCAGCAATTGTGCTTGCGCCACACTTTCATGTTGCATATGTCGTTCATAATCTGCTAATGGAATATTGTTCCAGGCATTTGTTTTATTCATGCTGATGGAGTGTTTTAGTTTTGCCTAATATATCGTAGTCAAAGACCACCGTTTCATTCAAAAATAGACTAAAATTTGAATTAGTAATTGCACATCTCCCGCCAACAAGGTAAAAAGCTCGGCCCGTGCGATTCCTTCCCCTGGGAAGGGAAGGTAGGGGTCTCGCCACTAAGCAAAGACTGCCAACTCAAAACCACCAACTCTCCAAAAGTGGGTTTACATAATTTTCACTTTATTTGTAGTTATATATCTAATAATCAAATATTTAACTAAAATATTGGGTTTATATGTGTAAACCCATGTAAACCCACTTTACCATAGCAGCCCTACTAACAGGATGCCGGGTTTTATACCCTGCCCTCGCTGTAGCAAGCATGTCGCTTGTGGCCCACAGACAGGTAATAAAGCGACAGGTAACTAATCAGCAATAATCTTAAAAAGTAGTAACTTGCATTAAAATAACCCTGACATCACAGGCAGCGCGACGACAGTTTACAGTCCAACTCAATATTGCTAATAAATTAACCGTGAAAAAACAAAAATTGCTGCTGCTTTTCATTGCTGCTTGTGCCTTTTGGAATAGCACAAAAGCACAGTCATATACTATTGAGTCCTTGGAGGGCGCTAAAGTAAAAATTCACCTAACCAGGACATCGTCATGGTACGGAGCAGCTATTTCCTGTTTAGCCGATACCTTATTTTTGAACGACTATGGGGGCGCCAAAGAAATCCATGTATTGAAACGTAAGTTTTTAGAGATTGATTACTATACCAGGGGTGGTTCAGGTTTTCAATGCCGGAATACCGTGATCTTGTCTGTTAAAAGAAATAAGATTAATGCTTCAATACTCGTCACTTCTTTTGGGAAGACCTTTGGAGGTGATCTTGACGGAAGCCTTTATAGCTTAAAGTTTAATGTAACAGGAGATGATAAAAGCAATTTTAAGCTGATTGCTCATATTTACGACCGGCACAAATCCTATGTCAACCCCAAAACGAGTTATATTAAAAATAAGCAGGTGATCTTAAATTTTGATCCGGACCAAAACATTTTCTACAGTACCCATAAAAAAATAGCTCAATCATTCACCATTGATGGCGCCAGCGGGGCTTCGGAAAAACTGGCAATAAATGAAACAATACCTGTAATTTCTTTAGATAAAGATACTTATTCCTATTACATAAAAGGTGCATGGTACCACCCTGGGGATAATGACAGGTTGTTTAAAAGCTATAACAAATAATCACTCATAAGTTCTCCCATTGAGCTCATGTGCCGCCTATAGATGTAGCCCATTAGTAGACAGGTAGGCTTTTATTCCCTCCCTGGGGGAGGGGTACGGTTGGCTGTGAAGTGGCAGGGAGTGGTTTATGCGCTATAATTATGTACAAACCTCGCTGCCGCAAGCGTGTCGCTTGTGGCCCGTTGACAAGTTGCCAATTGGCAGTTAGCCATTTACTTTCAGCCAAACGTGATAACAATTTTTTGGGCAGGATAGAGATTTTGCAACTGAGCATGCTGGCTACCTAAACGCGGGCCACAAGCGGCACGCTTGCGGCAGCGGGGGAATAAATTCCATTAGTATGTATTTGCCGAATAAGGTAAGTAGAAAATTAAAATTCTTATATTCAGATAATTTATCAAACTCTAATCACATTAAACAGATGAATGACTACAAATTAGAAAAACTTAAAAGCAGTAGACAAATGGCTGCTGATGGATGGGTATATGCCATTCAAAGAATGGACTTATTAATTATTTCAATTAGTGGTGCAGGAATTTGGGTAGTATTAGAAACCTTAAAGTATGCATATGATAAAAAATTATCCGATTTAATCCTTTTAAAGGTAGCTGGGATAATTTTTGTATTAGCGGTAATTACAAATTTCGTTAGTCAGTGGACTGGCAGAAATGCAAATTTTCATCATATCACAATGTGTGACGAAAAAATAATTGCTGGCGATTCCGAAGAAGAAACGCTATTAAAGAAAATCGATGACATCAATAAAAAAGCATCTATCTGGGACGCTTTTACTGATGTGTTTAATATTATCAGTCTGATTTTAATGCTTTTGGGATTAGGAACCGTAATGATATATTTCCTATTTACGTTTTAGCTGGAGGTCGCCCTTGACCTTGTTCTTTTCGCTCCCTTAATGGTTGAGGAGGTTGTTGTGGTCTAGGAGGTGAGTGAAATGGAGGTTTTTGGGGTGTCTGCTGTGGTGGACTTTGCGGTTTAGGAGTATGTTTTTCTGCCATGATTATTTTTCTTATTCAAATATAGTAACTTAAATAAGTTTTTTATCCCTGCGGGTTCCCTTTCAGCAGAACCTACACTATGTTTAAGGCAAAATCATACTGCACTAAAAAGCCTATCCCCCGTGCTTTCTCCGCAATCCGAACACTCCTTTCCTCTTTTCCTCAAAAATCGCTATCTTGGTACTACCACAATCCAGCTGCCTATGTCCACGCCTATCGTTTCCCGTAATTACGGCTTCGATATATTAAGGGTGATCGCCTGTTACATGGTGATCCAGGCGCATGCCGGCGAGTTTTATTTTATCGGCAATGGCGGCAAGATCACCAACACGGTGGATGCTTACTGGGTAGGTTGGTATAACCCGATATGCATTATATCAGTCCCGCTCTTTGTCATGATCTCCGGGCTTTTTCTTTTTCCGGTAACCGATGTACCGGCCTTTTTTAAAAAGCGCTTCAGCCGTATCCTCATCCCTTTTATCATATGGTGCATATTTTACGCGCTGTATTACTACGCAAAAGGTTATGCCAGTTTAAATACCACCCTCATCAATATAGCCAATATCCCGCTTAATTACGGCGCGGAGATAGGCCACCTTTGGTTTGTTTATATGCTGCTCGGCATTTACCTGTTTGCCCCCATCCTCTCGCCGTGGATCCAATCGGCCAGCCGCAAAAGCATGGAGTTCTATCTTATTTTATGGGGAGTATCGCTTACCATCCCCTATATCCACTTACTGATCCCCGGGGTTTGGGGCGAAACCTTTTGGAACCATACGCCAATGCTGTATTATTTCTCGGGCTTTCTGGGTTATGTTGTACTGGCAAACTATATTAAACGCTACCACATGGAACCCCGCCGGTGGAATTACGTTGCTGGCGTTATCCTCATGGTCGCAGGCTATGCCATCACCACCTACGGCTTTATAAACCGTTTGCACACCGAACAATTCATTAATAAATTGGCACTCACCTGGGGTTTCGAAACCATTAACGTCGCCATGATGACCACCGGCGCATTCCTGATGTTCAAAAACATCAAAATAAAAAATATTGATACCCCGTTTATGAAGCTGCTGCTCGATATTTCCGCCAAAAGTTATGGCATTTACCTGGCGCATATCCTTGTTTTAAATGCAGTACATTCCCTGCTCGATCATCGCTTTGCCAGCGCAGCCGTGAAGATCCCGTTAATGGGTGTATGCGCTTTTATCATCACCTTCATAATTGTTAAAATACTGTCGTTTCTTCCTAAAAGTAAGTGGATTGTGGGCTAAATTCATGTTCCCGTATCCCGGCGGTCAGCTACGGGCTCAAAACCTCGCCATAACAACCTCCAACAAAAAACTGCAAACCAAACTTTGCATTACCCCGTAGTTTATTATTTTTACGCACCAATTGTTCATCACAAAAAATAATCTCCCCATGGTAATCATAAAAAATCATATCGAATTCGAAGCCTTGTTAGGCAAGGAAATAGGCATATCCGGCTGGCATACTATTACCCAGCAGCAAATAAACCAGTTTGCCGAAGCCACTATCGATCATCAGTGGATCCACACTGACCCGGAAAGAGCTAAAACCGAAAGTCCGTTTAAGGCAACCATTGCGCATGGCTATTTAACAGTGTCGTTACTGCCATACTTCTGGCACCAGATCGCCGATGTACAAAACCTTAAAATGCAGATCAATTATAGTATCGAAAACATAAAATTTGCACAACCCGTACTGGTCGACAGTCCGGTGAGGCTTCATGCAAAGCTGGTTGCCATAGTTAATTTAAGGGGTATTACCAAAGCTACCATAGGTGTTACCATGGAAATTGACGGACAAACCAAACCTGCTTACACAGGCGAAGTGGTTTTCCTGTATCATTTCAATGCATAAGTTGTTATCCTGGTTGATTTTGTAGAGACGCGATACTTCGCGTCTCCCGCAGGTAGGTTAGTCTTTAAAAAAACTTTAAACTGATTAATATTTCTTTTGGGGATGCCTGCTCATGTGAAACACAGATACGATGAAAATTATATTTTCTCTTTTATCAATCTGGTAAATTACCAAATAAGGAAAAACATCAATTTTAATTTCACGAAATTTTCCTTTTAAAGGATAATGAAGGGGGTTTTTAAGAATAAGTTGAACAGCCTTTGCTACTTCGTTTTTAAAGCGGTCGCCCAAACCTGGTTGTCTGTCTTCATACCATTCCCAGGCGTCAAGAATTTCTAACTGGGCTTTAGGTAACTGAATAAAAGAATTAATCATTTAGCAGCCCGCTTTTTCTTTAACTCTTCTATCGACGCCTCTAATTCGCCCCATGTATAACTCCGGTCTATCCCTGCCTCATATCTTCGTACGCGCTCATTCAACTCCGCAACAAAATCTTCATCTTCCGACCAGTCTACAGCAGGAATAACCTGATCTTCGAGCAACGCGTATATGGCCTTTACTTTTTTATCATCAGCCACCCTAATATAATCGTATAATCTTTCCCTTATTGCTGCTGTTGTCATACTTAACTCTTTAAACAAATTTAGTTATAAAATCAGAAAGTTGCTATTGTTGCCATATTTCTATTTACAATCACCTTACAATCCCTTCCCTACCTTTGTGTTTTATAATAATTATGAACACAAACAAGATCCGTCTCAGCGTATTGGATCAGTCCCCTGTACGTAAAGGCGTTACCGCCGAGCAGGCTGTACAGGAAACCATCGCTTTAGCAAAATATACCGACCAGCTTGGTTATACCCGTTTTTGGGTATCAGAGCACCATAATACAGGGAGCCTGGCAGGTTCAACACCCGAAGTGCTGATAGCTTACCTCGCGTCGCAAACCAAAAATATCCGCATAGGCTCAGGCGGAGTAATGATGCCAAACCACAGCGCATTAAAGGTAGCAGAAAATTTCAGGATGCTGGAAGCTTTAGCTCCGGGCCGCATAGACCTGGGCATGGGCCGTGCACCGGGGACAGACAGGATCACTGCATCAATGTTAAACCCATCGAACCAGTTCCGCGAGCAGGATTTTATTGAACAGCTATACGAGCTTCGTAACTATTTCCATGACCGCGGCGAACCCGGAACACCGCAATTAAAAATAAGGGCCATTCCGCAGGTAAAAACCGTGCCCGATATGTGGCTGCTAAGCTCAAGCGGGCAAAGCGGCTTGTTTGCAGCTCATTTTGGCATGGGCTTGTCTTTTGCGCATTTTATAAATCCTTTCGGCGGTCCGGAAGCAGTTGCCATGTACCGCGATAAATTTCAACCATCAGATGATATGCCGCAGGAGCATGCAAACCTGGCCATTTTCGTTTTTTGCTCAGAAGATGAAGAGAAGATCAGGCAGCACCAGGCCTTGATGGATTACAGGTTTACCCAGTTTGATAAAGGAGGTGGTATTACTCCGGTAAGTTATGAAGATATAAAGAATGTCGAATATTCTGCTGCCGAGCTGGAGCGCATCAAATATCACCGTGCCCGCGTAATAACAGGCGCACCCGGAGAGATTAAGCTAAAGCTGAAATGACTTGCCGAAGATTATAAGGTTGATGAAATAATTGCGGTAACCATAACGGAGAGTTTTGAAGACAGACTGACCTCATACAGGTTATTAGCAGAGCAATTTGAATTAGTTAAGCAGTGATCAGAGACCAGAGGTTAGATAAATACGGATTTTTTAAACCTAACCTCTGATCTCAGGCCACTAGTCTCCAACAACTGGCAGGATAGTTGTGCCATGTTTATGACACAAACACTATTAGTATGGAAACCATAGAAAAATCTTTAGAGGTATTAAACGACCTGATAGAAATTAATAATGACCGTGTTGCAGGCTTTACCCATGCCGCAAAAGAACTGGATGAAACTGACGAGGACCTTAAGGTCATTTTTCAAAAGTTAAGGAATGAAAGCCGCGAAAACGTTCACGAATTGGGAACAACGATAAATAAAAATGGCGGCGAGGTTGAAATGGGCATGAGCGGAAGCGGAGCTTTACACCGTTTTTGGCTCGAGGTTAAAACTACCTTCAGCGGTCATGACCGTGAAACTATTTTACAAGAGTGCGAGCGCGGCGAAGATGCTATAAAAAAAGCATATCAAACTGCCCTTTCACCCGAGAATGCTTTACCTCCTGAGTTTACCGATATTATTTTACGTCAGCAACAGGGCGTAATTGCTGCACACGATCAGATAAAAGCATTACGCGATAGCGAGGCTTAATTTATAATCCCACAAAACAACAAAGGCGGGTTCAATTAAATCTGCCTTTGTTGTTTTATATTTTTCCAATAACCTAAAACTTAATAACTGCTAAATACGATATATAACTGTCAAGATATTTTAATTGTATCTTTACCGCAGATTATAAACAAGTCGCTTATATTTTATACTGTATTCACGTGATTATTTTAATATTCTTCTTAGCCCATTGGTTCCTCTCTCTATTTTTCCAAACATTTTTTTTGCACAGATACGCATCTCATAAAATGTTTAGTACCCATAAATTTAACGAACGAGTTTTCCACCTGCTAACTTTTGTTTGCCAGGGTTCATCATTTTTAAACCCAAGGGCTTATGCTATAATGCACCGCGAACACCATGCATTTAGCGATACTGAAAAAGACCCTCATTCGCCATATTTTTTCCGCGATGTTTTCCAGATGATGTGGCGCACTGCCCAAAGCTATAAGCTTTATGAAAAACGCTTAAAAGAACCTGAGGCTCAATTTAAAGGTAACTACCCCGAATGGCGTTTGCTTGATTACTGGGGCTCAACGTTTGTATCGCGCATTACATTCGGTGTATTATACGTGGTATTCTATGCGTTTTTTGCAACCCACTGGTGGATGTTCCTGTTATTGCCTATTCATTTTATGATGGGGCCTATTCATGGGGCAATAGTAAACTGGTGCGGTCATAAATATGGCTATGCCAATTTTGATAATGGCGATAAATCAAAAAATTCAACACCGTTTGATTTTTTTATGCTTGGCGAATTGTTTCAGAACAATCACCACAAACGCCCTAATAATGCCAATTTTGCCGCCCGCTGGTTCGAGTTCGATCCGGTATATCCTGTAATGAAGTTTATGCACTGGATAAGGCTTATCAGGCTTAGGGAAGCATATCTATAGGAGCAAAAAAAAGCTTAAAGCAGAAAGCCCATTGTCTTTACAAAAAAGCTTTCTGCTTATAATCAGACAAAAGTACTGGCTAGTTAACTAATGCAGTAGCAAGCAGTTCATCCAGTTTGTTGTAAGAATCTTTCACACCGTATTCCATGCCAGCCTGCATCATGCCATCCCTGTCAGTAACCGACTGAAATACCGACTGCATGGTAAGCCTTGTTCTGTCGCCAGGCAATGCCTCAAATCTTGCAGTTTCTAAAACTACATGCCCGGTTTCAGGCAGCCCTTCAAATTCAAAAGTTTGGATGATGCGTTCAGGCGCCAGTACTTCATGTACTACTCCATGAAAACCGTATTCGTTTCCTGCCGGATCAATGTGTACATATCGGTATGATCCGCCTGCTTTGGGTTCAAACTTATCTAACCTCATTGTTAGGTTGCAGGGCCCCACCCACTGTACAATTAGCTCAGGCGTTGTAAATGCTTTAAAAACAATTTCGCGTGGTGCTTCAAACTCCCGGGTTATAAAGATTTCTTGTGTCCCTGGTTCAGCTTTAATAGTGGTTTCATTCTTTGTTGCCATAATTTTATGTTTTAGTTTATTTATTTTCTACTTGTCCTGGCAATAGCCTATTCTTTTGCCGCATTATTTTTCATTTTATCCAACAGACCATCCAACCTGTCGAATTTTTCTTCCCATAATTGCCTGTATCTTTCAATCCATTTCGACACCTCGTTCAATTGCTGCAAACTTGCCTCACAATACCTTTCCCTGCCTTGTTTTTTTATGTTGATGAGCCCGCATTCCGTTAAAATTTTAATATGCTGCGATATGGCTGGCCGGCTAACTTTAAAATTATCGGCAATAGCATTTAAGTTTAGCGAGTTAAATGCTACCATGTTTATGATCTCTCTGCGGGTTGGGTCGGCAATTGCCTGGAAAACATCTCTTCTCATCTGTTTATTTAAATATGTAAGTGAACGCTTACAAATATATATGTAAGCATTCACTTACACAAATTTTTTATCATTATTTTTTAAATAAGGGATATACCCTATGTGTGCCGCAGTAAAACGGCATGCATAGGTCTTTAATCGAACGGGAAGAAAACGGAATGGAAAGAGAAACTATTTTAGTTTTTAACTGAGATTGGATTCTTATAGTCCGAAATGCTTAATTGCTCATCGCAAAAACTGTATTCGTGTTCCTGATTGGAGCAAATGATGGTCAGGCGGTTCGCTGCATATTTTTGCACGAGGCTTAAATACCAGTCCACTCCCTGGCTATCTAAATTGGATGTAGGTTCATCAAGCATCAGCATGGGGGTGTCTGAACAAAAAGCAAGCGCAAGTTTAAGTCTTTGCTTCATTCCTGATGAGAAGTACCTGATCATTTTATTTTTATTACCCGGCATGGCAAGCAGGTCAATTACTCCATTTCTGTCAATTCCCGGTTTGTATGGCTTAAATTTAAAATGGAAATCTATTACCTCGCTTAAAGTAAATTCTTCAATTAATTCAAGGTAGGGCGCTGCCAAACTAAGGTGTTTGTAAACCTCGCTTACCTCAATCTCACTTTCATCATAAAAATAACTAAGCTTCCCAATTGATGGGGCAAGGCTGCCATTCAATACCTGCAGCAAGGTTGATTTCCCCGAGCCATTAGGCCCAAGAATGGCACAGGTTTTATTATCTGAAAAGGTATGGTCAATACCCCGGAAAATCCAGTCGCGGTTAAAACGGCGGCCAATGTTTTGGAGGGTTATTTTCATAGTCCATAGTCCATGGTCTATAGTCCATGGCTTTGTTTTAACAAGGGATAGATTATCGCAAAAGCTAACTACGGTCCATGGACTATCTGCCATAGACTACAAATTAACTATTCCCAAACCCTTTCATAATACCACGTTGTGAGTTTTGAACAAAGTTGATGATCTCATCGCGCTCAACAGTTGGGTTAAATTCTGCCTCAATAATATCAAGGGCTTTGGTCATATTATATTTTTTAAGGAATATAATACGGTAAATTTCCTGTATCTCGTTAATAGTTGCTGCCGAGAAACCCCTGCGGCGTAGGCCAACAGAATTTATACCAATATATGATAAAGGCTCGCGGCCTGCTTTTGTAAAAGGGGGAACATCCTTACGGACAAGTGAGCCGCCTGAGATCATGCTATGCGCACCGATCTCTACAAACTGATGCACTGCCGATGTACCGCCAATAAAGGCATAATCGTACACATTTATATGTCCGGCAAGCTGTACTGCGTTCGCTATGATCACATTATCACCAATAACGCAATCGTGCGCTACGTGAACATAAGCCATCAGCAGGCAATTGCTGCCTATTGTGGTGGTATTTTTATCCAGCGCTGTGCCGCGGTTAAGGGTAACACATTCGCGGATAATCGTATTGTCCCCAACCGATACCGTGCTTTGCTCGCCTTTATATTTTAAATCCTGCGGAGGAGCTGATATTACTGCACCCGGAAAAATGCGGCAATTTTTCCCTATGCGGGCGCCATCCATAATTGTGCTGTTGGAACCCACCCAGGTACCTTCGCCAATTTCTACATCTTTATGTATGGTAACAAATGGCTCAATTACCACATTATCAGCTATTTTAGCCTGCGGATGTATGTATGCTAAAGGTTGGATCATTCTTCTTCTGTTTTTTGTCTTTTTATTATTTGTGCCATCAGCTCGGCCTCAACAACAATACGCTCACCAACCATGCCAATTCCCTTCATTTGCGCAATACCGCGTCTTATAGGGGCAATCAGGCTGCAATGGAATATCACCGTATCTCCCGGCACAACAGGTGCCTTAAACCTTGCATTTTCAATTTTAAGGAACAAGGTAATATAATTTTCAGGATCGGGCACTGTGTTTAATACCAATATACCTCCTGTTTGTGCCATCGCCTCAATTTGCAATACGCCGGGGAATAAAGGCATGCCCGGGAAATGCCCGCGGAAAAGCTCCTCGTTCATGGTCACATTCTTCAACCCAACTACATGGCTTTTGGTCAGCTCCAGTATCTTATCGATCATCAGGAATGGCTGCCTGTGCGGAAGGATCTCCATGATCTGAACGGTATCATATACCGGTTTAGCATTCGGGTCGTAAACTTTTATGTGTTTGCGGCTCCTCTCCTTTTTAATTAATGTTTTAATCTTTTTAGCAAATGCCACGTTTGCGGCGTGCCCTGGCCTTGCTGCCATAATATGTCCCCGTAATGGAACACCTACCAGCGCCAAATCGCCTATCATATCAAGGAGTTTATGTCTTGCTGGCTCATTCTGGTGGCGAAGCTCAATATTATTCAGGATGCCCTGCGGAGCTACTTTTATATCTTTACGGTTAAATA
>Ga0206904_1067_pt1 | contig 26879 bp, 22 predicted proteins | sample Alteio_BWOrgHeat_42_FD_152981 | JGI IMG/M metagenome (GOLD analysis project Ga0206904, IMG submission 152981) | Enriched cells from forest soil in Barre Woods Harvard Forest LTER site, Petersham, Massachusetts, United States -... | ecosystem: Environmental > Terrestrial > Soil > Temperate forest >...
CCATTTGGAATCAGCCAGCTTGCGGACCATGCTAATATATCTTATCATCATCTTGCCGAGATATTCAATATTTTAAGGAATGAACCTCTTGGAAATTACTTAAAAAGGAAAAGGCTGGAAAAAGCGGCTGTGCTTTATACTTATACAGAATTAAACCTTGGCGAAATAGCAGATAAAACGGGGTTCGCTAATAAGCATTCTCTTTCAAAATCGTTTTCAAATCATTTTGGGCTTTCTCCTGGTAGTTTAAAAAAACTTACACTATACAGAAATGCATCGCCTAATATTGTTTTTGATGGAATAGCATCAAGGGAACAATATGATACATTGATGAATAAGGAATTTGAATTCGGGTTCCAGGAAAAGACGCTCAAGAATTGTTATTTAACAGGGACTACTTATTTAGCCATCGATCAGAACTTTCCGGATTCTTTTACAATTGACCAGCATCTGCACCGGGCATCCAAAGAAAATACAAATCCAAACGAGTTTCATTTTTTGAAAGCCTTCGACTCTGTTAATTATTCGGATCTCAGGTATTTTAAAATGTTTTATGGCATTTTACACATTAACAGTGATCGTTCTTCTTTAAAATTACAATATCCTAAAAGCATGATTGTACCGGTAAAAGAGGGAAAGTATCTATCCTTCAATATTCCTGAGGGCAATACTGATGATATAAAATATTATATCACGTTATTCAGGGAAAGCATTATCCATTACAAGAAGATGTATAAATTGTATGATTTCAACGACTTTTTCCTTTTTTCAAAATCAAAAGGCAGCATTGGCGATTACTACATTTATATCGGCGAAAAATAACACACAAGCATGACATCCGGATAGGCTTTAGCGCATGTTTTTGCTTTACATTTGTTTTAATAAATACGCTGTATTATGCCTTTTGTAAGAATAAGCCTGTTAAAAACGGTATCCGCAAGTGATAAGGAAAAAATATCAAAAGCGGTACACCATGCCTTAATGAACGAATTTAATGTCCCGCTTAACGATTACTTTCATGTGATTGAAGAACTGGATGCCTCACAGCTATATTACCCTGAAAGCTATCTTAATATTAACCACACGGGTAACATGGTTTTTGTGAACATATTTGCTGCATCGGGAAGGACTTATGCGCAAAAGGAGAAGCTGTATGCCACCATTGCAGGTAGTATTGCAGCAGAAACCGCTATTTTAATACACGATGTTTTTATTGTGCTGGTTGAAAACGGCACTAAAGAAAACTGGTCGTTTGGCGATGGCAAGATCCAGGATATTACCCATGTAAAATCATGATGATGAATTTAGTTTTTACCATTTAGTAGCCATGCAACAAAACCTGCAAGATCAATTCGGCAATATTGATATCTACCTGTTCGATCAGCTGTTAAAAGGCCGCTTCGATAACTGTAACAAAATACTGGATGCCGGCTGCGGAGGCGGGCGTAACCTGGTTTACTTTTTAAATAACGGCTTTGAGGTTTATGGGATCGACCCAAATCCACAAGCGATAGAAACGGTTAAAGATTTATCAAAAAACCTGGCACCTGATAACCCGATAAGTAATTTCAGGGTTACTACCACCGAAGAACTGCCCTTTGATGATGGTAGTTTCGACCTCGTTATCAGCAGTGCGGTGCTGCATTTTGCAAATAATGAGACGCATTTTGATGATATGCTGCGCTCTATGTGGCGGGTACTTAAACCCGGCGGCTATTTGTTTGCACGCCTTGCATCGGATATTGGCATTGAAGAACTGGTTCAAAGCCGGGGCAACGGCCGTTATTTATTGCCCGATGGTTCGGAACGTTTCTTGGTAAATCAGCAAACATTATTTAATTACACCCGCGGTTTAAACGGTCAGCTTTATGAACCCATTAAAACAACCAACGTGCAGAATTTGAGGTGCATGACTACCTGGTGCCTGCAAAAATTATAAGCAACCTTATGAACGATAAAACCACACGGGCAGCAGCATTATTATTTACCAGAGGGTTATTGGGAATAATCTTTTTTATGCAGGGTTATGGTAAAGTATTCACTTACACCGCACCCAAAGTTTACAACATGTTTTTTAAAGATTTTGAGAAAACATTTTTACCAAAATGGCTGATATACAGCACTGCATATTATACTTCATATGTGGAGCTGATATGCGGATTTTTACTCATTATCGGGCTTTTCAGAAAGTATGCTTTGTACCTTTTAGCTATCGACCTGTTTGTGGTTTCTTTCGGGCACGGGCTTATTGAGCCAATCTGGGATTTACAGCATGTAATTCCAAGGGCAATTTTACTCATTACACTTTTGCTTGTTCCGCAGCAATGGGATGTATGGCATACAGATAGTCTGATCGCAGGGAATAAAAAACTTTAACCACAGCACGAACTTCCGGCTTGTATCGGGGGACATTTTACCGAACCATAACTACAATATACGCAGCAATCTCCGGATTTAGGTTTCAGGATACTTTTACAATTGCCGCACTCATAAAAATATTGACAGGCATCGGTCGGCATCGTTTCTTCTTTTTGAAATGAGCATACCGGGCAGCTGATAACAGATTGTAAAACAATTGCTTTTTGCATGGGTTTTATTTCAAATTTATAGTGTAATGTAGGTTTATTAACAGCACCTATCTTATTAATGTCAGTAATTTAAAACAATAAGCAACCATACACTACGTTTTTTATATTTACCATACATCTTTTAAAATGAAACTTATAAAATCACACTTTCTCCTGTTTATTATGTTATTTGCTGTGGCTGTGCTGCCAGCCTGTAAAGCTAAAAAGCCGGTTATAAAACCAGCAGCTGTTGTGTACCCGCCAGATCCGCAACCTGTGCAAAAAGAAACACCACCTGCACCAGCTCCGCAACAGGAAACACCGCCACCACCTCCGCCGCCTGCAAAACCTGATTATAATTTCAGTAATATTCAGTTTGAATTTAATTCGGGCATCTTAAAAACAGACTCGTACCCTATTTTAGATAAGGCTGCTGCAGAAATGAAAAAAGACCTTTCGGTTAAGTTTGTTTTAAATGGCAATGCTTCTGCCGAGGGAACTTATGATCATAATATGGCCTTATCAATTGAAAGGGCAAATTCAGTAAAGCTTTATCTTGTAAATACCGGGATACCTGCTAATATTCTTTCTGTGAAAGGCTATGGTGAGAGCAAGCCTATTGCCGACAATAGCACTGAAGAAGGCCGTGTATTAAACCGCAGGGTTGAGATCAAACAACAATAGTTGTTTTCTGGTGTTATGTCAACCATATTGACGTATAGTTTTGGATTGAGATTGACTCAAATAACAAAAAAGTGGGTTTACACATGGTTTACACAATTTATGGCTTACATTGTTATAAACATCTGTTAATCAATTACTTGAATTGATCTTTTTAAAAAAACATGGTTTACACTTTTGTATAAATACTATTGGCTAACGTCAATTCATAAGTGAGGCGACACTAGCCTAAGCCCCTTTAAATAACAAAGCCGGATAAAAAATTATCCGGCTTTGTTTTATTATTTCAGTACGTTCAGGGCTACTTCAACTATCAGTACAATTCCCCAAAATACTAATGTAACGCTCCATTCTCTTATCGAACAAAAGAGCATTTTGCTTCTTAAGATTAAAAAGTCTTTCATAGTTATTAGTTTTTATCATTTCCATCCGCCGCCCAATGACCTGTACAGATCAGATACTGCGCTAAGCTCATCTCTTTTTATAGATGCAAGCTCCAGTTCGCTTTGTAAAACATTTCCCTGGGCGGTTATTACTTCTAAATAGGTGGCCAAACCATTTTTAAACAGCAGGTCGGCGTTTCGTGTAGCTTGCTGCAAAGTGCTTACCCTGTTGGCAGCTATTATTTGCTGCTCTTTAAGCTTATCAATTTTCACCAATGCATCTGATACTTCGCCAACTGCATTCAAAACCGACTGACGGAACTGCAAAACAGTTTTTTCGCGGTCGACTTTGGCAACTTCATAATCAGTTTTCAGTTGTTTATGGTCAAGCAATGGCTGTGCTATGCTGGCACCAACTACACCAAATAATGATGCCGGGATGTTGAACCAGTTACTTGCTTTAAACGAGTTTACACCGCCTTGTGCTGTTATGCGCAATGCAGGGTACATCTCTGCCTTGGTAATACCTACTTTGCTGTTTGCAATTTGCAGTGCCAGCTCAGCGCTTTTAACATCGGGCCTGCGGCTTACAATAGCCGATGGCACACCTGTTGACAGGCTTGCAGGAATAATGATCTGATCGAGATTTGAGTTCCTTGCAATTTTATCAGGCAGTTCGCCGGTTAAAATACGCAGGGCATTTTCCTGTATTGCAATGTTCTGTTCAAACTGTGGTACCAATTGTTCAGCGGCTTGTTTTTGTGCATCAGCCTGTTGAACAGCCAGCGAGGTAACCTGGCCTGCGTCATACTGCAATTTAACTATTCGTAAAGTACTGTCATCCAGCTTTACATTCTTTTGGGCAATATCCAGTTGTGCATCCAGCATCAGCAGGTTATAATAACCTTGAGATACTGTAGCCACTAAATTAGTCTGGATTGCTTTTTTAGCTTCAGTTGTTTGCAGATAAGCAGCCAGTGCGCTACGTTGCTGATTATGGATCTTGCCCCATATATCAGCTTCCCACGAAATGGCAACATTTGCCGAATAATCCTCAATATGTTTGGTATTGACCTTATCCTGTTGCAGACTTAAACCGTTGATGCTGTTATCAGACGGGCGGGTTGTGTTTGCAGTAACATTTAAATCAACCTGCGGAACATTGTTCCATTTTACCTGCTTAAATAACAATTGCGATTCTTCTATATTTTTAACAGCTATCTGCATATCGTAATTTTTTACAATAGCGCTGTCAATAAGTTTCTGCAACGTTGCTTCGGTAAAAAAGTTCTTCCATTGTATATCAGCAATGCTGCTGGTATCTCCGGTGTTGGCTGCACTCCTGAAAGTTTCAGGCAGTGCAGGTTTGGGTGTCTCTATATCTTTTGATACTTTGCAGGCGCTTAGTATTACCAGTACTAATGCAAACCCGCTTATATATTTTTTCATTTGTTGTAGTTTTAATCTTGATTTACTTCTTGTAATTCGGCAACATGGTTACCGTGGCCATTTTCGGCAAGCAATACTGCTTCCGGTACTCCGGTTACTTTTTCCTGCAGATGCTGGAATATTACAAACAGTACCGGAATAATGAACAAGCCCAGGATAACTCCTGAAACCATACCGCCTGCAGCGCCCACACTAATAGAGTGGTTACCCTGTGCAGATGGGCCGGTTGCAATACTCATCGGGAACAAACCGAAAACAAACGCCATACAGGTCATAATGATAGGGCGTATCCTTAGCTTGGCGGCCTCAAGTGCCGATTGCACTAAACCATGGCCCGCCTTGCGGCGTTGAACAGCGAATTCAACAATCAGGATCGCATTTTTAGCTAATAGCCCTATGAGCATGATCAATGCCACCTGTACATAAATATTATTCTCTATCCCGGTAAACCCGATTGCTATAAACACCCCAAGTATCCCTGTAGGTATAGAGAATATGATTGCCAATGGCAGGATATAGCTTTCGTATTGCGCAGCTAATAAGAAATAAACGAATACCAGACACAACATAAAGATAATAGCCGACTGTCCACCAGCAGAAATTTCCTCGCGTGTTTGCCCGGTAAACTCATAGGCAAAGCCTGTAGGCAATTTTTCCTGAGCCAGTCTTTCTATTGCTTTAATAGCATCACCCGAACTTACGCCCGGTTTAGGGATGACATTTATTTCGATAGAATTAAACAGGTTATAACGCGAAACAGTTTCGGAACCATTTATGCGGGTTAGTTTTACCAGCGTATTTATTGGTACCATGGCCCCTGTTTTATTTTTAACAAACACGCGGTCTATTGCCGATGGATTGGTTCTGTCAGCAATATCGGCTTGTACAACTACCCTGTAATATTTACCAAACCTGTTAAAATCTGCCGCCTGGGCGCTACCAAAGTAAGCCTGCATGGTTTGCAATATATCCTTTACGTTTACGCCAAGCTGGTTGGCTTTTTCGTCGTCAACCTCAAGCTGCAATTGCGGATAATTGGCCTTAAAGGTGGTAAATGCAAAAGCAATCTCTTTAGTTTGCATCAGCTGGCCCATAAATTGGTTGGCTACACCACTAAATTTATCCAGGTTACCGCCGGTTTTATCTTGCAATATAAGGTCGAGGGCCTCAATATTACTAAATCCAGGAACTGTAGGGAAACTAAACACGAATGGTGTGGCACCTTTTACAGTGGCTAATTGCCCCCGCGCGATGTTCATTATTTCATTGATATCTTTTACTTTACCCCTATCAGCAGGTTTCTTTAATAATACGAAAATTGCTGCAGCCGAAGGGCTTGATGATGAGGTTAGGAAGTTAAAGCCCGGTACTGAAACCACAAAGCGGGAAGCATCTAATTTTCCAAGGATCTTTTCTATCTCAGCCACGGTTTTTGTAGTGGTAGCTAATGAAGTACCCGATGGAGTTGATACTGCAGAGGCAATAAAGCCCTGATCTTCTGCCGGGATAAACCCTGTTTTGGTAGTTTTAACCATCCACACGGTAACCAGCGTAACAATGACAAGGCCGCCAATGCTGATCCATTTATGTTTTATCAAAAACTTTAATCCGCCTACATATTTATTAGTAACGGCGTTAAAGCCGCTGTTAAAGCCGTTAAAAAACCGCTGTTTAAACCCATTTTTTTCTGCGCCATGTTTTTTATCTGCATGGTTATTTTTCAAAAATAAGGCAGCCAGGGCAGGGCTCAGGGTTAAAGCGTTAACAGCAGATATGATAATGGCTATTGCCATTGTAAAAGCAAACTGCTTGTAAAATAAGCCTGTTGAGCCGGTTATAAAGCCAACCGGTAAAAACACGGCTGCCATTACCAGTGTAATAGATATGATAGCCCCGCTAATTTCGTGCATGGTCTCTATAGTAGCGGCCTTAGAGGCAAGGTGCGGCTTGGCTTCCATTTTTGCATGCACCGCCTCGACCACCACAATGGCATCATCCACCACAATACCTATGGCCAGTACGAGGGCAAATAAGGTAAGCAGGTTGATGGAAAAACCAATCAGGCCCATAAAGAAGAATGTACCTATAATAGCTACCGGTACCGCTATGGCTGGGATGAGGGTTGAACGAAAATCCTGCAGGAAGATGAACACCACTATAAATACCAGTACAAACGCTTCAATAAGCGTATGTTCTACCTGGCTGATAGATTCATCGAGCGATACTTTTGTGCTATAGAAGTTATCATATTTTATGCCATCCGGAAAATCTTTCGAGGCTTTAGCCATCAAATTATTAATGGCGATCTGTATCTCATTGGCATTAGTACCTGATAATTGTATAATACCTATACCAATACCATTTTTACCATTGAAGTGGGTAGAACTGGAGTAAGAATAACTGCCAAACTCAACTCTGGCCACATCCTTTAAACGGAGAACAGAACCATCGGCATTAGCACGGATAGCTATATTTTCATATTCTTCGGGCTTGGTAAGCTTGCCTTTATATTTAACAATATATTCAAAGGCTTCTTTACTACTTTCGCCAAACTTACCCGGTGCTGCTTCAAGGCTTTTGTCCTGTATAGCTGCAGTTACCTCAGCTGGTGTTATGCCGTAAGTTTCCATCTGCGCAGGGTTAAGCCAAACGCGCATTGAGTAATCTTTAACACCGCCAAATATAGCTGCAGAGCCAACACCAGGGATACGTTTAATTGCAGGTATAATATTGATCTGCGCATAATTGGCCAAAAAAGTTTGGTCGTACCTTTTTTCTCCTGCTTCAACATACAGACCGATAGCCATAATGAAACTATTTTGCTGTTTAGTAGTGGTTATACCTTGTTGTATAACTTCAGCAGGCAGCTGGCTTGTAGCTTGCGCTACGCGGTTTTGCACGTTTACTGCGTCTATATCGGCATTGGTACCCTGTTTAAAATAAACAGTAATAGCTAACGTACCATCGTTACTTGCGGTTGAGCTCATGTAGGTCATGCCCTCAACACCGTTGATCGCTTCTTCAATAGATGGTGCAACTGAACGCGATATTGTTTCGGCATTAGCACCCGGGTAAACCGCTGTTACTAATACCGCCGGCGGTGCTATATCCGGGAATTGCTGCAATGGCAACCCGAGCAAACTGATCACTCCCAGTATCACCAATAAGATGGAGATTACGGTTGCCAGTACCGGCCTTTCTATAAATTTTTGAAACATCGTTTTAAACTTTTTTTGTTAGAGACAAGAAGTAGAAATCAGCTGCTTATATAGCTTCTTATATCTTGACTCTTAATTCTTTTATCTTGACTCTTATTAATTTTTTGCAATAGCTGCAGGTTTGTCTGCCGGCTTTTCGGGAACTATTACAGTTCCTTCCTGTAAGTTGTCAAACCCTGATAAAACAATCCGGTCGCCGGCTTTTATACCATTCTTCACCAGATAGTTCGGTCCGCTTGTGCCAATAATAGTAATGAGTTGTTTTTTCACTTTGTTACTATCTGCAACAGCAAAAACAAAAACCTTATCCTGTAAACTAACAGTTGCCGATTGCGGAACTATTAAGGCATCTTTGTGCTGCAGGCTTAAACGGATCTTCCCGGTATTGCCTGAGCGTAATAAGCCCTGCGGATTTGGGAAGCTGGCCCTTAAAGTGATAGCACCTGTAGTTTTATCAAACTGACCATCGATCATATCAACCTTACCTTGTTTGGCATATGCGCTGTTATCAGCCAGTAATAATGATACTGTTGGCAGTTGCTTTAACTTATCTTTCAGTGTTTCGCCCGGATATTGCTCTTTGAAGGCTACAAAATCCTTTTCGCTTAATGAGAAGTAAACATGTACGTCGTGCACGTCTGATAATTGGGTAAGTTCCTGTGGATCAGATGGCGTTACCAAACTTCCTTGTTTTTTAAGTAACCTGCCAATGTAACCGCTTACAGGGGCTTTAATTAATGTATAACCTAAGTTGATCTGTGCGGTAGAAACATTTGCTTTGGCTTGTTCAATATTTGCTTTGGCAACATCATAAGCTGCTTTTGCAGTTTTTAACTGATAGTCGGAAACTACTTTATTTTGAACAAGAGGGGTTAATTTGTCAACTTCCAATTGTGCATTGGCTGCTGCACTTTCGGTAGCATGCTGATTGGCAATGGCATTGTTTAAGGCAGCACGGTAAGGCTGTTCGTTAATTTTGAACAGGGGTTGTCCTGCGCTTACAAAAGCACCTTCATCGACAAATACTTTGTCTAATGTTCCGCTTACCTGCGGGCGTACTTCTACGTTAATTGTACCTTCTACAGATGCAGGATACTCCTGGTAAGTAGTATCAGTGCCCGTAGCTATTGTGGCTACCGGTAATGATGGCGCCGGGGGCGCCCCGGGTGCCTGCGGCTTTTGTGAGCAACTGTATAGTGAAATTGCGAGTATCGCTAAAATGAAACTTTTCATGATTAATTTGTGAATTTGTGATCTATTGTATTATTGCTTGTTGTTTTGTTTTGCTTTACATGTCGGCTGCCGGAGCAGTCTAACAATCCAATAACGAACGACATTAATTGGATTGGACAATTATTTTAATTTAACATCATTAAACTGTTTAACAGTGTTAAATTTGAAAGGGAGAGTTTGGTTCGATGCTTTCATAGTTTTGTGGGTTAGTTGTTATCAATTTATTATTTAATTTAATGCCGATACGAAATTTTAACGCTGGGTGCTTTGTTAAAATTTACACGGTCATTGTTCCTATTATACCACCGATAGCATCTTTTAATACCTGGCGGTTTATTTCGTCAGAAAATCCTCTGTCAACTATATTGATCGATATCAGGCCATGTACCACCGACCAAAACGTATAATATTTTGTGCGGATCAGATCTGAGTCAAGGTCTTCAACACCCATCAGTTCTCCCATTACCTTGCTAAACAGCACTTCCGGGCATTCTGATTCAATAAGTGACTTCACCATATCACAACAACAGTTCATCTGTACACCAAACATTACCTGGTAAAGCTCTTTGTTTTCAAAGGCGAAATTCCAGTAAGCAAGCCACATGGCCTCCAGTTGTTTAGCAGGTAAACGGTGTTTATCCTTTGCTGCCTGTAGTTGTTTCGATAACTTTATATACCCCTGGCGGGTAAGTTCTAACAGTATTGCATCTTTATTTGCAAAATATTCATATATAATAGGGGCTGTATACTCAATTACATCAGCAATTTTTCGCATACTTAAGGCTTGCCATCCTTCTTCTTTAACGATTTGAAGTGAAGCTTCGAGGATGTTACCCCTGGTCTCTTCCTTCAATCGCAGTATTCTGTCTTTACTAGCCATTGTTGTCGGTCATTAAATAATTTAACACCGTTAAGCAAATATACAGTGATAAATAAATACAGGGATTCATTTAATTGTCATTTAATTATCGGCGGAATGTCATTAAGCTTTGGTTTATTAACGTAAAATAGGTTTTAGGTCTAAACATTTTACATTAATAAAGATAAGTTGAATATTTGTTATATCTGACTTTTGACCATAAGAATATATGCAACCAATTATAGAAATAAGAAAAGCAACTAATGCCGACTATGAGCAGATATGGGATATTATCCATGCTGTAATACAAACCGGCGATACTTATATTTTTTCTCCTTCATCCTCCAAAGAAAAGATGCTGGCTATATGGTGCGCCCCGGGTAAGCACACCTATGTTGCCCTGGTTAACGGCAAAATTGCAGGCACCTTTGTTATTGCCGATAACCAAATGGATCTTGGTTCGCATATTGCAAACGGCGCTTATATGGTAGCGCCATCGGCAGCGGGCAATGGCTTAGGAAAAGCGATGGGCGAGTTTTCACTTAAAGAAGCCAGGCGGATAGGATACAAAGCCATGCAATTTAATATAGTTATTAAAAGCAACGAAAGAGCAGTGCAGCTTTGGCAAAAGTTAGGGTTTAAAATAATAGGAGAAATACCCGAAGCATTCGATCATCAGCAAAACGGGCTTACCAATGCTTACATAATGTATCAAAAGCTTTAATTTAATTAGTTTAGTGATTGAACCAAAGATAAACTTTAACCCAAAACAACCTTACTGTCATTTCGAACGAGGAACGAGGAGAAATCTTCTGCAATAGGTAAGTTAGCTACTTGCATGGCGGCAATATTAACCGCAGAATATTTCTCTCTACCGTTCGAAATGACAACATTTTTTATAATTAAGTCTTCGAGAATTTTAATCAAATCCCTTTTTAAAACGTCCGTTATCCAGACTGCCTATTATGCCTTCAATAACCCGTTTTGTTTCGTTAGGGTCCTTTACGCAGATAGAAAATGCCCCGGATTGTTTTGCCGGGTAATCATTCCCGCCGGGGAAAATTGCATCGCCAATAAAAATCATTTCACTGATTTTTATATCTAAAATATCCCGGAGCTTAAACATGCCGTATTTTTTGTCGATACCTTTTTTGGTGACATCAACAGAAGTAGCGCCACCCAGGTTTACCGCAAATTCAGGGATCAGCTTATCCAGGTGCATTTTTATTTTATTCCGTTTTTTAAAATCAGGATCATACTTCTTCTTTTCTTCAAGCGGAGCCTCCTGCCCTAACGCCGAATAAGTGACCTGGCTGCCCCGGTCTTCTATAGTTTCTCCCCAAACTTTTTTTGCTTTATACCCCGATGCATCCACCGCTTCATTTAAGGATGCGATGATCTTTTTCTTCTCTTCAGCTGTAAAGTTTTCTGCATATAACTGTTTCCAGCTGGATTTATACTGATAAAATTTTGTTCCGCAGGTAGGCAGGATAGATAAATTTTGCAGTTTTTTTCCTTTAGGCAGATGAGATAATACCTGCTTTTGAAACTGCGGCCAGTCGCCGCCAGAAATAACGGCCACCTTTGCCACAGTTAAAAGCGCGGCAAGCCGGGTTGCCATATCCTTATCGATAGCAGCCTTGCTTTCGGCAAGTGTGCCATCGAGATCGAAAACGATAAGCTTTTTCAATTTGGTTTATTTGTTCATTTGCAGATAGTACGATTTAATGAAAAGCTTTCGATAAGCTTAAAGCTCGGGCTTATTTCTTTCCTTTTTCCATATCCGGGGTATATTCACCCCTGCGAGCAGCGTTGTTCAGGCTTGCTCTTTCGTAAAGTAGTTTTTGTGCTGTTTTTACATTTTTATCCAACCCCTTCCAGGCATCCATGGCAGGTTGCTGTATAGCCCTTGCAAATGAAAAAGTGAGCGCCCATGGCATTTTACCTTTGTATTTTACATGCATAGCATTTAAATGGGCAGAAGCCAGCTCCGGCGATTGCCCGCCCGATAAAAAGGCTATGCCGGGGACAGTTGGCGGTACGCATTTTAATAAGGTTGTTACGGTAGCTTTGGCAACTTTATCAATACCTGCCTGCTTTGTACTTTTTAAGCCGGGCAATACCATATTTGGTTTTAAAATTATTCCCCTCAAATCAACCCGTTGTTTTTCCAACTGTTTAAAAAGGGCCTTTAATACTTTCTCCGTAATTTTTTGGCATTTTTTCAAGCTGTGATCGCCATCCATCAGCACTTCAGGTTCAACTATTGGCACAATCCCGTTTTCCTGGCAAAGAGCTGCATAGCGGGCAAGCTCGTGCATGTTAGCTTCAATACTTCCTTTGGTGGGTATGTCTTCGTTAATGGTTATTACAGCCCTCCACTTGGCAAACCGTGCACCCAGATCGTAATATTTTTCAAGCCGCTGTCTTAATCCGTCAAGCCCTTCGGTAACTTTTTCACCGGGAAAGTTGGCCATGTTTACTGTCCCTTCGTCAACCTTAATACCCGGAATAATACCAGCCTTTTTCAAAACATCAATAAACAACACTCCATTTTTTGTGGCCTGGTAGATTGTTTCATCATATAATATGGCGCCGCTTAAGCAATTGCCTAAATTAGGGGTGGTTACAATAAGCTCGCGATACGCTCTGCGGTATTCAACTGTTTGGGGTATACCAGCTTCTTCAAAACGTTTGTTACATGTGCCGGTACTTTCGTCCATGGCCAATAACCCTTTGTCGCCTGCCATAAGAGCGGTAGCTGTATTGATCAATTCTTCTGTTTTCATTTTTGCTTAGTGATTTTTTGTTTCGGCTATTTCTGTTTAAACATGAATAATTAATAATTGTTGGCTGCAAAGTATATTGTTACAATCAGATGGTATTTGAATTAACTGCCCAATCCCGAAGCGGCATCTTTATCCAGCATAACATAAGCCGATGGAAGTGTTTGAAAAATAGAGGCCGGTACCTGGTTAATTACTTCGCCCTGCAGGGCGCTTGCAATAATGCCGGCTTTTTTAGTGCCTGAGGCAAGCAACATTGGTATTTTTGCCTCCTGCAGGTGTTTCAGACCAAGTGTTATGCTTTCGGTAAGTTGTGTTTGTTGTTTAAAGTATTTTTGACCGACACTTATGGTTAAAGGCGCCAACGGCGAATGATGAGCATATGAATTAAAATCGACGCCCGGTTCGTTCAGGCCTATGTGCCCGTTAAGGCCCACTCCGACAAGCATAATATCCAAGGGGCCATGAGACTTTATAAAATTATCCATTGCCCTGCACGATTCATCCAGGTCGGTGGCCTTTGCATTAAAAACCATCATTTTTGAAGGATGTATTTTAGCAGGGATAAAAAAGGTTTCGAAAAGGAAATTGGTGCAGCTGCCTTCGTCATTTTTGTCCATCCCTACCCATTCATCTAAACCAACAAAATAACAATTGCTAAAATTAACCTTGCCTTCATGTGCATATTTAACCAGGTATTTGTATATACCTGCAGGCGTATCGCCTGATGTGAGGCAGAAAAGTGAGTTAGGCTTAAGCTTCACCTGATCTACAATTATGCCGGCGGCGGCAAGGCACATTGCATTGTAATCCGGGTAGATATGTATTTTCATTAGGGTACTTGTTTTAAACTGGCGGATGCGGTTTACCTTCTGTTAAGATAAAGCAATTAAATTTAAGAAGAAATCAGACAATTTTAAGAACGGGATGCCATTATCAACAGAAGCTATATACCCTACATATAAAGTATAGAATATTAAATTAAAAAGCCCCTGACCAATGTGGCAGAGGCTTCAATGATGCTACCTAATTTGCATGGCTCGATAACTTGCCATGATGAATCTCTTCAAGGAAACCATGCTCGTTAATGGCGTAGTTAGCTTCGGATGTGTCGTTGTGATTTTTAGGTATTTTAATTGCTTTAACCTTCTTTTTAACCGGAAAAAACAAAGGCAAAATAAGCGCAGTAAGTAAGGCGCTAATCTCTAATACTTCAATAAGCATAATTTTTATTCTAATTAAATAATAGCAAAAGCACCTATAATTGGTTTAAGTACAGGCGTTTATTACCTGCCTCAGAATTTTAGGCCGAGTGCGAATTGCTTTATCAAAGCTAAATCAATGCCAATTATTTTCATAGCGTTTAAACACTACTTACAAATTGGCAAAAAAGCTGTATTTCGCTTTTATTATTTATTTGCATAAGGGCTTATGTATATCATTTTGATAAGATTTTATCAGTTTGAAAGCATTTTTAATATTTAATTTTTTTTAATAAAAACGGGTTTTATTGACAATTGACCAGTTTTTCTGCGTAAAACAATACTATGCGTGCATAGTTATTTATACACATATACCCAATGTGCCCCCCGTTATAACACTTAACACTTGTCAGCAATAAAAACTATGCATAAACTCAATATAAATTACTTAACAATATATTAACATTAAAATAACATCATAGATAAGCTGAAACCGTCTCTTTGTAATTAATATTAAAATATTATTATGAAATTAAAAACCATGAAGATTAACCAGTTTGCCGCGTTAGGATTACTGGTAGGTGCGTCAGCCTTGTTTGGGTGTGGTGGCAACAATACAAAATCGGGAAGCGACAGTTCGGCAAAACCGGCTGCGGCAACGGCTTCAACAACCGATGCAAATACATTACTGGGTGCAGGAAGCACTTTTGTTTATCCGCTTTTTTCAAAGCTATTTGCCGAATACAATACGCAAACAGGTGTAAAGGTAAACTACCAGTCTATCGGCTCGGGTGGCGGTATCTTACAGCTTACCAATAAAACTATTGACTTTGGTGACTCTGATGCGCCATTGAATGATGACCAGACCAAGAAAATGGGCGCGGATGTATTACACATCCCAATGTGTTCTGGGGCTGTTGTGATCAGCTATAACCTGCCTGATCTGAAAAACACTTTAAAATTAGACCCGGATGTATTAGCTAATATATTTTTAGGGAAAATAACCAAGTGGGATGATGCAGCTATCGCGAAAATAAACCCGGGAGTTAAGTTACCTTCAACCGGTATTTTTATAGCCCACAGAAGCGATGGCAGCGGGACAACAAATATTTTTACAACCTACCTGTCAAAAGTGAGCAGCGATTGGAATACAAAACCGGGTAAAGGGTCGGCCATTAACTGGCCTGTGGGACTTGGCGGCAAAGGCAACGAGGGTGTTGCCGGTTTGATTAAACAAACCCCTGGCGCTATCGGATATATCGAGCTGGCTTATGCCATCCAAAATAAAATGACCTTTGCTGATTTGAAAAACAAAAGCGGTAATTACATTACCCCAACAGTGGCATCAACAAGCGCTGCCGGTAATATTACTATTCCTGATGATGCAAAGGTATCTTTGAGTAATACTGATGCCAAGGATGGCTATCCTATCAGTGGCTTTACATGGGCTATGATCTACAAAGAGCAAAACTATAATGGCCGTACTAAAGACCGTGCTGAAAAGGCAGTAAAATTGCTTTGGTGGAATATTCACGATGGCCAGAAATATTGCAAGGATCTGAATTATGCACCGCTTTCGCCTGAAGCAGTTGCTGTTGCAGAGAAAATTCTGAAATCAGCAACTTTTGACGGTAAAGCAATTCAACAATAAGATTAATACCATTTAATAAAGGAGCCTGGCCAGATATCTATCTGCCGGGCTCCTTTATTTAGATAAGATTGGATACAAATTGGATATATCCCATTAATTTTATCGGCAGACTTTATCTTTATATATGACCTTTGCTGAAAAAGTAATTCGATTCAATAAACAACTTGATTTTACCGGGGCCCTCCCTGATGGGATCCGCATTATGAACCCTTATAAGGAAACCGCGCAGGCTGTTACTATTATGGAACAGTTTTACACCAAATACTATAATGATAATAACAAGCGGCACTTAATACTTGGAATTAATCCCGGCAGATTTGGCGGCGGGGTTACGGGCGTACCATTTACTGATTCGAAACGATTAAAGGCAATTTGTAATATAAATTATGAAGGTAAGGAAACGCATGAGCCATCATCGGTATTTGTTTATGAAGTAATTGAGGCTTTTGGCGGAGCTGAAGAGTTTTATAAACACATCTATATTAATTCTCTTTGTCCGCTGGGTTTTACGGCTGTTACCAATAATGGAAAAGAAATAAACTATAACTATTATGATAGCAAAGAGCTTACAGCGGCAGTTTATGATTTTATTGTAGAAAACATCCAAAAACAAATAGACCTAGGCAGCCATACTGATACCTGTTTTTGTTTTGGTAATGGTAAAAACGAAAAGTTTCTCCACAAATTGAACGATGAGAAAGGCTTTTTTAAACATATAGTTGCGTTAGAGCATCCAAGATTTATTATGCAGTACAAAGCAAAATCGAAACAGCTATACATTGATAAATATATTGCTGCTTTTAGAGAAGCTATCGGTTCGGTTTAATAACCAAACTTATTGATTGAATAAAATTGGATATATTCTATCTATTTGATTTATTTGGATATAATAAAGCAGTATTAAAAAAATCCTACACTTTAACCTCAATCAAACTATACGCGGTAAATAAACCATGGAAAATGAGATCAGTAAGCATACCCTAAAAATTATAAAAACTATGCACGACCCCAAAACTCCCCTAAGGAAAAAAATTGCCGAAGTGGCATTGGAAATTTTTATAATAGTTTTTGCTGTATCGCTTGCGCAATTCCTGGAAAGGCAAAAAGAACAAAGTGTAAAGCAAAAGGATGTAAAAGAGTTTTTGATAGGAATAAAGGAGGACATACAGAGAGATATTCAGGGTACGAATGAAAATATAGAAGCATATAAGCACTATAAAAAAGTATATACCTATCTCCGTGACTTAAAACCATCATCGCACCAGCCGGCTGATACAATCAATAAATATTTCCATGAAACATTTAGCAACAGTTTTTTACGGCCAAATACCAGCAGGTACGAAGGGTTTAAAAGCAGTGGCAAACTGGAAGATGTTGAAGATAAAAAGCTATTGCACCAAATATTGGATTACTACCAGGAAACGCTGGCCCGTATCCGTACTTCAGAATTGAGTTATATTGAAAATGGAAGCAAGCTACAGGATATTTGTATAGATCAGGTGATTGAGAATGATGACGGGACAAATAATTATGAAAAAATTATACTGGAGCCTAAATATAAAAACCTGTGTAAAGCATTAATTCCGCGTGCCCAGCTGTTTGAAAGATATAATAATGTAATAGCTGAGGGTAACGATATTATTAAGCAGATAAATAATTTATACCCTAAAAATTAAAAGGAGTAAGAATTCACATTCTCACTCCTTTTAATCCCCAAATTGAATGATAGTATTTTATTTGTAATCAACCAAAACTTGTTTTGCTTCGCCCAAACCATCTATCCCCAGTTCAATAACATCACCGGCTTTAAGATATACAGGAGGTTTCATGCCAAGGGCAACACCGGCAGGCGTGCCTGTTGATATGATATCGCCTGGAAGTAAAGTCATGAATTGACTTGTGTAAGAGATGAGGTGCGGAATATCGAAAATAAAGTTAGCAGTAGTACCATTCTGCATTATTTTGCCGTTAACTTTTAGCCATAAATGCAGCTTATGAGGGTCGGCAATTTCATCTTTTGTTGCAAAGAAAGGGCCTATAGGTGCAAAGGTATCGCAGCCTTTTCCTTTGTCCCAGGTGCCGCCGCGCTCAATCTGAAACTCGCGTTCAGATACATCATTGTGCAATACATATCCGGCTACATAATCCATTGCATCTGCTTCGCTAACATAGCTTGCCTTTTTACCTATAACAACTGCCAGTTCAACTTCCCAGTCGGTTTTTACAGAGTTTTTAGGAATAATAATATTATCGAACGGGCCGGTAATTGCCGTTGTTGATTTCATGAATATAACAGGCTCCGTTGGCGGGGTTGCATTTGTTTCTTTTGCGTGATCGACATAGTTTAATCCAATGCAAACTATTTTCGACGGCCTTGCCAGCGGACAGCCAAGACGCACTTCTTCAGTAATTTCTGGCAACAGGCTATCCTCTAAAAAATAACTTAAACGGGTTAACCCGTCATTCTCTAAAAACGCCTCTCCATAATCTTCACCAAATGCAGAGGTATCGTATTTTTTATCATTAATTATTACGCCTGTCTTTTCTTTTCCGGCTTCGCCAAATCGTATTAGCTTCATAGTTTCTTTATTTCGAATTTATTTTTATTTCGGATTTCGGATGTTCGATTTCGGATTTATTTTTTCCTTGTCATCGGGCAATTTTCGAATTTTTTCAATTCCGAAATCGAACATCCGAAATCCAAAATCATTTTAATTATTAAGTGTGATAAACCCACCATCAATAGGGTAATCGGTACCGGTTATAAAACCAGCTTCATCCGAGCAGAGGTATAAGGCAAGTGCGGCTACTTCTTCCGGTTGCCCCATACGGCCAATTGGCTGCGATTTTGAAAGTTTATCAAAAATCTCTGCTTCCTGCCCGGCATAGTTTTTGGCAATAAAGCCATCAACAAAAGGTGTATGCACTCTTGCCGGGGAGATGCTGTTGCAGCGGATATTGTCGCTTAAATAATCGCGCGCTACCGATAGTGTCATGGCGTGGATTGCACCTTTGCTGGTTGAATAGGCAAACCTGTCTGTTATACCCACATGTGCAGCAACGGATGATGTATTTAATATTACCCCGCCATTATTTGTTTTCATTAACGGGATGGCAGCAAACAAGCAATTGTACACGCCCTTTACATTTACGTTGTAAACCTTGTCGAAATCAGCCTCGGCGGTGTTATCAGCGCGGCCAATGTGGGCAATGCCAGCGTTGTTTATTAAAATATCAATTTTACCAATCTTATTAAAGATATCAATAACCTGCTGTTGGCTGCTCACATCGCATTTAAAAATAAAGGCGGCGCCCCCGGCAGTTTTAATTTCGTTAACGGTATCGCTGGCGGCTTCTTCATTTAGTTCAATAATATGCACATTGGCGCCTTGCTTTGCGAAAAGGACTGACATGGCCTTCCCAATGCCGCTGCCACCGCCTGTTATTATTACTGATTTATTGGTTAGTTTAAACATTAGTTTATTCTTTATCTAAAGATTCCGTCATGCTGAACTTGTTTCAGCACCCCACTTGCTAAGTCACCCGCCTGGTTTACACCTTGTATGTGTACACTTTTATGATGAGGTGCCGAAACAAGTTCGGCATGACGTGTTTTTTATTCTACAGCGATACCCCTCTTTTCCATGGTATAAAATCATCCTGGCCTAATCTTACTGAGGCTGGTTCAATTTCTCCGCTGGCTACCTGTATCACATAATTTAATATGCGTTCGCCTGCCTGTTGAATAGTTTCTTCACCTTCAATTATTGTTCCGCAATTAATGTCGATAATATCGGGCATTTTTGTTGCAGTTGCCGTATTGGTTGATAGTTTAATAACAGGGGTAACCGGGTTACCTGTTGGCGTACCCAGACCGGTTGTAAACAAAACAATGGTTGCTCCTGCGCCAACTTCGGCAGTAGTGCTTTCCACGTCGCTGCCGGGAGTACAAAGCAGGTTAAGGCCGGGTTTTGATACTTTTGCAGGATAATCGAGCACATCGGTTACCGGTGATGTACCGCCTTTTTTAGCAGCACCTGCAGATTTTATAGCATCGGTAATTAAGCCATCCCTGATATTGCCAGGCGAGGGATTGGCATAAAATCCTGAACCATCGGCCACCGCACGTTTGTTATAGGTGGTCATCAGTTTCATAAAATAGTTTGCCTTATCTTCATCAACACAACGGTCACTTAGCTCCTGCTCTACGCCGCAAAGCTCAGGGAACTCTGAAAGAATAACTGAACCTCCCATTGTAACCAGTAAATCAGACACATAGCCTAATGCCGGGTTAGCAGAAATACCGGAAAAGCCATCAGACCCGCCACACTCCAAACCTATACAAAGTTTTGATAAAGGCGCAGGTTGGCGCTCCGTTTGGTTCGCCTGAATCAGCCCGGCAAAAGTTTGTTTCAAGGCTTGCTTTAACAGTTCGCTTTCGGTCCCTACCTTTTGCTGCTCAAGGATTACCAAAGGTTTGCTGAAATTTGCATCACGAACACTGATCTCGTGCTGCAAAATACTAACCTGCGCATTCTGACAACCAAGGCTTAAAATGGTAGCACCAGCAACATTTGGATGCGTAATGTATCCTGCAATTAATCCGCATAAAGTTTGCGCATCCGAGCGGGTGCAGCCGCAACCCATTTCGTGGGTAAGGAATTTTATACCATCAATATTTTTGAAAAACCTTTTTGAACCTGCTTTATCGGCTGTTGCTTTAATATCAGCATTTAGTATATCTTCAACCGATTTACCGGCCTGATACAGCTCCATCAATTGTTCTACATCACCTTCATAGCTTTTGGCTTTTTTGTAGCCAAGCTTGTCGCTCAAAGCTTCTTTTAAAACATCAATGTTACGGTTCTCACAAAAAACCAGCGGTACTACTATCCAATAATTTCCTGTACCAACAGCGCCATCGGCCCGGTGATAACCCATAAATGTTTTATCGGCAAATTTGGTTGTATCAGGTTTATGCCAGTCGAGCTTACGCTTGCCAAGCTGGAATTCGCCGGAGGCATGGCTTACTGTTTGGGTAGATATAGGGCCGCCTTGTGGTATTGGTTGGGTTGCCTTACCAACCAATACGCCATACATAAATATCTCCTGCCCCGGCTGTAATTCATTTATACTGAATTTATGCTTGGCCTCAACTTTATCCGTTAGTTGAAATGTTTGTCCATCAAAATTTATTATCGTTCCCTGCTCCAGATTTTGCAGGGCTACCAGCACATTGTCTTTTGGATGAATTTGTATATAACTGTTTTTTTGTATCGACATTATTTTATTCTCTATTGAAGGGTTAGTTCAACCACCGGGATCTCATAACCGGGTTTTTTAACCGGGAGCGTTACTACAAGATCGTCGGCATTTGCTTCTGATGGCTTGTATAAAAGTTCCGAATGATCATTTAAAAACTGTGCGTATTTTACTTTGTTTTTATAACCAGGCAATATCAATTTTCCATCAACCGGGTAAGTGTACAAATGTACATATAAACGATTAATAGCCTTGTTATAGGTAAGCTTGGTATTCTCCGGAGCTTTATAAGCATCGGGTGCGCTGGTACAATTGTAAATGGCGCTGCCATTGGCATGTGTCCAATAAGCAAGGCTATCCAAAGCGCGTGTTGCCCTGTAATCAAATTCGCCGCGTCCGGTTGGGCCAACATTGAGTATCAGGTTACCACCGTTACTTACCGATGTTATCAGCAGGTCTAATAACTGGCGGTGTGTTTTCCAGGTATTTTCATCGCGGTAATAGCCCCATGAGCCAGAGAAGGTTTGGCAGGTTTCCCATGTTTTGCCTTTATACTTTGCAAGTTCGGCGGTGCTTACCTGTTCAGGTGTTTCAAAATCTGCTCCGTCTTTATATTCATTCAGGTCGAGCCTGTTATTTACAATAATGCCTGGTTGCAGTTTTCTAACTAGTTTCAACAATTCTACCGAACCCCAGTCTTTAGCACCTTTTCCATGGCCGCTCTTTTGATCTTTTTTATCCCATGACCAATCCAGCCACAGCACGTCAATTTTTCCGTAATTGGTTAATAGTTCGGTTATCTGGTTACGCATGTACTCTCTGTATTTGGCCATGTCGCGCCCTTTATTTAAGCGGTCGTAATTTGCTTTGCTGGTATCAACCTGAACAAGGGGGTGGCAGTTGTCCATTGTATAATCAGGGTGGTGCCAGTCGAGCAGTGAATAATAAAATCCAACTTTTAATCCCTGAGCTCTTACGGCATTTACATACTCACGCACCAGATCGCGTTTTACTTTGGTATTAGTTACCTTATAGTCTGTATATTTTGAATCGAACAAACAGAAGCCTTCATGATGCTTGGTTGTCATCACCACATATTTCATCCCGGCAGCCTTGGCTTCTTTAGCCCACTTTGTCGGGTCGAAGTAATCAGGATTAAACTGATCAAAATACTTTTGATACTGCTCATTGCTCATGTGTTCGTTGTGCTTTACCCACTCGTGCCGTGCAGCGCCAGAGTAAAGACCAAAGTGAATAAACATACCAAAGCGGGAGTCTGTCCACCATTCCATCCGTTTTTGTTTTTGTGCATCAGTTTCCGTTCCAATACTTTTTTGCGCATGGGCAAACGAAACCATCATCCCCGCAATAATCAATAATAATTTAAGTTTCCGTATCATTTTATGGCTATTTATAATTTAGTTACAATTGAAATATCTTATCCATCAAAACCCATTTTTCGCCTTTGAACGATTTTTTCATTGGCTGCTGATATTTCCACATCAGCTCTTCCCACTCTTGCACCTTACTGTTTCCAGCATCCATTTCAGCCTTTTTTTCAAAGCTGAAGCTGTCGTTAGTTTCCATAATCATAAAGAGGCGGGTGTCGTACCTGTAGATCTCCATATTAATGATCCCTGAGTCAAGGATACTTTTACGGATCTCGGGCCAGATCTCTTCGTGATGCTTTTCGTACTCCCCTATCAAAACAAGGTCATCTTTTAAATCGAGTGTCAAACAGTATTTAGGCATGGTCAAATAATTCAGAGGGTCGGATTAATAGTCAATTGTACAAAGAATATTGTGATTAAAATTACAAAATCCGGGTAAAATACTATGCGATATTGGCATGGTTTTGAGCAGGCACGCCAATAGGTTTGGTATTAACGTACATGTTCGTTATACCAGCCCTATTAATTTATATTGGCATTTTTTCCACCTTAAAACGGCATTAATGCCACCCACTCTTATATTTTCATAGATTTATATTTGTAATATCAATTCATTATTAACTTTTTAATTATGAGCACACTCGATAAAAGATTTACAGCAACGCTGCAAAAAAGCCCTAACAAAGGTGGCTGGACTTACTTGATATGGCCCGAGTCGGTTGAGTTTTTTAAAACCCGTGGTTTGGTAAAGGTTAGGGGAACTGTAGATGGTCACCCATTCCGCAGTTCATTTATGGCGCTTGGGGATGGCACGCATAAGCTGCCTATAAAAGCTGAAATGCGTAAGGTAATTACAAAAGAAGCAGGTGATATTGTTAATATACATCTTGAAGAACGGATAATTGATTGATAGCGCAATGTCAACCCTATACAAAAAAGCGCCCCGTATCTCACCCCGGGACGCTTTTGTTACTGATAAATCAATAACAATCAACTAAATCCAGGCAAGGGTATCTCACGCCCGTACCTTTTCTCATGATCATTTAAGACCTATAAGTTCTTTAATATCTTCCTCCACATTTTACCAAGAATGTGAATATCAGCCAATTGTACAAATAATTTTACGATTAAAAATACCGGATACAGGTAAAATACTATGCGATATTGGCATTGTTTGGGGGGTATGCGAGGGATGAGGTGCTAACATTCGTGATAATTTATTATGTCGGGGGGTAGAGAAAAATCTATCTCACATTCACCCACAAAAAAAGCGCCCCGTATCTCACCCCGGGACGCTTCTGTTACTAATAAAATCAATAACAATCAACTAAATCCAGGCAAGGGGATCTCACTCCCGTACCTTTTCTCATGATCATTTAAGATCGATAAGTTCTTTAATGCTTTTCTGCATGTTTAATTTACCAGCCATATGACGCAAAAGATATTGGTTATGTTACTGATAAAATAAAATTTAATCAGCCGACGGGCCGCCCGGGCCGCCACCCGGAGGAGGACCACCAGGGCCAGGACCGCCAAAACCACCACGCATGCCCGGCATACCAGGGCCGCCCGGTGCTTTACCAGCAAACTTCTGAAAACGGTATGTAAATGTTAACAGGTAATATCTGCCTAAGCGGTTGGTATTGGTTTGCGTTACAAAACTTCCGTTTTGTGTGCTGCTATAGCCGGCATTCTGGTTAAATACATCCAATGCCGACAACCGCAATGTGGCCATGTTGCCTTTTAAAAACCGGCGTTCAATATAGGTGTTGAATATATTGGGATTTGTTGCGCCTTTGTATCCATAGTATAATGTTTTGGAGTAATCATAGCTGTATGTCCAATTTTTCCAAACATAGTTTTTGCCGTTCACACCCAAAACCCAGCTCCTGAAGTTATCATTTATACCAGGCTGGTTAATTGAGTTTTTCGACGAATTAATGGTGTAGGTAGTATTCAGCTCGGCATCAATAATATCTGTAATATCAACTCTGAAACGGATCCCCTGCGATGCTACAATAGTTTTAGCGATGTTTTTCTCAGTGGTAAAATCAAACGAAGTTGGGTCTACATTAGTGATGTATGATATGTTATTATTGTATTGCAGGTTACCTGTAAAGAACAGGTTATACCTCCTTTTTTCCCAGGGCTTGGCAAACACATAAAAGGCCTGTGCCGAATAATAACCGCTGGTGTTTAAGTACTGTGTTTCAATAGCCCCAGCAAGTTTATTGTTTGCCGGATAGTTACGCGGATAAGTAATAGTGTTTGATACTATTTTATTATCGGTTTGTATGAAAGAGAAATTGCTGAAGAATACATTCCCGGATTCGAAATTAAAGTTGTTATACCTTACCTGCAGGCTATTATTATATTCGGGTTTTAAGCCAGGGTTACCTGTAATAGGATATGACGCATTTGAGAAATCGGTAACCGGCTGCAATTCAGAGAAAGTGGGCTGGTTGCTGCTACCGCTATAGTTTAAACTTAATGATTGTGTGCGCGAAAAATTATAGATAAAGTGCGCATTTGGTGAAAAATTAAAAGCATTTGAATTGGTAGGTTTCCCTGTGGTTTGCGAGTATCCTTCTAAAACAGAGGGTTGAGCCGTTACACCTAATACATAGTTGTATTTCTTGTCGACAAAACGGTAGTTCAGCCCAAACCTATTGGTTATAAAAGTAAAGTTATAGTTATTGCTTAATAGGGGATAATTATTAATGGTGTTGTCTGATGCCAGCGTATCGGTTTGTTTATCGGCAGTTGTGTACGAGTGGCGGAAGTTATAGTTAACCTCGATATATGATTTTCTGCTTAATGGCTCGATGTACGAAAGCGATGTCCCGATGGTATCTGTGTGGCTGTTAGTATTAATAAATTGGTCGAGCGGTGCATTTATTGCACCGTGAATATCGGTATAAACCGGGTTTTGATATTGGTTACTTGTTGATCTTCCTGTACCAATATTGATGCTAAAATTCCGTCCGTGCCCATTAAACCTGTGGTTATACAAAACATTTATACCATAATTAGGAGCTGATGAACGGCTTATTGAATTAAAGCTATAATTTGATACAGTTGTAGTATCGTTAACCAGCAGGTTTGTACCATTTTGGGTGGTATTAACCCCTGCGTATGAGTATGACGGGCTTATTTTTAAGTAATTTATAGTGTCGGGTTTGTACTCAAGGTTGAAATTAAACCGGTGGTTTTGTTTTTCATCCTGTTTGGTGCTGTTTTGCGAGTTGGTGCTTGGATTAGCAAGCGAGAGATTATTTTGCAGGGTTTTGCTGATGGTATTTACAGAGTTATCCGAAAAACTGTAGCTGCCATAAACGGTTATCTTTTTTCCCCACGAGTCGCGGTAGTTAAGGCCTATGGAACGGGCTGTAGTTATGCCGTTTGCGGCAGTACTGTTACCCGGGCCACCTCCGCCTCCCTGCCTGCCACCGGGGCCGCCGCCGAAGTTAAAAAGGTTGGTGTTGGTATTGTTCAGGTTGCCTAAAATGGCGATCTGCTGCCCGTCGTTAAAATTAAACAGGTTTGCTTGCGCTACATAACGGGTTCCATCTTTAGTACCATCAATCTGCGGTATGGCATCGCGGCCAATGCCTGCGCTGCCCTGTCCAAAATATCCATGGTTGCGGCTTGGTTTTATGTTGATATTTAAAATAGTTTCAGGATCGCCGGTTTTTATGCCCGTAAGATTGGCCTGGTCGCCATAATCATTTACCATTTGCACATTTTGAACAGCATCGGCAGGTAAGTTTTGAGTGGCTGTTTTTAAATCGCCGCCAAAGAAATCTTTTCCGTTAACCCTAACCTTAGTTACGCTTTTTCCGCGGAAGGTCATATTGCCATCCTTATCTACATCGGCGCCCGGGATCTTTTTTATCATATCCTCAACAGGTGCACCATCCCTTACTTTATAAGCAGCAGCATTAAACTCAACAGTGTCCTCTTTTATTTTAACCGGCAATACATCGCTTATCACAACTGCATTTAACATAGTTGTTGACGGTTTCAAAATGATGGGCTTTAGGAATACAGTATTGTTGGTATTATCCAATGTTATATATCTCCTTATAGGCTCATACCCTACTGATTGGATAACCAAACTAAATTGAGACGCCTTTACGCTGTTAAAAATAAAGGCACCTTTTGTATCGGTTACGGTTGTAAAGCTGTCCTTGCCGG
>Ga0206904_1069_pt1 | contig 26645 bp, 24 predicted proteins | sample Alteio_BWOrgHeat_42_FD_152981 | JGI IMG/M metagenome (GOLD analysis project Ga0206904, IMG submission 152981) | Enriched cells from forest soil in Barre Woods Harvard Forest LTER site, Petersham, Massachusetts, United States -... | ecosystem: Environmental > Terrestrial > Soil > Temperate forest >...
CGCAACGATTTATCAGACTTCCACGACATCCGCGCCAACGGCAAAATCGCCATGAAGCTCGACGAAGGCGACAGGCTGGTGGGCGTCATGACCTGTACCGATACCGATCACGTGCTGCTTGCGGCTAAATCCGGCAAATGCGTGCGCTTCCCCATAGATGCAGTGCGCGTGTTCAAGAGCCGTACCTCCGACGGCGTGCGCGGAATGCGGCTTGCCGAAAGCGACAAGGTGATCTCCATGTCCATCCTGAAAGGCGTGGCGGTTTCTCATGAAGAACGCGCCGCTTACCTGAGGCTGGCACGCAAACGCCATAACCTTGGGGAGGAGACGGAAGCGCCCTTAGAAACGCAGGCACAGGAGCAGGAAGAGGGAGAAGGCGCGGTTCAGGTCGTCAGCATTTCCGAAGAGCGCTTCGCAGAACTTGCGGCAAAAGAGCAGTTTCTCCTTACCATTACCGAAAACGGCTACGGCAAACGTAGCTCGGCCTACGAATACCGTGTCACCAACCGCGGCGGCTCGGGTATCGTCAACATTATCACTTCGCCGCGCAATGGCGCAGTGATAGCCAGCTTCCCGGTCACGGAAGCCGAGCAGATCATGCTCATGACCGATAAGGCCAAGCTCATCCGCACCCCCGTGACCGATGTCAGGATTGCCGGGCGCAACACGCAAGGCGTCACCATCCTTAAAACCGCCGAGGCCGAAAAAGTAGTATCCGCCAGCGCGGTGAAGGAAGATGATTCAGGTGGGGAGGAAGAAATAGAAGATCCTATGCCAGCGAGTGAATAGTATTTTATAAAGACATGCTTTTCATATTTATCACAGTATGTTATTATAAATTCTGAGAGTTTTTGGATTAATATGAAAAATATTAAATATGTTATTCACCAAGAAGGTGAGCATTATGTGGCACAATGCCTTAATGTTGATATTTCCTCTTTTGGCAATACCATAGATGTGGCAGTCGTTAATATAACCGAAGCATTGGAGTTATATTTTGAAGATAATAGAGAGTGATGTTAAGTGTGTTAAGAGGCATGGCATCGGTATAGTTCCTTATCCAAAACCAGCTATACTTGTAGAAACATCCCTCTCCCTTTGATATTGACCAATGTCCTCTACCACCAACATCGTCATCACCGGAGCCAGCAGCGGGTTGGGTGCGGCACTGGCCCGGGCATGCGCAGCACCAGGCGTAGTATTGGGGCTCACAGGACGCAACCGGGACCGGCTGATGGAAACCGCCGCTTCATGCACCGCAAAAGGAGCAAAGGTCGAACCCGGTATTGTGGATGTGCGTGATGACGAAATCATGCAGGAATGGCTGGAAAAGTTCGACACCCGCTACCCCATTGACCTGCTCGTTGCCAATGCCGGTATTTCCGCAGGCGCAGGCGGGCAACCGGAATCCCGGAAAATCGTAAAAGACATTTTCGCCACCAATGTCACCGGCGTCATCAACAGTATATTGCCGGTGATACCCCGTATGCAGGCAAGAAAGAGCGGCCAGATAGCCATTATTAGCTCGCTTGCAGGCATACGCGGTTTACCCAGTTGCCCGGCCTATAGCGCCAGCAAGGCGGCAGTGCGGTTTTTCGGCGAGGGATTGCGCGGCGAGCTGAAAAAAGACGGTATCGGGGTTTCCGTCATCTGTCCGGGCTATATACGAACGCCGATGACGGATGTGAATGATTTCCCCATGCCTTTTATCATGGAAACGAATAAGGCGGCAGACATTATCCTGCATGGGATTCACAACAATAAATCCCGTGTGGCCTTCCCGCTCGCGCTGTATTTGCCACTATTGCTGCTTTCTTACCTCCCGCTTGCCGTTACCGATCCTTTTTTTGCTGCATTACCAAAGAAAAGCAGCTATTAGTCCACAAAGAGGCAGCGAAGGTAAGCGGAAAACTGTTATACGACGAACCCTACGCCAAGCGCGAAGGGAGATCTCCCTTCTAACCATAAAAATAGCGAGGGAAAATATGAGTCTGCAATCCATTATAGATGATGCCTGGGAAATACGGGACACTATCAATACTTCCACCCAGGGAGAAATTCGCCCAACAGTTGAAGAAGTTATACTGGCGCTGGATAAAGGCACGCTGCGCGTTGTGGAAAAACAGAGCGACGGCAGTTGGAGAATCAACCAGTGGATTAAAAAAGCAGTGGTGATGTCTTTTCGATTAAGCGATATGGCGTTAATCGGCAACGCCCCCGGCTCAGGAGGAAAAACCTCCAACTGGTTCGATAAAATCCCCTTCAAATTCCAGGGTTGGGGCGAAAGCGAATTCAAGGCGGCGAAGCTGCGCGCCCTGCCCGGCTCTTTTGTCCGCCGCGGCGCATATATTTCACAGAACGTGGTGCTTATGCCGTCATTCATCAATATTGGCGCCTATGTCGGCGAAGGCACGATGGTCGACACCTGGGCAACCATCGGGAGTTGCGCGCAGATAGGAAAGCATTGCCATATCTCGGGCGGCACCGGCATCGGCGGCGTGCTGGAGCCGTTGCAAGCCAACCCCGTGATTATCGAAGATAACTGTTTTATCGGCGCACGCAGCGAAATCGCGGAAGGGGTGGTCGTGGAAACCGGGTCGGTGATTTCCATGGGCGTGTTCATCGGTGCATCCACCAAAATCATTGATCGCGATAGTGGAGAAGTTATTTACGGGCGCGTGCCTGCCTATTCCGTAGTGGTGCCGGGAACTCTGCCGGGAAAAACACCCACCTCTCCCCATCTTTACTGTGCCGTCATCGTCAAGCGCGTGGATGAAAAAACCCGCAGCAAAGTCAGCATTAACGAGCTACTGCGCGACACTTAGCACAAAGACCATGTCCTGATTGCCCATCTGGCTGGCGATCTGTATAGGGCTCAGGCCGTTGCGATCGATCACGTTGGGATAAGCATTCCTTTTGATGAGCAGGAATGCGGCATTGATCGCGTTATTCCTGACCGCCACCAGCAGCGGCGTATCCCCTTCCTCATTGACCATATTGACGTCGCGCCCCTGATTCAGCAGGCTCCGCAGGCCGTCAATATCATCATGCATAGCCGTAAGAAAGACCAGGTTATCGTAATCCCTGTCATAATACACCAACGGGAGATGCTTGTTGAAGCGGTCATACGATTTCCTGTGAATCGCATCCGGAGCCTGCTCCTTTATAGAGAAAATAAGCAACTCTTTTTTCTTCTTATGCTTTTTCTTCTTTTTCTTTTTGGCCTTCTTAGAAGATGCATTCTTCTTATCCTGATTCTCCGTTGGAGGAGTCACAGCTTGTTTGCTTGCCTCGTCTTCTGGTTTCCCAACTGGCGGTGTGACAGGAGGCACGGTAGGTAATGTGGACGGTGGTGTAGGAATGGGGGGAGAAAGCTGGGGGGCAGTAGGATTATTGCCACCACCAGAAGGAAGCGGTGGAATCGCAGGCGGTGTATTGCCAGACGGAAGTTGTGGAACCGCAGGGCCATTATCCGCAGGCAATTGCGGCACAGCAGGCCCCCCCGCAGAGGGAAGTGTTGGAATGCTGGGAACAGATGGCAGCTGTGGAACGGCAGGCGCATTATCTGCAGGCAGCTGCGGTGCAGCAGGAGCATTGCCGGAGGGAAGCTGTGGAATCGCAGGAGTGTTACCGGATGGCACTTGCGGAACCGCAGGCGCACCACCCGAGGGAAGACGCGGAACAATGGGAGCGCTCCCCTCTCCCGGCAGACTTAATTCTGACGCCTTGCTATCGATGAGCGAAGGGGGAGCCGGCATTCCGCCCACAGAACCGTTAGTGCCATTGCCGGCAGAAGGCAGGGTGGGAACAACGATATCCGGCGGGGGCAACGGTTTACCATCATTGCCGTATGGCGGCACCGAATTCGGTATGCCATTAGGGTTAGGGGAAGCATGCGGTGCATCGGCAGCCAGCATGATCCCGCTGTCAGCCAATCCCAACAGAATAATTGCCAGAGAAATCACTTTCCCTATTTTCATCCACCATTCCTATACACGTTAAACGGCGTAATCCCTTACGTTCTAGGAATTTTAATAGGAAATATTTAAATATTTATTAAGGAAAGGTGACGATTGTATTAACAAATGCGCTCTAACCAGCCTTTTTCCGCCGGTGTAAGACTAGACATATGGGCTGCGGCCACTTTTTGGTGGTATTCCTGCAGCCAGCGAGTTTCCGGAGTAGCCAGCAATGTTTTATCGACAAGCCGCATATCAATCGGTGCCAGCGTAATTGTGTCAAACCCGAAATAGCGCTTTCTGCCTGGAGCCGCTGACACTTCCTTTACCACCAGCAAGCTTTCAATACGAATACCATATGCTCCTGCTTTATAGTAGCCAGGCTCGTTGGAAAGAACCATGCCCGGCATAAGCGCCGCATCACCGCCACGCTTGGAGATACGTTGCGGGCCCTCATGCACCGATAAGAAACTACCGACCCCATGGCCGGTACCGTGATCGTAATCCAGCCCAGCTTGCCAAAGATATTGCCGCGCCAGCGCATCCAGCTGCGAGCCGCTGGTGCCTTCAGGAAACACTGCCCGCGCTAATGCAATATGCCCTTTTAGTACCAAGGTAAAATGCGTTTTCATAGCATCGCCGGGCATACCGATGGCAACGGTTCGGGTAATGTCAGTTGTTCCCTGCCGGTACTGGCCGCCGGAATCCACCAGCAGCAATGAATCTTTCTCAAGTACACGATCACTTGCGGGCGTGGGATGATAATGCATAATAGCGCCATTCGGGCCACTCCCAGATATGGTGGCAAAACTAGGGAAGAGATAAGCATCCGATAATGTGCGAAAAGATTCCAGCTTTTCCGCCACGGAGATTTCTGTGAGCGTCTCCCCTTTTATTACAGCATTTTCCAACCAATAGAGAAACCGGGTAACGGCAAGGCCGTCGTGAATATGCGCCTGACTCATCCCGTCTAGTTCCACCGTATTTTTGCATGCTTTAGGTAACCGGCAGGGATCGTCTCCCTCCACCACCGTAGCCCCTGCCTCCTGCAACCGAACATAAAACCAGAAAGGGGAATTCACAGGGTCATAAAGCACATGTTTATGCTGCAAGGCATTCATATCCGCGACCAGCAACTCCGGTGGTTTTACTGTTACTTCCTTCCCCAGATGCACGGCAACATCATCTGAAATACGGTTTTTATCCACATACAACGTTACCGATCCGGAGGCATATAAGATCGCGTAACAGAGCAGGAACGGTGTATATGGCACGTCGGATCCGCGTATATTGAGCAGCCAACATACCGAATCCGGTGCCGTCAATATAGCAGCATCCGCGCCTAAATCGGTGATATCCTCCGCTATACGCCGACGCTTGGCAGAAGAGGATTCTCCGGCATAGGCCAGTGGCTGAATAAATGCCGCTCCCATAGGCGATGCAGGGCGCTCTTGCCATAGACTATCTATCGGGTTAGGCGAAATATCCTTCCAAGTGATAGTTTTTGCAGTATGCTTGTACCTATTTATAGCAGATGCGGTATGCAACTTCGGATCATACCCGATCACCGTTTTATCCGCCTGTTTTCCCAGCCATTTCTCCAGCACGAGATCGCCACTGTTATACAGTTCAAAACCTTTCACTTCGGCCTGTGCCTGCAGGGTATACCTCCCGTCCGTAAAAAAGGCCGATTTGTCCCGAAGGACAACCGCCATCCCCGCTGATCCGGTAAAGCCGGTCAGCCACTGGAGCCGCCGGGCAGAATCCGGGACATATTCGCCCATGAATTCATCATTGAGCGGCAGTATAAATCCATCGAGCTTTTCTCCGGCAAGGGCTGCACGCAATAAGGCTATGCGTTCAAGCATTTATCTTCTCCCAAATCGAGTTTTTAATCTGTTTCAGGAAGGTAGCATGTGCCGCCATTTCTTCTTCGCTTACCGGGAAGGAACGTCTTGGAATGGCAATGGCTTGCGCCACTTCTGTTACGGCAGCAGCAACAGTAGGCGCAGCGTCCAACTGCATTGCGCCCTGCCTGCCCCCCATAAGTTCCAGATAGACATCCGCCAGCAGTTCGGCGTCGAGCAGTGCGCCATGGTAGGTGCGCGCGGAAAGATCGATGTTGAAGCGCTTGCACAATGCATCCAGCTTTGCAGGCGCGCCGGGGAATTTACGGCGGGCGATACTGATAGTATCTGTGGCGCGCTCAAAGGGAATCGGGGCCAGCTTCAGCAGTCCCAACTCGTGGTTCAAGAACTTCATGTCGAATTGCGCGTTATGGATGACCAGCCTGCTGTCGCCGATAAATGCCAGCCAGTCCTGTACGACAGCGGAGAATATCGGCTTATCCTTGAGGAATACGTTGGAGATGCCGTGGACACGGAACGCTTCCTCTGGGACTTCGCGTTGGGGATTGATATAGGCCTGATAGGATTTGCCGGTGCGGATGCGGTCAATCATCTCAACGCAACCGATTTCAATAATCCGGTGCCCCGCTACCGGATCCAGCCCGGTCGTTTCCGTATCAAGCGCGATTTCTCTCATAAGGGATTTTTAGTATAATCGTTCAGTCAAGGCAACGGTGTTGACGCAAAATCTTCACAAATCTCCGCTGGAAGGAAGTTAAATAGGTAGGTAAAATGCGCGCGTTGCTCTGCTCCCAGCCTATTCAGATTATACTGAGAAGGCCATCGCGCCTAATAAACCGGTTGACGAAGCAGTAAACACACTGAAGTATCGTACTTGTAGCGCATTTATTCCAATGGGGGATTGGGATTAGAGAAAGGATTAATGCATGACACAATCCGGTCAAGCCAATCCTGATGATGTACAAGCCGTGCAGGATGTTCTTGGGAAAGCCATGAAAGATCCCCAGGCATGGACAACGATTGCAGGGCTTGAGTACGATGATCGGTTCTTGCATGCGGTGCGCCGCGGACGGATCAAACCATCCCAGACCACCGCAGACATCATACTGGCTCGGGCTCGCCAATTGGGCCTGATTCAGTAGAGTAGTTAATTGTAAAAAGGATCACCAATCAAGTAGGGATCCAGTAGAAGTTAACCACCTCCATGAGTTCTCCCTCACTCATGGACGTGGATCTACCCCTCACCACTCTATATTGCAGTGCAAAAACCCCCGTTCTAACGCAATTGACATGTCATATGCATCTGTCTAAACTAATGCCCCATTGTCATTAACAATCCTCAATCATTACGCTTGTAATTCTATGAACACCTCTTCCACCTTCCGCACTGCGGAACATGATCACAGCAAAGATACTACAGCACTCCATGTCGATAATGTGCTTGACCTCATCGGCAATACGCCCATGGTGCGGGTAAATCATCTGGACACCGGTTGCTGCGAGCTATTCCTGAAATTGGAAAGCCAGAATCCCGCCGGGTCCATCAAGGACCGCATCGCGCTGTGCATGATTGAGGCGGCGGAACGCGAGGGCAAGCTAAAACCTGGCGGCATTCTGGTGGAGGCGACCGCAGGCAATACTGGTCTCGGCCTTGCACTTGTTGCTGGACAAAAGGGGTATAAGCTGACGCTGGTTATCCCGGATAAGATGAGCCAGGAAAAAATTTTCCATCTGAAAGCGCTGGGCACACAGGTCATCATGACGCGCTCGGATGTCGGCAAGGGGCATCCCGAATATTATCAGGACGTGGCGGAACGCATCGCGCGTGAAACCGGCGGGTTCTATGTCAACCAGTTTGAGAATCCGAACAATCCTCTGACGCATGAGCGCTTCACCGCGCCGGAAATATGGGAGCAGATGCAGCAAGAGCTCGACGCCGTGGTCTGTGGCGTCGGCTCCGGCGGGACACTCTCCGGGATTGGTCATTATTTCGCTAAAACCGCGCCGCATGTGGAAATGGTGCTTGCCGATCCCAAAGGTTCCATCCTTGCACCGCTGGTGAACGACAAGGTCATGATCACACCGGGAAGCTGGCTGGTGGAAGGCATCGGCGAAGATTTCATCCCCAAGGTATGTGACATGTCGCTGATAAAGCACGCCTATACCATCACCGATGAGGAAAGCATCGCAACCGCGCGTGATGTCTTAAAACAGGAAGGCATTATCTGTGGTTCCTCCTCCGGGACGCTGATTGCCGCCGCACTACGCTACTGCCGCGCCCAGAAAACGCCGAAACGCGTGGTCACATTTGTCTGTGACAGCGGCAACAAATACCTCTCCAAGATTTATAACGAATACTGGCTGGACGATCATGGTTTTGTGCCGCGCGAGGAAAAAAATGATCTACGCGATCTCATCACCCGCCCGCACACACTCAAGAATGCCGTGACGATTAAGCCCACAGATACGTTGCAGGCCGCCTACCGCAAGATGAAAACCTATGATGTATCACAACTTCCGGTCATGGAAGGCGACAGGCTGGTAGGCATCGTGGCGGAAACCGATATCTTGCTTGCAGTTATCGGTAACACAGAAAAATTCAAGATTCCGGTATCACAGGCCATGGCGCATAACCTGGTGACGATAGAAGTCAGCGCACCAGTGGAAAGCCTTTTGCCGGTGTTTGAAGGCAACATGGTGGCGATTATCGTTGATAAAGGCGAATTCCTGGGTCTCATCACCCCCATCGATTTACTGCAATATCTGCGCAAACGCATAGGTCACGCATGAGAAAGAGCAATCACTGGAAGTTCGATACCCGCGCCATCCATGCCGGGCAGGAACCGGATCCCACCACCGGCGCGGTCATCACCCCGATTTACGCCACCTCCACTTTTGTGCAGGAAGCCCCCGGTGTCCACAAAGGCTTCGATTACGGACGCAGTCACAACCCTACCCGCTTCGCCTATGAACGCGCGGTGGCCGATCTCGAAGGCGGCAGCGCGGGTTTTGCCTTTGCCTCCGGCCTTGCCGCCATTTCCACCATACTGGAATTACTGGAAGCCGGATCACATATAGTTGCCACGGACGATATTTACGGCGGCACTTATCGCCTCTTTGAGCGTGTCCGCCGGCATTCCTCCAAGCTGGAGTTCACCTACGCGGATTTGAGCAAGCAAGAAAACCTGGAAGCCGCCATCCGGCCCAATACGCGCATGGTGTGGGTGGAGACTCCTACCAATCCGCTGCTGAAGCTGATTGATCTGGAAAAAATCACGCAGATTGCCCATAAACATAAGCTGATCAGCGTTGCCGACAATACATTCGCCTCACCGTGGCTGCAGAATCCGTTGGCGCATGGAATCGATATTGTCATGCATTCGGCGACGAAATACTTGAATGGCCATTCCGATATCATCGGCGGCATGGTTGTGAGTGGGAAGAATGAAGAAATACGAGAGCGCCTCAAGTTCCTGCAAAATGCCATCGGCAGCATCGCGGGCCCGTTTGATAGCTTCCTTGCCCATCGTGGTGTAAAGACACTTGGCATCCGCATGCAGCGCCATTGCGAAAATGCGCTGGCTATCGCCACATGGCTTGAAAAACACCCAAAAGTGGAAAGCGTAATTTATCCAGGACTAGCGAGCCATCCGCAACATGCGCTTGCCAAAAAGCAGATGCGCACCGGTGGCGGTATGATTTCCGCTGTGCTGAAAGGCGGCATGGAAGCGGCTAAAACCGCTTTATCGCGTTGCGAAGTGTTCGCCCTGGCCGAGAGCCTTGGCGGCATCGAAAGCCTGATTGAGCACCCGACTACGATGACCCATGCCAGCATCCCTGCCGACATCCGCCACGCCATCGGCATCAAGGACGGGCTTATCCGCCTCTCCGTCGGCATCGAAAACGCCGATGACCTGATTGCCGATCTGGAAGCGGCGTTTAAAGCGATATAATTCCCTGCTTGCATTTACGGCAAGACAAGAGTTTATGTATATCTATAAATACATCTTTCGTCATAGCGTGGCTTGACCGCGCTATCTCAGGCCAAGTGTCGTGTTGCCTGAGATCCCGCGCTTTCGCGCGGGATGACGGGGGTATACACATAAGAGGCTCTCGTATGCGCAAAATCGTTGGATTTTTTATCGTGCTGATATGTTCCTTTCCAGCATTTGCACAGGAACAGCTCAGTGAAAGTGATAAAATTGCCGCGCTGCTGGATGCGTTTTCCACCTCGGATATTACGTTCATTCGCAACGGCGAGGAGCACGACGGAAAATACGCCCGCGAGCATCTGGAGGCCAAGCTTAAGGAAACGAAAGACATCAATACGGGAGAGGATTTCATCAGCAAGGTCGCCAGCACCTCAAAGGAAACCGGCAAACCGTATCTCATCAAGCTCAAGGACGGAACCCAGATTGAATGCGCGAAATGGCTGCGCGACTATCTGAAGCAAGTCGAAGATACGGAACTCGTGGAATAAAACAAGCAGGTGCCAGTGATCCGGTGTCAGCTTTCAGCAAGCTAACATTTGAACCCTGACACCTAGAACCTTTATGCCAGCAGACACCATACGAGAGTATCTAAAGGATATGCCCTCCACGCCCGGCGTGTACCGGATGCTGGATGACGACGGTAATGTGCTGTATGTGGGCAAGGCGAAAAACCTCAGGAACCGCGTCAGCAATTATGTCAGCAGCGCCGGGCTTTCCACGCGCATCATGAAGATGGTGTCCGTGACCGCGAGGATGGAAATCGTCAGCACCGCCACCGAAGCCGAAGCCTTGCTGCTTGAAGCCAATCTGATAAAAAAGCTTAAGCCGCGTTATAATATCCTGCTGCGCGACGATAAAAGCTTCCCCTTTATCCTACTGACCAAAGATCATGATTTCCCCCAGCTTACCAAGCACCGGGGAAAACGTGATCGCAAAGGCATGTATTTCGGACCGTTCGCCTCCGCCGGGGCAGTGAACGAAACCCTGACGCTGTTGCAGAAGGCATTTCTCTTACGCAATTGCTCGGACAGCTTTTTCAAGAACCGCACGCGTCCCTGCCTGCAATACCAGATTAAGCGCTGTTCTGCTCCTTGCGTGAATTACATCTCAAAAGAAAACTACGCCGAGTTGGTAGCACAGACAACGCGCTTCCTCAAAGGTAGAAGCCGCGAGATACAGGAGGAAATCGCCAGCGAAATGGAAAAAGAAAGCCAGGCACAGCATTACGAAAAAGCCGCCGTGCTGCGTGACCGGATAGCAGCGCTCACACGCGTGCAGCACGAGCAGAATGTCATCGCAGGCAGCCTGCCGGATGCTGATGTGATCGCGCTTTACCGCGAAGGCGACCTTTCCTGCGTGCAGGTATTTTTCTTTCGCGGCGGCCAGAATTTCGGCAATAAATCCTATTTTCCATCCCATGCGTCCGATAGCCCGGATGCGGACGTGTTGTCAGCATTTATCGGCCAGTTTTATGTGACCAATCCGCCTCCGAAATTGCTACTGCTGAGCCATGCGCTGCCGGACAGCACGCTGCTCGAGGACGCGCTTTCCCTGCATAGCGAAGCGCGTGTGGAATTGCAGACGCCGGTGCGTGGCGAGCGAAAAGCGGTGATGGATCAGGCACTCGTCAATGCCAAGGAGGCGTTGAGCCGCCATATTTCCGAACATGCGGGCAACAGGGCCATGCTGGAAAAGCTGTCGGAAGTGTTCAGCCTGGATGCACCGCCACAGCGCATTGAAGTATATGATAACAGCCATATCGCGGGCACCCATATGGTAGGTGCAATGATTTGCGCGGACGCCCAGGGGTTCGCCAAAAAACATTACCGGCGCTTCACTATCCGCAGTATTGAGCTTACGCCGGGCGACGATTATGCCATGCTGCGCGAAGTACTGGCCCGCCGGTTCAGACGCTTGCAGAAAGAAGAGCAGGACCATCCGGAAGCATGGCCGGATCTGGTGCTGATTGACGGCGGCGAAGGCCAATTGAGCGCGACAACGACCGTATTTGCCGATCTGGGCGTGGAGAATGTCCCCTATGCCGCCATCGCCAAGGGTCCCGACAGAAATGCCGGGCGCGAATGGTTTCATCTTCCCGGCCATGCGCCGTTCCAACTGGAGCCGAACGATCCGCTGCTTCATTACCTGCAGCGCCTACGCGACGAAGCGCACCGCTTCGCCATAGGCTCGCACCGCATCCGGCGCAGCAATGCTCTGCGTGAATCCACGCTTGACCAGATTCCTGACATCGGCGCCGCCCGCAAAAAAGCCCTATTACAGCATTTCGGATCCAGCAAAGGCGTCGAAGCTGCTTCCGTCAGCGAACTGGAAAAGGTAAAAGGGATTCATAAGAAAGTTGCTGAAAAGATTTATAATTATTTTAGGAGTTAATGCTTCCAATTTATGTATTTTTTATATATAATATTGGAGGTTTTTAACTCTAAACATAGTGGATAAAAAATATGAAGAATTCCTTTAGTTCCCTGCTCCTTTCCACACTTTCCGCTGCTGTGTTACTCTGGGCATCCGCTGCCCCTGCCGAGGACGCTTCCAAAGCAGAGATAGAAGGAATCGTCAAAGAAGTGATTCGCGACAATCCGGAGCTGATTGCGCAGACCATGGAAAACTACAGGAAGAAAAAAGAAGAAGAGACCGCAGCCAAAGCCGCCCAGCAAATCACCGAGTTGCAGGCGAAGCTGAAAAAAGATACTTCGCTGCCCTCTATCGGGAATCCCAAAGGCGATGTGACGCTGGTCGAGTTCTTCGATTACCATTGCGGTTATTGCAAACGCTTCCTGCCGGTTATCAGCCAGCTGGTAGAGGATGACCATAAAATCCGCCTGGTATTTATGGAATTCCCGATCTTGAGTGAGGATTCGGGTGTGGCTGCGAAGGCGGCGCTGGTGGTAAACAGTATTGATAAAAGCAAATATTTTGCATTCCATACTGCGTTGATGAAAATGAACGGCGAGTTCACCCTTGATAATCTGACGGAAAAGGCAAAATCGGTCGGCATAGACGAGGACGCATTCAAAAAAGGAATGGCGAATCCCGCGTTTGAAAAAGAACTCAGCGCGAACAAGGATTTGGCATATACTCTTAATATTCATGGCACTCCTGCTATCGTTGTTGGCAACCAGCTTGTTCCGGGCGTCATCCCCATCGCCGACCTGAAAGCGAAGATTGCCGCCGCACGCGCCGCGAATAAGTTGTAACAGACTTATAAATCTAGTTTTGGTTCTGTGATACGTGGCGTTGTGATTATAGCAACGCCACGTATTTTTTCTGATACTATTTACCCCCCAATTGGAAGCAAATTGGTAATAGCATAGGGTTATAGGGCATTTGTCTAAAAACAATCACTAATTTATATCATAAGCATTTCATAAAAAAGCGTTTTCATATTTAACAGGCTGTACTTTTCGAGTATAATGAGCGGTCTATGCTGGATAGTTTTTCCATATTTCGCCGTTCCGACGGTTCGACTATCATGGAGTATGCCATTCTTGCCCCGGTATTGATGCTCCTATTGATAGGAACCCTTGAGTTCAGTCTGATCATGTATGCCTCTGCCGTACTTGACGGAGCGACTGCCGCTGCTGCGCGGATGGCCAAAACCGGCTATAACAGCAACTCCGTATCCGGCATTCCGCTATGGACATCCAACACGAATTATACTGTGGGCACCATGATCAATAACGGTGGTTCTGTTTATATCTGTACCGGTGCAGGAAAATCCGCCGCCAGCGGGGGACCCACTGGCACCAGCACCAGTGGAATAACAGATGGAACGGCGACATGGGCCTTTGCCTGCGATTCCTCCACCCAGTCACGCTCGGCCTACATCCAGTGTTATCTCGCCCAGCATGTGCAGGGCTTGATGAATCCGTCCAGTATCACTATCGCAACCAAGTCTTACGCCACCTTCAATGAGATAAACCAGCCTGAACCGTATACGGATGTGGGCGGACTGGGACATTATGTAACCGGCGATCCGTACACGGATGTCAACGGCAATGGACAATGGGACTCTGACATGGGCACCATAGGGCTGGGCGGCCCGGGAGATATCGTCGTATATACCGCTTCCTATCCGTGGCCAATTTATACGCCGCTGATACAGCAGTTTTTCGGCAATAACGGCACTGTGGCCATTTCTGCCAGTTCTGTCGTCAAGAATGAACCTTACACTGTTTCCCGATGATTTATGGCATATTTGAAAAAGTATCTTGCAAAGCTGAAACACTGTGAACAGGGTATTGCCTATGTCGAATTTGCGCTGTGCCTTTCCTTGATGATGCTTTTGTTTCTCGGATCCGTGGAAGTATCACGCTGTGTGTTGATCATCCAGAAGCTGGAAAAAACCGTGTCGACCGTCACGGATGTGACGACCCAGACCAATCCCAATACGACGCCACTCACTTCCTCGCAGATGTCGCAGCTGATGAGTGCGGTGACCGATATGATGAGCCCTTATACCGCAGGAGCATCCGATGCCAATATACTGGTCATTGTCAGCGATGTCACGAAGACCGGCAGCGCCAGCCCGGTGCTAAACTGGCAATATTGCGGCGGAGGAAATCTTTCGGCCACGAGCAGGGTGGGAACTACCATCGGCGGAACGGCCACATTGCCCAATTCCTTTTCCATGAATTCCGGCGAGGAACTCGTCGTCGGGGAGGTTTTTTACAATTTCTCGCCGATAGTGTCCACCAATCCCGTGTTAGGCTCTTTCCGGATATACAAAACCGCCATTTTCATGCCGCGCCTGGGTGCATTAACCGGATTTTCCTCACATTGCTGAAGGAGAAGATTATGTTCAAAATGTTTAATGCATTGCAGACTTCGGAAGACGGCAGCGTACTTATCATGGTGGCGCTTGCATCACTCATGCTGATTGCCGCAACCGGCGCAGCAGTGGATATGTCACGCGCACAGACATTACAGCAAAAAATATCTTCATCCCTCGATGCCGCCGGCCTCGCCGCCGGCGCCACTGCCAGCAGCGTGGATCCGGTCGCCCAGGCAACCCGCTATTTCAACGCTAATTTCCCCAGCGGATATCTAGGGGCAGGAACCATTACTTTAAACGCCACCTGTGCCGATACCAGCGGCAATACCGTCACCTGCACCAGCCCCAGCACTTATACCATCAACCTTTCCGCCAGCACTACCCAGGCCACTACCTTCATGAAAGCCGTAGGTGTGAACTCCCTAACCGTCTCCAGCAACTCGCAGATAACCCGCCAGACCTCGGGGCTGGAACTGGCGTTAGTCCTGGACAATACCGGATCCATGGCCGATTCCGTGGATGGGCATACGGTGAGTAACCATCATCCGGCAAAGATTACCGCCCTGAAATGCGCCCTTGCCGGCGATGCCGCGTTTGGCGGCGGAACGACCTGCGAGACCGATAACCTGGTCACTACCGGACTGCTGGATATTCTTTACGGCAGCAACACCACCCTGCCCGATCTTTTTATCGGGGTAGTGCCGTTTTCAGATATGGTCAATGTCGGCGTTACCTCGGCTCCGGGATCCGGTTTTGTCAATAACGTCACTTCCGGTAACAAAGCCAGCATGGGCGGTTGCGTCGACTCACGCAGCTACACCACCGCAAGCACTACAGATGCTGCTATTACACTCCCTGCAGGCGACGGTACCATTACGCTTGATATCGCCGATGACCCTCCCTCCAATACGGTAACAGGCACTTATTTCCAAGCGCTGACCAGCAGCGGCAACGGCGACTGCCCCAACGCTTCCGTCCAGCCGATGACACTCAGCAAAACTACCGTGGTGAATGCACTGGTCAGTATGAGCCCGGCTGGCAGCACCATGATTAACCTTGGCTTCGCCTGGGGCTGGCGCATGCTTTCACCGAACTGGACAGGACTCTGGGGCGCTACGCCAACCTTTACCTATCCTAATACCACGACCACCGTATCGCTGCCGCTGCCCTATAATACGACCAATATGTTGAAAGTCGTGGTGCTGATGACAGACGGCGTAAATACCACCGCACACTCCGGTACGGCTTATGGCGATGTAACCACTTATCCCGATACCGTAGCAAAGCTGGATACCCTGACGAAAACCGTATGCGACGCCATGAAGAGTAAAGGCATTATCATCTATACCATTGGCTTTGGTCCTTCCACCGGTGTCAACACTACCCTGCTGCAATACTGCGCCACACAAAATTATACCGGTGACACCAGCCATTATTATCTTGCCCCGACCAATGCCGAACTTGAATCCGCATTCCAGCAGATTGGCGACCAGCTGGCCAATTTGCGAGTCAGTCAGTAACTTATTGCAATTCTGTTCCTATATCTGGGGAAGTGAAGCGTTTTTCACCTAAAGATGGTCTTCTTTCACCCCAGGTTCTTTCATTCTTTTTCTGTTTATTGCCCGTATTCTTCCCTACTTACTATTTGTAAAATTTCTTCTAATTGTTTAGCAGTAAGATTGATTTTTATTGCGCCATTTTTATAAGTACGTTCGCATTCCTGCAAATGCTCTTTTGTATATTGGCGGATTGTTACTGCAGCAACTTCTATTGTGTCACCGTTAGCTACGGTAATTGGCATGCTAGACTTGGTGAATTACGTTCGTCACCACGCCCCAGATGATTAATTCGTTGCCTTCCGTGAGTATGATGGGATGGAATTGCGGATTCTCCGGCAACAGTGAGACTATCCCCCGCTTATCCTTGTCAAAACGCTTTACGGTAAGTTGTCCGTCCACGGCGGCCACAATAATCCTTCCATTACTGGGTTTGATACTGCGATCCACGATGAGAATATCCCCCGGATAGATAGCAGCCCCTGTCATGGACTCTCCGGCAGCACGCACCATGAAAGTATCGGCCGGATGCCGAATCAGATAGGCGTTCAGATCTACTACATCGTCAATATAATCGTCGGCGGGCGATGGTTCCCCAGCCTGCACGTTGCTCGAATAGAGGGGAATTTTATAGCCTTTCTTCGCGACAAACGCAGCAACGCTGTCGAGCAAACTAAGGGGAATACGTATCGCCTTGGTCGTCTCGCCATGCGGTCCCTTTCCTGCCGGCCTGCCCGCTCCTTTTCGTATACCGCCACGCCCCATAAACACCTCGTTATTTTTACTGCTTGTATTTCATTATGATTAGTGTACATTAATCATAAATGCAACCTCATTTACTGAAAAGGAGAGCAATATGAGCCATGTTTGTCAAGATCGCCGTGATTACGGATTGCCCTGGATTTTAGCTTTCATCATGCTTACCGCATTTACGGTTGCAACCTGTGTCAAGCAACAGAGCATGGTAGCCCAAACAACACCTGCCATCATTGCCATGAAGCAGGCAAGCATTGCGCTACAATAAATGAGTATTCCATGCAGTGTATCAAAGAAAATAATATGCAACCCGTTACATTATATAAAGTCGATCCTGCACTCAACATGCGCCATTTCCACCGCATGGTGATACAGACCGATTTATTCGGAAAATGGAGCTTTATCCAGGAATATGGACGTATTGGCCGCGCCGGAAAGATGTTGGCCATTCCTTATGACAACGCAGAACAGGCAGAAGCGGCATTTAGTGAGTTGCTCACCGCAAAACAGAAAAAAGGATATGTATAAAATAGTCACCGATAGCTTAGTGGTGCAGACGAGGTGCATACTCTTATTGCTTATTTCCAGTGAGTTCGCCAGCTATGTTCTGTCTTTTGGTTGGCACGGTTGGTGGTGGAAAGAGTGATGAAGCCATTATTTATCATATATTCCAGCCTTGCGTTCCGGACGCAAGGTCATAACGAATCTACCGCTGGTGGTCTCTGGATTCAGGGCGATAGATCCAACATATCCGGATTTGATAGCGCTTCGGCATCCGACGCCGGAGCATCCTATCCCGTTTTCACGGATAGAGGATTACCAATCAGACTGGCGGCATCCAGAGAATGGCTGCGGCGCTCTCTATGCCCTTTGCAGCCGACTTGCTGTCCAAAGTGTATCAAGTCACCTATATTCGATATACCTAGAAAAACGCTGTTACTGTTTCATAGTAGGCATTTCCTAATTTCTGCTTAATTACATCATATAAACGAAATACATCATCTTTCTTGAAATGTTCTTGGCATTACACAATACTAGATATATATTTTTGGGTGTAAGTATTTGTCAATTAATACTAGGTTGCCCATGCTTAATGGCGGCACTCTAAAGATAACTCTCGATCTAGCTATACAATTTATATATAGGGATTCTGCTATATGGGAAGGCGTGTCCTTGCTTTATATATCGGCGGCTGATGCACTAAAGGCTCCCTCTTTCGAAGTCACTATAAAAGAATTAATGAAGGCCAATCCGGATGCCATGTGGTTTGAAAGTAAAGATTCGTCCTATATGGTATTGGACGCAAAGCAACCACCGGAGACGTTAGGTAGCAATCTACAGCATTATTTCTGGGCAGAGGATATTTCTTCTAAATGGCAGCAGGTATGCGATGCTCTTGAAAGGCATAGCGGCAGAGTGCCTATAAAGCAGGCCGTTACAGCGATAAATCATTCTTGCTCCATCCTCATCGTGGAAGATGAGCCTTTAATCAACAAAATGATGGAACATTATCTCAGCAAATTCGGCACAGTAACCGCGACGAATAATTACCATCAGGCAATCGCCAATTATATGGTGCAACGTACAGATATCGTATTTCTGGATATTCATTATCATCAAGGAGGCATGGATGGTTTTGACATTCTCAGAAACCTGCTTATTGCTGATAATAATGCCTTTATTGTTATGGTATCAGGTGATGGCACACTGGCCACAAAGCTGCAGGCATTGGCGCTGGGGGCAAAAGGCTTTATAGTAAAGCCTTTTAATACCTCGCATTTCTCACATTATATTACCAAGTTAACCAATAATAACATGTGTTTGTGATATGGAAATACTCTCCAGTAAAAACCGTCAAAACCTGTTGCATTACCTGCAGCAGATTAAGTCACCTCTCAGCGAGTGGGTTCTGGCGGAGATTAGGATGACTGTAACAGAAAGTGATCTGACAGTGGCCAAAATTGCACAATTAACCTATTCGCTATTTAATACGAAGGCAGGAAAAATATATGTCTGCAATGATCGCGAGATACTCGTGCTTATGCATTGGGGCAAGGCAAATGGAGCGGATACAGTTGGCAATACCATTACTGCAAAACTGCCGGAGAAAAGCTGTACGATACGTGTTCAGGAAGCTACTGTAGAAGGCGTTACCACACTTAAACTGTTAATAGGGCAACGGGAAGAAGCATCAAGCGATGCTATTCCTGCAGATGCGCGTGTGGCCAGAAAAGAGAATATTATCATGGTGGCGGATGATGATATGTATATGCGTATGCTGGTGAAGAAAGGCGCACAGTCCATTGCTACGGTACATGAAGTATCAAATGGTGATGAGGTGATGGAGGCGTATAAACAGCATATGCCGGATATCCTCTTCCTTGACATTCACCTGCCAGACAGGGACGGCACGATTTTATTGCATGATATACTGGCTGTGGATCATGCCGCTTACATCGTTATGTTGAGCGCAGACAGCTCTCAGGAGAATGTACAGCTTACTGTAAGCAAAGGGGCAAAAGGATTTCTTACAAAGCCGTTCACCAAAGAAAGACTACTGGAATATATCCAGAAGTGCCCTACTATCTTTTGATACCAATTTACCTTCAATTAGGGAATTGAAGGTGAACTATACGGTGAAGGAATTCTCCCCATACCTCCTCGTTATGCGCTATCCTTGCTGGCACTCGTCCTTACCATTTAACCATTAATTACTTGATTGATGGTTAAATGCTATGAGACTGTTATCCGGTTATATTCTTCAAATATTTCCTGACATGCTCATATTCACTTTTTATTTTTGCAAATAATACTTTGCGCTCTTCTGCCGCCTCCAGATCCAGATGCTGCGCTTCATCACATAATTTCCGCAGCGCTTCGGCGCCAACACCTCCGGCCCCTCCCTTGAACATATGCGCGGCCTCCCTCCATGCTTCTCCTGCCTGGTTTGCCTGGCTTTCTTCAAGAATCTTTATGTTTTTGTCGGACTGCTGAATGAAAATGCCTATAAACTCCCTTTCAGTATCCGCATCTCCGTCCGTGAATGTCCTGAGTTGGGTCAGATTTACAGGAGATGCTCCTTCGTCCATCTCCGTTCTTTTTTTATCATTTTTGTCGGCAGAGGGTGTTTCAAACCGTATCCACTGTCCCAATACCTCTTTTAATTCATCAATGTTAACCGGCTTGCTGATATAATCATCCATGCCGCAGCGCAGGCATTTCTCTCTGTCTCCCACCATGGCATTGGCGGTCATGGCGACGATGGGAATATGGTCTCCGGTTCCTCTCTCCATAACCCGGATAGCCTGAGTGGTGTCATAACCATTCATATCCGGCATATGACAATCCATCAGAATAATATCCCATGTCACTTCCTTGAAGCGTTTCAGCGCCAGAGCACCGTTCTCCACAATCTCAAAATTAGGTATGCCGAATTTTTTTAGCAATTTCTTTATGTACAGCTGATTCAGCGGATGATCCTCAGCGATCATGATACGTGCCCTACCAGGAGGAATAATGCCAACAAATGCCTTATGCTTGCGCAAGCGCTCCTCATGGTTCAGCTCGGAGGTGACAGTGAAGGGAATCATGAACCAGAATGTCGAGCCTTTGCCCGACTCGCTGTTTACTCCAATCGTTCCACCCATAAGCTCCACAAGCTGCCTTGTAATGGCAAGGCCAAGACCGGTGCCGCCGTATTTGCGCGTCGTGGACGCGTCAGCCTGTACGAATTTCTCGAAAATTGTTCCTTGTTTCTCTTTGGGGATGCCTATTCCCGTATCCTTGATTTCGCAGTGCAATTCCAGACGATTTTCGCCTATCCTGGTACTGAAGGCGTTCACCTCAATGCGCCCCTCATCGGTATATTTTATGGCATTGCTGATCAGGTTGACGAGGATACGACCGAAGCGGGTCGGGTCGCCAATCACATACGGAAATGTTTCCCTCTTATAGTTCCGCGTGATGGATATCCGCTTCTCCGCAGCCAAACGCTCCAGTGTCAGCACCGTGCTATGAAACACATAATTCACGTCAAACCCTATGCTTTCCAACTCAACCTCGTCCGCCTCGATCTTGGACAGATCCAGTATGTCATTGACGATCTCCAACAGGTTAGTGGACGCACTGCCGGCTGTCATGGCTAACTCTTCCTGCTCTTTATCAAGCCCTGACTCTCTGAGTAGGCGTAACATGCCAAGTATGCTATTCAGCGGCGTCCGCAGTTCATGCGACATATTGGCCAGAAACTCGGATTTAGCAACGTTTGCTGATTCCGCACTCACTTTAGCATACTTCAATGCCTCCTGCGTATGCACGCGTTCTATCACCTGCGTGAGTTGATCTCCTGCTTCCTTCATTATCATCTGGAGATCCATATTGGCTTCTGTGGTCTGCGGGGTAAAAAACTCAAGCACATAGGCAACGTCACCACTTACAATCACCGGAAAAGCGAACCCGGATTTAAGGCCTATATCAGAAGATGGCGTGGCCCTCACCCTCAGGAAATTGGGGTCGCCGGTGAGATCCACAATCCATAAGGGCGCAAGGTTTTTCCATACACGTCCGGGAAGCCCGGCACCCAGTTCCAGAACCGTACTCTGAGTAATGGCCTGGAATGTCTGAAAACTATCTTGCACTTCCAGAAACCATAGGCCGCTGCATATCAGCACGTCCCTTTCCGCATCCCGCCTGTAAGCATGGCCGATAGGCCATTCCATAAATTCCCCGATCAATTTAAGCGTCATTCTAATCGCGGATTCAATATCCTGCGCCTGGTTCGCGGTGGCGGCCACGCTGCGCAGAAGCGTCACCACACGGGCCTCTTTCTCCGCGCGCCTCTGCGCGTCGGCGCTCGCCTGCCGGGCAGCCAGCAGTTCCCTGCGCCATTTCTGGATGTTTCTAAAAACAAAATACCACGCCACTAATAATACAATGATGACTGCGGATGCCAGAAACAATGTAACGTAAATATTCTTTTCGATATGCGTCAGATTCTCATGCGAGATCTGCCGGACCTTTTCGGAAAGCGCACGCCTTCCTTCCATGTGGATCTGACTGTTTCTGGCATATTCGGGGTTGCTGAGTATTTTATCCGCTTCCCTGGTCTTTCCCTGCTTTATAAGGCTCAGAAATCTCCTATCGGATTCCACTACGAGATCGTTGGCTGCATCTGTCGCCTTTGCCGCGTCCTGCAACTCCTTATCCGGCAAGGAGGTGATTTTTTTGTCCAGATCAATTTCAATGGCTTCAATATAGCGCTTATCAAACTTCTCATCTCCTGTGGCGCTGGTCCTGGCGGATTGGGTAAGTATGCTGTCCAGGTACAATATTTCATCGGCCATTTCGGCCACTTCATGTTCTTTCGCTACAGTATGGGTATTGAAATAATGTATATAGTAACTGTTTCCTCCCATCCATATTACAACAAGAAGCGTGAGGGCCAAGGAGATGGAAAGCAGTTTGGCAGGAAAACTATAGCTATCTTCTCTCGTCTGAGACTTTTTCTCCTTGTCGTACAGAGTCACGGCCAAGGCAAGGCCAAGGATGGTATTGGTAACCAACGATATAATAAATGCAAGATCGTTGAAATTTTGGCTCTGTGCCTGAGTATGTTCGTGGTGGGGAATAAATACAGCGGCTTCCATCCCAGTATAATGCATGCCGCAGATAGCAACGCCCATTACCAAAGCAGCGCCAACCTGTAACAGATGGCGAAACCGTGAGTTTGAGTGCACCAAGGAGAAAGCAATCCACAATGCGGCGGCGGAAGCAGCGATGGCAATAAGCACGGATATTAAAAAGAGGACGGGTATATAACGCAAGTCCGCATCCATGCGCATGGCGGCCATGCCGATATAGTGCATAGCACATATGCCAAATCCCAGTAATACCGCGCATACCGCAATCCGTTTCACCGAAAGCTGCGCGCAGTGCGCAGTCATAAGCACGCCATACGCGACAATAATAGCAATGAGCAGTGAGATAAGGGTAAGCGGAATATCATAATCGACATCCATATGCATATGATAGGCAAGCATGCCGATAAAATGCATGGACCAGATGCCCGCTCCCAGGGCAAACGCCCCTCCCCATAAGATTATGCGTTTTTTCAACACATCAGACACGTCGGCAAGATGCTGCACCATGGCAAGCGCCGTATAAGAGGCAAAGCTCGCAACCAGGTAGGAAAGAATGACTAGGGATATTTCATAACTTCCTGTCTCTGTAAGAACGGGAAGTCCGGTGGAAATAAAAAGACTCTTTATCATAGCGCCTGCATCATACGTACGCACAATATTTTCTTAATTTTAGAAATGCCCTGTCAATCCCAGGAAGACTTGGCGTTCAATAGCAGGGTATGGACTGTTTTGCGTATAAGCCTGGGCAAGATTCGTACCTGATAAAGATAGCGTGAACTCATCAGTCAGCTTATACCCGATACGGGCACTCAGGCTAGTGTAGCCAGCTGTTGGCGTATTTACATAGCTTGTTCCTTGAAAATTACGCAGCATGTCCTTTGAAGTGACAAGCTGCCCATTCGTATCCAGTTCCCAGGGGCCGGTAGTATATCCTAAAAGAACCCTGAAATGACTTACAGGCGTTGACTCTTCATATCCTAATGTGTTCGCAACTGCCTGAGCATCCGAGACACTTGCCCAACTATAGCTTGCATCCCAGCGGAATCCATTCTGACTCTTTCCCATCAACTCTATTTCACTACCGATGCTATGGCTATCCCCTACATTTAACGCTTGTTCAAGCAACCACACATTACCATTTATAAAACTGCTACTTATAGGACGGGGCGGAGATATACTATCCTTACTTGTCTCATAATACACTGACCATTTCACCGTAGACCCAATATCCGGCAATCCACGCTCATAATTGAATTCGTAATTATCAATGATCGTCGGCTTTAGCGCAGGATTGCCCTCAACGTTAACAACGACACCGGGTACGATTGGCGTGGCAAACCATACACCATTTTGTATCATGCTCGGCAGTTGGATACCTCTACCGTATGTCAACCGGAATGTATCCAGATCTGCCGCGCGATATACCAGCCCTGAATTTCCACTAAAAGCATTTATGCTATGGTCATAATCTTTGACAAACGAGTTTGGATCAAGCGTACCGCCTTCATGAATCGCCGAATGATCAACACGGGCAGCATTTGTCCATGATAGCTTATCATTAATTTGCCATAGCCACGTGGCGCTAGCGGCATATACGTCATCATCCAGTTTATCGTTCTGGGGTTGGACAACGCTATTGTCAGCGCTTTGGTTTATAGATTTGCGGCGATATTCAATCGCCAGCCTGAAAGTATTTTCCTTCCCGATACGGAACTGATCTTCCAGGCTGCTGGTATACAAATCTACTAAACTATTAAGATGAGGCGTCAGAGAAAAATCAGCAAGTTCATAATCATGGTTGAAATAATTATTATTGATGACTAATCCATACGGCGTCTGCCAGGAAAAACCTCCCCTTATCGAGTAATTCGTGTCAACGCTGTTTTGAAGGTTATATCCAAGATCTGCACCTTCCTGCTTACTGTTCGAATAGGTAACTTCGAAGTTAGCTTTCAAATCTGAATTGAGGCCAAACACCCCGTTTGAAGAAGCATATTGATGCTGAGGCTTATTATCGAATCGGGATTCGCCAGGAGGCTTAGACGTATCGAAATTATCTCCTCCCATGGCGCCTGCGCTTACTTTTACGCCTCCCCATTCCCCCAAATGCTGAGTGAACGTGGCATCACCAGATTTTGTATTCTGTGTTCCGTAAGAAACATTCGCAGTTTTGTTGTTATCGTAAAGGGGACTATACGTAATAATATTAATGACCCCACCTGCCGCATTGGAACCAAATAATGCCGAGTTAGCCCCTTTGATGACTTCAATCTGGCGGATATCATCCACATTCACCGGCAGATTACCCCATTCCGTACGCGAGTAATCGTCATTAAAAACCTGGCGGCCATCTATCAGTACCAACAAGCGGGGCTGAAATGGCTGCTGATATCCCCGCACCCCCAAATCATACATATTAACACTACTGCGTAATATATCCAGCCCTGGCACCCTTGAGATAATCTCCGGAATATTTCTGCTTCCGGACTGGCGTATTTCTTCAGCAGTGATGATGGTCATGTTTGCCGGCACATCGCTTGAACGCTGCGGTGTACCGGTGGCATTGACGGTAATCGGCTGGCCATACAGCGATTCAAAACTACTGTAATCTACTACCTGGCCATACGCACATCTAGGCATCACTAGCGCAGAAGTTGCCAAGAAAGCCAGCACATGAACTATACGATATCTTTTCATACGCAGCCCACCTACATTTGTTTAGCCAACAGGGTAAAAATCTGGGAAAAAACGATATTAGCCGTATCTGCTGCAGCCTTACTGTAATAGATGTCCACCATAGGCTTCGATACGATGCCAATGACACATTTTCCTGCCCGCACGCATGCAAGATCGGTTGACATGGTGAGAATATTTTTGCCGATGGAGATTTTGCTTATCTCCTCATAGTAATCTTTCAATCCGCTTGTTAGAATGGCCATCCTGCTATCCGCGATAAGGCCAAGATTATTCACCGGCACAAGAACAGATATGAGTTTAATATTACCCGGGGTTTCAAAATTGCCTTCCAATATGGCTTTGATTCCCTTGGCCTCTTCGCTGGAACCCGTATCTGCAGGGTTATATATAATGGCAAAGCTAGTAGGACCGGTTATCTTTTTAGCAAGTAGTGGCAATATTTTCATGCTTACCAGAAGATCCGCCTTGTCCGTAGCAGCAAGGGACGGCATTGAAACTATCAGGGAAAGGGCGAAGACAGTTAACATCAGCATATTGCGCATACATAACCGCCCTGCCTGCCCTGAATTACCCATCATCACTCAACCAGAATTTAATCTGTTAGTGCACAACGCTAAATCACCTCTTTATACATATATGCAAATTTAGAATATTACATATAATTTTGCCAAGCTATGGCAATATGTCATCCAGCTGTGACAAAAATGTAGAAAAACTATTTATTATGAAAAAATTAGAGCATGTCCCCAATTACTACTACACATAAGCTTTTCTTTTGATGTTATTAAATCTGCCGGCGTAGAAAATACGTCTGACTTGCTTATCCTCAGAGGTTTGTACGAAACTGGGCGAACTAATAATTGTTATGATTAAGCAATCTGATGAACAGCTAGAATACTGGAAAGTGCGGTGGTGCGGGCGGGGGGACTCGAACCCCCACGAGCGGTTAAGCCCTACGGATTTTAAGTCCGTTGCGTAATTTGCCATTATATTGATAATATTATATATATTAACTATAATAAATGTGTATGTGTAAGAACATGTGTAAATTTTGATGATTTTGCACTCCTTTTTTGAATTCTCCCCTCCCCCATTTGGTTAATAATTATGAACCTTCATTTGTTTGAGTATTCTTGGAGCTCGCCCATTGGCTTAGCTGAACTATCCAAACTGGTGAGTGAGAACTTGAAGATTTCAAAGGTATGAAATCTCCACTCCAGACTCTGTATTAATCAGCTTTATGAGATGATCAGGAATTGCCTGCATCAGCTGGCAAAGGTCTTCCATCATTGCTTTCGTCGACAGAAAAGCCATATTGTACAGTTCAAATGGAAAAAGGCGATGCCTCAATGAGAATCCCGAGAATTAATACTCTGGCTTTGCTGT
>Ga0206904_1070_pt1 | contig 26519 bp, 26 predicted proteins | sample Alteio_BWOrgHeat_42_FD_152981 | JGI IMG/M metagenome (GOLD analysis project Ga0206904, IMG submission 152981) | Enriched cells from forest soil in Barre Woods Harvard Forest LTER site, Petersham, Massachusetts, United States -... | ecosystem: Environmental > Terrestrial > Soil > Temperate forest >...
ACCGAAAATTTCTGCTTTTCCTGCATCCGGACGCGCCAAATCCAGTATATTTTTAATAAGCGTGGTTTTCCCCACGCCGTTGAGGCCAATAAGGCCAAACAGTTCGCCCTTTTCCAAGGTCAACGAAATATCGTCCAATACCAGGTTATTCCCGTATCTCTTGGTAATATGCTGAATGTCAAGCGGATGGTTCATACGATAAATATGGTTAGGAAATGATGTTAGTATCACTTTCAAAAAATAAGGGCGTATTCATTTTATATGGCCATATTTTTTGACACTAGTGAGAGGGAGAAGTGATTTCTTTCGCTTTTTCGTTAAGAGAATCAGGTTTAATCAATCCTTCCCGGATTGCAAGCGCTCTGATAACAAAAGTCTGGTTGGGCCGCATCTGCAGTATGATAGCGCCATTGGCGCGATCCAGCGCGATATTGTCCGGCAGGTTTTTGCCGTCGCCCGTGACCTGGTTCCATATATCATATACCTGTTCCATGGCTGCAGGCTTCCATACGATTTCAGCCTGCTTGCGCGATATTTTGCTCACGTAGAATTCCTTGCCAGGTGCATTGCCAGCGCTGGTGATAATACGTCCGTTCAGGCTTACATACCAGTTACCGGACGAATAATAGACAATGGAACCCATATAGAGATTGGGTACGGGAGATATTTCTCCTGCAGGGGGCTGACTGCTGAACAGATCGGATAAATTATCCTTTTGCGGCGCTTCCCCCTGTTTGTGCTCTTCATAGCTGTCATACAGTTTAAGCATTTGCGTGACTTTATACATGTCATCGCCGGAAAACATAAGCGTCATATTCGCATCGTAATCGGCAGTGCGGGCGTTCACATCCGGCGGATGCGTGCCTGCGGCGGCCTGTGCCGCTGTGCTCATCGCCGGAGGATTGGCGGAAACAGGTGCAGGAACATTCACGAGCGGCGGGGGAGGTTTTATTGCCACATTTTGCGGCGCGCTGATAATAGGCGTGGGAGGGGAAACAGACACTGGCGGCGCAAGTGCCGGCAAAGCAGCCCCGACAGAGGATGAGCCGGGTGAGGCGCCACCGGGTTTCGTAGGTACAGGAGCGCTGCTTGCAGCAGGCAGATCCGGCAACTCCAGTACTTCTTCGCTTTTAGAGGAATTGGCAGGGACGGTCTCAGGAGATTTCGGCTGCGCATCGGCCAGTGGCGCCATACAAAACGCAGCGATGCTCACCATTGCAAATGTCAATATAAAATGTGGCGTTCTATTTGGCATCATTTAGGACCATTCGCTGGTGTGGCTTCCGGAGCAGGGCGTATGCCGAGCCACATAAAAGACAATTCTCCCTTTACCATCGGCGTAAGGCTGTGGCGGCTTACTGCCTGTGTCACGATAGTGCGGGACAATTCATCGATCTTGGTCAGCCTGAGGTCGGAAACCACGACGACCCCGGGCAATTTATGCTGCAAGTCATAGATAAAATTATAGACCGAATTATCCGTAAGCGCATTAAACATGATATGTACATTGCTTCTCACCATTTTACCGCTTTTCATGCCCATGCCACTATCTGGCACTTCCGTGGTAGAAGAAACGGTCACTTCCAGATTATTGGCAAAATGGTGGGTTTTGCGCAAAGAAGTCAACAGGCCTGCGATAGTCTCTCGATCAATGACAAAACTCGTATTATGACTTTTAGTATATTCATCGTAATATTTCGCCACCTCGTTCTGGGTGCCGAGCGTGGCCTCAATTTCCCTCATTTCGGCATTTGTAGTATTGTTCTGGCTTTGTTTCGCCGCCTGTTCCGCCAATACCGTATCGTTATAGTCCGATAAATACATGGCCGCCCCCAGCACTACCGCCAGGACGGCGGCAATCGTCAGCACATTCTTTATTAGTACCTTCTTTAATAATGCATCTTTGGACGTGGTTAACATATAAAGGGTTGTTAGTTAATTATTTAGGTTTATCCAGAGGGCCGCTCATCTCTATTTTCAAAATATCGCTTTGCCCGCCGGACGCTTTTTCCGCTGTATTTTCCGTGTCGCCGATGACAGTCTTGATATCCGCGTTGTCCGACGTAATGCCGGGAGCGTCCGGATAGTTAATGGTATATGCGGGAAAACCGGCTTTCATCCTATCCATGAGCTGGTGTATGCCGTCTACGAGCTGGGCGCGGATCTGATGAGGAAAAGTCAGGTTTAATTCCACTTCCGCCTTTATCTCCCGCTTGTCGGAAGATTTTGTCACATTTTGCTCGCCTGACGTGCTCCAGTGAAGTGTTTTTGCCAGCCCGGCATTCTGGAACGCTGACATTAAATTTCCGACAAACGGCAATGGATCGAACTGCTTCTTAGTAAACAGTTGCGTGATGGTCATGATATCGCTGTACAGGTTGATACTCTTAGGCAGCATCGTCGATCGGGCTTTTATTTTATTCAAGTCTTCCGCAAGTTTCCTGTGTTTTGACTCCAGACTCTCGATATCCTGCCGGGTGCTGAAAATACTGAATACGCTCATGCCAATCCAGAGCACCAGGCAAGCAGCTCCCAAAGCGCCGGATATTTTTGCCTGCTTTGTCAACAGGAACAAAAGCCCGAGTTTTTTGGTATAGGGGGTATAGAGTGGGAGAATCAGTCTTCTTTGTTTGGCGATGAATGCCGAAACGACGACATCGCCGAAATGGTCTTCCGGCTGCGCCGCATCTTTCAGCGACAGCATGCTGGCCACTTCATAGGGGGTGAGGAAATGGTGCTCTCCGGCTTTAATGTTTCTGGGATCCAGCGCACGCTTGATTTCGTCGGAACAGATAATGCTTATGGATAGGGATGACGAATCCTGAAGCCCGAGCCTTTTCAGGTACTCCAAAGTATTAATCATTTCCTGCTCGATATTGCCGGCAATGACGTCCGGAGTTGAATCGCCGAAAGGCTGCGCCATGCGAGTAAACACCAGCCTGCCCGCGCGCATTACAATCTGCCGGAACCCGCCGACCTTATTATGGCTCACCAGCACCTGCCATTCAAACCGCGGGGTATCCTTATCCCTGCCCTTGAGGAAAAATTTTTCCAGCGCTTTCATGAAATTTTGCGCTTCGAGCGGGAACAGCCCCATGCCCTTGAGCGGATTGGGACGCTCGGTTATAAAGAGAATCCATTTCTGCAACGTGCTGCTATTGGCGAGCGATACCATCATATAGTTCCAGTCCTTACGCCCGGTTTTTTCCCGGTCGAGGATAAGGTATCCCTTGATGTCGTCCGGAGAAAAATCCTTGGACAGACGGCGGTTGATGATTTTTCCAACACTGAACGACGATACCGGCGGCAACGTCTGGCGGACATAGGATTGATCCATCACATCAAAAAGGATGGTAATGGGCGAATGGGGAGCATTCTCCAACGCTTCGTGAATCCCCTTGACATGGACGGGATCCGGGGACTGCGCGAACAGCCTGCGGATAATCGTCCCTTTCTGTATCTGAACCAGGACGGCTCCCTCATCCCCCACCATCAACACGAAAACACTGGCGGCAGAGAATTTGTTTTTTGTATGTTTTGCCCGCATTACAGGTTCATTTTGCTGAAGGATTGATACAGAGGCCCGAATACCGCCGCTATGACCCAGAATATCAGTATGCCCATGACAATCGTAAGCACAGGCTGAATCATGCCAACTACGGTTTCAACCGCGTCGTTGATTTCTCTTTCATAGAAGAAATTGATGTTCTCCAACGATTCGGTCATATTGCCGCTATCCTCGCCGATTTTGAACATCCGCACGACCAGGCTTGGAAACTGGTTGGACATGCGCATGGATGCCGTAAGCGACATGCCTTCCGATACGCTGCGCGTCATTGTGTCTATGGATTCCTGCAGCACCCGGTTAGCCACCACGTTCTTCGATGCCTGCAGCGACTCCAGTATGCCGATACCGCTATTAAAAAGCACCGAGAAGAAATGCGTGAAACGGGCAAGGTTTATCTTGCGGCTTACCGACCCCAGCATGGGTAGCTTCAGGATCAGGCTGTCAATGTTATAGGCAAAAGGCTCTGACATGCGATACGCGGTGATGAACAGCACGATGGCCAGCACGGGAATACTGAAAATCAGGTACCAGTAGGATACGAACGCATTAGAAACCGCAATCAGGGCACGTGTATGCAGCGGCAGCGCAAATCCCTGCGCAACCATGAAGTCTATCAGCTTCGGCACGACGAATATCATCAGCGTCGCAATGACGCCGCTCATCACCACCAGCAATGCCAGAGGATAACGCACCGCCTTTTTCACCTTGCGCCTCAAATCGGAAGTCCATTTCAGATGCTCGGCGATATGCAGGAAAGATTCCGAGAAATTACCGGTTTTTTCACCGGCGGCGATCAGGCCGACAAATACATCATTGAACACATGCGGATAATGCGACAAAGCCTTGGAGAGTATTTCGCCGTTTTTCACATACTCATACACCCCGGTCATGACGTTCCGCAAGATGTTGGAATCGGTGGTATCGCGCACATCGGCAATGGCATCCAGCAGCGACACCCCGGCACGCCCAAGCTGCTCAAGGTGCAGGCAGCAGACGATCAGGTCCTGGATTTTCACCCTGCCGGAAGCGCTTCCCTTCTTTTCAAGCAATTCCTTGAAGTTTAATACTTCAAGACCGATCTGTTTCAGGCGCTCTTCCAGATCTACATCGTTTTCCGCCATCACCACGCCTTTTATCGTGCGCCCGGATTCATTGACTGCGGAATAGCGGTACTGCGGCATAACACCTCTTTTTAACAGCTTCTTGTATAACACCCAGAAAGAATAAGGATTTTACCTAGGTACCAAACTGTGCTATTATATACTGATTGTTGTTGAAGCGCTTTTCAAGTAATTTTGTAGGAATGTCTCAATTTCAAATTCCAACTTGCCCCGTTCTTATGCCGCTTCATTCCCGCGAAGGCGGGAACCCCTTCTGCAACAATCGATTGCGTTGATACAGAGATGCCTGTCTTCGCAGGCAGGACGAGATGAAAAATTTAAACGGAGACACCACCAATTTTATATTAATACTTCTAGCCTGGGGGGATATGTCGCGGAAGACATTTGTAGTGTTGTTCGTTTTAATCGTTTCCGGCTGCCGCCCGACGGCGTTGTGGTTTTCCGAGCCGCAGGGACCGCCGGAATTCAAGCTCGGCTGGGAGGACGGGTGCGACACCGGCCTTTCCGCGGAAGATAATGGATACTGGTACCGGGCAATGTATGGATACAAGAAGCGCCCCGAAATGATGGATAATGAACTTTATAAGAACGGCTGGAACGAAGGCTTTTCTTATTGCCGCTTTACGGAAGCGGCGCAAAAATCGAAATAACGGTTTGCGAGACCTCTTTCGTTATTGGCGCAGCAATATTGCATTCCCCTCGCCCGCAAAGCGGGAGAGGGCTGCGCAGGCTTAGGCGCGGAGCGCCTTAGCCGTAGCTGGGTGAGGGTGCGTTTATTCCCCCCGCCTCGGTTTGCCTTCAAAGTTAGCTGCACTAACTTCGAAGGCAAACGCCCCCCTCTTCCCTCAAAATTGGACAAGGAAAAATAGGAGAACACATGGCCAGTGACGAAAGGGGCCTATTTTGAATTCGTTCATTTCCGTTGACCATTCCCCGCCGCCGCTTATGATAACCGTTGTGAACGCGCAGTGGCGTTCATGGGGCGTAGTAACCCCTAAATTATCAGCGGTGTAGTGTACCGTTATAAACACCCCTGCCTCTTCTTAGGGCGGGGGGCATGTGCGTATGTTCAAGGCGCAAGCCTAAAGGCACATGCGAACCTTTTCTGATAATTAGGTTTTACTAACCCCCGCCGCCAGCGGCAACGCTGGTGGCTTTGTATTTTAACAACAAAGCGGGGGCAAAATGTTCAGCGAAGCGCAAATCCGTAACCTTGAAGTGCGTTATGCGGGAATCCTGATACAATTATTGGCTACGGAGGATTCCCGGCGTAAGGGGATAAACCATTATACCCTGTTGCAGGAAATAACCGCTGCGCATTTTTATGTCAAAGGCATGGAAAAAGGGGGTATGACCGTCTTGCTTGCGATAGAGAAATCCGTCACCGAAGTCGCGAGCGCTTTCCTCAAAAGCGGAGAATGCTTCGACAACTTCCGTCCCGGCGACATATATGAGCGCGTCTGGCCGATCCTCCTCAGGAATTTGGAGGAAATGCCATAAATTGACAAAATCCGTCATAAAAAAATTCGCAATAGCAACATATACTAAGTAAGAATAAGCTTTTTTATAATTAGCTACTTCCCCTAAAAAGGTTCCCGCCCCTGAAGCAATGGCTTAGGAAGAGCCATCTTCCTTAACTAGCCCTATATCCGTCCTCAGACACGGCATTTATAGCGGACGGCTTTTTTCAGTCCTCACGATTGGAATGCTTGCATAAGCTCTGTGAGTTAGGTACGTTTTAAAAAATTTTTACCTTCTCAAACGTCACCACCTATATGCCCCCTCATTTACGCATTGCTTGCATTGCCGATAATACCAAAAGGGCCCGGGAAGCATACCGGGAACTTGCCGCCCAATATAATTTCGTGAACATCCCGAAAAAGCCGGATCCATCCACTGCCAAGGGATTGGATACGATAGTCGTGCTGGGTGGCGACGGTTTCATGCTTCAGACCATGCATCAGTATATGGGATATAACGTGCCGTTTTATGGGATGAACTGCGGCACGGTAGGTTTTCTGATGAACAGCTACTTCCTTGACGATCTGCCGCGCCACATTGAGGAAGCCCGGCGTCATACGCTGCATCCGCTTTCGATGTATGCGCGTGACGTCCATGGCAAGAGTTTTGAAATGCTCGCCATTAACGAAGTTTCGCTTTTCCGCCAGGGCAGGCAGGCCGCTAAAATCTCCATCACCATTGATCATGTGGTGCGCATTTCCGAGTTCGCCGGAGACGGCATCATCGTCGCGACTCCTGCAGGCAGCACAGCCTATAACAGCTCAGCGGGAGGCCCGATCATTCCGCTCGGCTCCAACATCCTGGCGCTGACGCCGCTTTCCCCCTCGCACCCGCGCCGCTGGAAGGGCGCCCTCCTGAACCACCATTCCTCCGTCATGTTTGAAACCCTCGACCCGGTAAAGCGCCCAGTCAATGCCGTCGCCGACTTTACCGAAGTGTGCGACGTGGTCTCCGTCGCTATCCATGAGGACACGAAAACCCGGATAACGGTATTATTCGACATCGAGCACAACCTGGAAGAACGGATTATCAAGGAACAGTTTATGTAACAGGCTCAATGGGATGGTGCAATAGCATACTCAAGTTCGTTATATTTAACTAACAACCTGCAATCCTGTATTTCTATGTACAATTTATTAAGGTGTTAATACAGATTTAACTAATTCAGCAGTATAATTTAGATATTACGCGGTAAAAATATATACATGAAATATTTTTTTGACGCTTTTGACATAAATATTTAATAATTTACTGTTATATATAAATAAAGCACATGTTATACTTATATATACAAGTTCGCTCTCTTGCATATGCAAAGGAGTTTAAGTTAAGGAAAAGCTACTATGTCATACCTTAAACACAAGCGTCCAGGGAACGCCTCCCATTTATGGCGCGTTGTTTTAATACTCGTGCTATTTGTATATAACGTTATAATAGCTTCTCCTGCTCTTGCAGGTACTGCTGGCAATCCATGCCAAGGATTGTTGTTGAATAACCAATGCGGCTTGAAATTAAGTAATGGCAACCAAGGCATAGGTTCTTTTTGTGCAGGTGGCGGCTGTAATGTCGGCCTCCCTGACAAAAGCGATGTGGGTACCCTTTATGTATGTTATTGCCCAAATGCGAACGACACAAGCAGTTGCGTTGTAAAATTCGCAGGCTGTTGCCCGGATTGCCAGACACAGTTAAGCTCCCCCCAATTGCCCGATGTGTGCAGCGGCAGCGGTCTACCGGGGAGTTATAGCGCCTGTACTAACAGCAGCAGTAGTAGTGGCGGCAGCAGTGGAAGTAGTAGTGGCGGCAGCGTTAGCCCATTGACATCAATACTAAATGGCCCAGGCCTTCCGCAAATCAGCTGTGGCTTCCTAAACGGAGCATGTGAGTGTCCAGCCTCCTTTGATGGCACATGCACTCTGGATCAGAGCACCGGTAACTATCGCTGTCCGTCGGACTTATGTTCTCAGCAAGTATGTGGAGGTTCTTCGGGATGGGCTGCAGGAACAAGTTGTCAAACCTTTGACGCCTGCATTAAAGGCGGAGGCACAGATGTGCAGGGACAGGTGAATTGCCCATCCGGCCAGGTGTGCTGCTCGCCGTTAAATAACGGGAGTTTCTGTAAAAAGCAGGCAGCAGGCGCCAGTTGTAACAACACCTGCGGTGCAGATTCAACAGATGCCGGCACCCTTGATTGTCCCACTGGCCAAGTGTGCTGCTCGCCATCTAGCACTCCTAGTATCAGCGGAACTCCTTGTAAAAATTTCTTTGGCGGCACTTACATTACTGGTGCCTGTACGACCAATGCTATATGCGGTAAGACCCCTGGCTCCTTTTCTTCCACAGATCCAGCTTGCTCCAGTGATCAGGTTTGCTGTGCACAAACCCCTGTAAATAAGGATGGCAGTTTGTGCAATTCCATCAAAGGAATGCAGTGTGAAACGAGCACTGCTTGCATTACTGGCAATGGCGTAGATACCGGCCAGTCAGATTGCCCCTCCGGTCAGATTTGCTGCCAAGTAAATTTCAATAACGGCAGCAACTGCGCTTCACAATACGGCGGTAAATGTATGACCTCTGCTGCGTGTACGAGTGCAACGGAAATAGACTATGGCCAGAGCGATTGCCCAATTACCCCCAATAGCCTGGTGTGTTGCGTCAGTAGATAGTGATTCATAGGATCACGTGAAAGAGTTCGCTCTAGTTTACCCCGGAAAAAAGGATATTCATATCAACCATACGGTATCATTCATTTGCAAATGATGATTTTGTATGATGGAAAATCCGCGAATTTATGTGGAACCGGCTGGAATGACATCAGATAATACTTTTTAAAGGAGAACTGCCATGACAAAGAGTGCGCTACCGGGAAGAAGAAAATTCCACAGATTATGCGCACGCCTTGCACTCACGAGCTTGCTGGGGTGCATCAGTATTAGCAGCAATGCGGGTAATCCTCCCTTCGTGATAAATCCATGCTTAGAGAAAGATGCAGGCACTCCGGGAAACTGTCCATCGGTGGAACCGCTGGGCATGGCTCTTTACCAGACCGGCCCCAGCATAACATATAACGCGGATCACAGTATGAGTCTTTTCGTCCGCGATGGAAATGCCTATCTGGCGCTTGCCTCTCAGATGAGGGCGGGTGCAGCCCCCTGGCAATGGCAAAACCTATTATACGGCGGCTTAAACAGCGATCCAGTGGTTATCTCTCGTAATGGCGGCGATCTCGATGCCTTCTATATCGGGCTCAATGAAGCCGTGTGGCATATTCGTCAGAGCAACGGTCAATGGGGTAACCATACCATTATCGGCGGTGGCGCTGGCGGCCAGGTAACCGTGGCGTATACCGCCGCCTCAGACACGGCACAGCTCTTCTACAAAGGCGATGATCAATCCCTGATGACGATTATTGAGAAATCCGGCACGTGGAGCAAGCCTTCCGCCATTCTGCCGCCCCAATCCGTCACCAGCAATATTGCCAGCCTTGATGTAGCTGCCGGTAATCGTTACCTCTTCTTTCGTGGAATAGACGGAAGCCTCAAAATAGTATCTCTTACTCCCGGTTCCTCTGCAGCAAGCCCCCCCTTCACATTAACAAAGCCTTGGGCAGTTACCGGCAACATTACCCCGATGTTTGACGCAAGTGGCAATATCATCGTGTTCTACCGGGGTCCTGACTCCGCACTATGGGATGTATCATCAACAGGAAGCACAGGATGGGGCTACCCTACTTCCCTAGGCGGACGGGCAAGCAGCGATTTGTTTGCAACATTCCTTCCCGGCAAGCGGCTGCGTGTGTACTACCGTTCCACGGATGGAGGCGTATATTACGTGCAACAGGAACAGGGCACGACCACAGGATGGGGCAAACATAAGCACCTGCTCGGGCTGTCAGCAAACGCCAAGGACTCTTCCGGAGCTGCACTTTTAAGCCAAACGCTTTTCAGCAATCCCGTAGCAGGTGTTACTCCGGACGGAAGACAGGAGGTGTTCTATACTGGCAATGACGGCAACCTATGGCATACGGAGGAAACGGCGACATCTTCGCCCCAGCAGCTCTATCCTGCCTGGACTCCCCAAACATCGTTAAGAGGGCTGGGGACAGCCCCACGCGGAAACACTATAGTCGCATTTGCTGCGACCGGGGCGCAACCGATAGCGTCCTATAATACGCTTGACGCAGCCACAATATATCGCATCATCGGCAACGCGCCGTTCCTTAATTTGTGTCTCGCGAATCCTATGCCTGTAATAGGATTTGGCCATCGGGTAGCAAGTTGCTACGGTATGCCGATTATCAGCCGCGCCATGGGCATTGCCTTGCTGCAGGATGACATCCAGACGGCCATAACAGCCGTCAAAGCCAACACAAAAGGCTCCGTCACGCAGGCACAGTTTGACGCGTTGATCAAAGCGCAACTCCAAAAAATGGGGATTTTGTAATCCAGACTTACCTTATACCCGCTCATACCCCTTTATCACCAGCCCATACCCGTCTAGCCCCACAACCGGGCGCTGGGAGTTGGACAGTAGGATCATTTCCCGGATACCGAGATCGAGCAACACCTGCGCGCCGATGCCGTAATCACGTAAATACGCATGCGGCTCCGGCGTTTCGCCCAGACGCATCCTTACTTTGTCCAGCAAGGCCGAGCACCTCGGCTCGCGCAACAGCACAATTACGCCGTTGCCTTCCCTGCCGATGCGCTGCATCGCCGCATGCAGGTCGGTGGCTTTGCTATCGTAAGTATCCCCCAGCACGTCATGCAGCACGTCAAGCGCATGCATCCGTACCAGCACCGGCGTATCAGGACGTATCTCGCCCTTGATGAGCGCGACATGTTCGGCATACTCAATTTTATTGGCGTAAATCCGCATCTGGAAATGGCCGCCATGGCGGCTCTCAAATCCAGTTTCCGCAACGCATTCAACCAGCTTTTCGCTGCGCCTGCGCCAAGCGATAAGCGAGGCAATCGTAGCAATTTTCAAATGATGCTGTTTTGCAAATGTTATCAGATCGGACAGACGCGCCATGCTGCCGTCATCGTTCATAATCTCGCAGATGACACCGGAAGCGTTAAGCCCGGCAAGGCGGGCAATATCCACTGCCGCCTCCGTATGCCCGGCACGCACCAGCACGCCGCCGTCGCGCGCCATCAGCGGGAATACATGGCCGGGAGACACGATATCCCTTGCCGTCTTCGAGGAATCAATCGCCACCGCAATCGTGCGGGCGCGATCGGCGGCGGAAATGCCGGTAGTGACGCCAGTCGCCGCCTCAATCGAAACGGTAAATGCCGTCTGGTGGCGCGTGCCGTTATGGTGCGCCATCAATCCCAATCCCAATTCTTTCACCCGTGCCTGGGTAAGCGTCAGGCAGATAAGCCCGCGCCCGTATTTTGCCATGAAGTTGATCGCATCCGGCGTCGCCATCTGGGCAGGAATGACCAGATCGCCTTCATTCTCACGTGCTTCGTCATCCACCAGTATGAACATGCGCCCGTTGCGGGCGTCTTCAATAATTTCTTCAATAGATGACAACATATACCCATCGCGTATCAAGAGTTGGGATGGCAGTCAAGGAATGCGATGGGTATATTCTCATTGGAGCCGTTTTCCGCAAAGCAGAAAACGGCAAAAATGCCGTAGATTAATAGGACATAGCGTGAGTGTTGACAACCTCTTATGGAAAACAATTTCCTCCGGAAAAGCGGTTTTTATGCATTTTCATGCAAAGGGGAAATTGCCATAATGGAAACCTAATATATTGGATAGTAAGTGTTATAATAACGCCTATAAGAATTATTCGTATACATATATATGTTGTTTTTTTATGCCGAAATTTCCGAATTCACTGGATTTTTATTTAAAATATCCATTAATGAGGCGTTATGAGGGGCACATGGCAGACAGTTACGAAAAACGCATCATCCGGTCACTGCGGCAAATGACACAATATCTGGATAAGCATTCCAGACAGTTGCTGAAACATCAGGATATCACCGTGCCGCAGGTGATGTGCCTTAATGAGTTGATGGAAAAAGGAGCGCTTACCGTTGCCGTGCTGGCCGCATCCATTCATTTAAGCCCAAGTACCATGGTGGGGATTATCGACCGGCTGGAAAAGAAAAAGCTGGTGACACGGGTGCGCAGCAATGTCGATCGCCGTGCGGTGTTTATTGAGGTGACCGAAAAAGGACGCAAATTCATTACCGCATCGCCGCACCTTCTGTACAATAAGCTTAACGAAACACTCCAGCGTCTTTCAGAAGAAAATAAGATTCAGGTTGCCAATGCGCTTGACCTGCTGATTCTGCAGATGGAAAAAAGCACGTCCTTCAGTTAGAGCCACTAAGCCCTTAGCGTTTGCCTGGAAACCCTCTTAAAAAGCAAGCGCGAGGGAGACATCGCCATAAACGCCGTCGCTAAAGAGATCGGTATGCGCGTAGCCGACAGAAACCGAGGCATTCAGGCTGCTCAATATATGGATATCGCCGATAAAGCCGCCGATGCGCTGCTGATCAAACGCGTCATTGCCCAGAAACCCCACTTCCGGCCCCATCGCGAAACGGCCCATATTATATCCGAACCTGCCGTTCGCCCAGTAGGTGTTGAATGCGGTGGAATAACTGCCCTTCATATCCGCAAATGTCTTGTCGTCAAAGTTGAGCCTGGCATCGGCAGCGCCTTTGATACCGAATTCCGAGCCGGTGGCGGAGTTCGATCTATCGGTTTTATTCAGGCTCGTATTTTCGTAGTCACCGCCAACATATAAGGCAACTCGGCCATTCCCGAAGAATTTCTGGTAGCCTGCCATCAGATCGACATTGGTCATATCCGCGTTGATGCCGGGATTGCCTCTTCTATCGTAGCTATACTGACCGTAGCCGGCATCTCCACGCGCCAGAAAGCCGTCGGCATTCAACTCCTTGCTAAGGGCGGCGACGCCTCCAATAGTGCCATACTCCAGATCAGGGGCACCGGTATACCCGCCGAACACTTCGCTGCCCGCGCAATCGGCGGATGCGGCAAACGCAATAATGCTCAAAGCCAGAGAAAATGCGATATAATTCTGCCTGCCCATGATTCGTGCCCCCTCACAAAAGATGTTCGATCGGAGGGCAATAATATTTCCGAAATTCAATTCTGAAAACGTAAAACCTTCAGGCATCTTACAGAGGTCAGCATATTTTTAGCGCTCGTGTTTTTTGTGTCACAGCAAGTTGGCTATGAGTGGCCGGGAAACGGATCGACACCGGAAGACGCCGTCGCAAAATCCTTAGGCGTCCTTGCCGCCTGCGATTGCGTCCATTCTTTAAGCCTTTCTTTTTGTCCCTGCGGATTTTTTACATTACGTTCATCGCCTGCCATGCACATCTGTGCCTGCGTATTTTCATTTCCCTGCGACTGCCCCCACATTTCAAGCCGCTCCCTTTGTTCCTGCGGGCTTCTTACATTGCGCTCATCAGATACTACAGGAACGTCAGCGCCCGGTTTCTTAAGTGTAATGCCAAATTCCACAAATACCGCTTCGGGATTCATGCCATTTCTAATGGCAGCGGCGGCCTGGTTGACTTCCTTCATATCCCCATAGCGATTGGCAAGTTCCACAAAGGCAAGGCTTTCCGGAAATGTATCCAACAATCCAAACCCAAGCAGGTAATTAAATTTGCCGATGGTGAAATTCGCCGTTCTGGAATTTTCATTATAGGTTTGGTTTAATAATTCCATGATACGTTCTGCAAGCTTTATATCGTTCTGCCACTGCGGCGAATTGAATACCGGTTTATAGGATTTATTGAGCGCCCTTTTGTGCAGCACCATCAAATCGAGCATGTTATTGGGGGTGATAGCTTCGCTGCTGGTGCCGCTTTCATGGTTAATTTTCTTGGTGACGACGCTTTGCAAATATTCAAAATATTTCTGCGAGCGCTTACGTGAATCGTTTTCCAGATGATAGGCGATCCCGGCGGCGCCGATGTCCACTGCATCCAAGCCTTCCAATTTTTTCTCATCACTGACAAAAAGTTTTTTACCCCCCGGAAGTTCATGCAGCCTGGTCCAGGGCACGAAGAAGAGTCCGTCAAAGAAGAAACGTCGTATATTGAACTTGGTGAAATTCCGCATGGTGCTTTTAACAACCGTATTCTGGCTTTTATAGAGATCCCCCATGGTGATTTGCGCCGGATCTTTATTGAATTCAAACGCGACAGTTTCCCGGAATAGCGTTTTCATGTCACGATAAGTCTGGCGGGCAAAAAACGCGGTGATACTGGTCATTACTGTACCAGCCAGAATCGGATACAGCACGTGGAACTGAGGCACGCATTTTGCCCAAGAAGGATGCGTTTTTTGTAAGTGTTCTCGTAATCTCCCGGATCGTTCTTCGTAATCAAATAACCGCAATAAAAATCTGGCGGCATAGCGAAGCGTAAGCGCAGGCATCGCCACCAGCCAGTATCTGGGGGTGGGATCTTTACCGTAGTCCCCAACCATGGGAAGCGGCTGCACAGGACCTTTCACGGCAGACGCGTTATTCTGCCTGCCTTCCTCGGTTTGCGTATTATTTACCACCGGATCCATAGCTGATGAACTTCTTCCTGTGTGCCATTGGGAAAATAGAATATCCCTTTATATTTTGCCTCTTTTACAGGACAGATGACAGGAAAACTTTATGAAGATTTTGTTACAAAACGCACCTTCCCGGGCCTTTCGCACGGAGCAACCAAGAAAAAGAGAATAGATATTATTTATCAGATGGTTTGCGCTTTTTCTTGAGTTTAACCATAGCGGTGAAAGAACCGACAGTGGGCTGGGCGACTTCCGGCTCTTCTTTTTTTATGGTCACTTTCTGGCGTTTGACGTTTTCCGCCCAGGTAATTTTATATCCGCCGCCTTCCGCCGCCACGATGGAAAACTTGAGTTTCTGCACCGGCGGCCCATCCCCCTTTTTCACCTTATCCTTGCGGTAGACCATGATCAGCAGATAGTTCAGTCCCGGTATGGAGATGTTGGGATATTCCTCGTGCAACGTCATCAGTAGGGCATGTGCATGTTCAGGCTCTTTAAACACCGGATATTTTTCCAGTTTGCGCAATACCGGATGTCCCCAGTCAGGATGCGAGCGCTTGGCACGGGTTTTCTGCGGATGCGCGGCCAGCGGCACATCAAGCTTCGCCAGATGCAGGCTGCATTTTCTTTTATCGAGCTGCTTGATGCTGATTTCGCCGAAATGGCCACGATAGCCCTTTTTAATATCCTCATCGCTCAATTCATAGTCCTTGATCCAGAGCTTGAGTGTCCGCCCGCTGGGATCCTGATCCTTGCCGACAATGAATTTGCTTTTAATTTCATTCAGGCGCGCCACTGCCTGCCGCTCTTCCGTAAATTTGAAAAGGCCGTGTATCACCGCTTCAATCAGGGGATGCTTGAGCACAGCCACACGCTTGTTCTTTGCATTAGGGGAGGTGTTGTCCTCTTTAGAGGCATCCGGGGTTGCCATATGCGTTTTCTCCTGTAACTATCAGACATGCTGTAGTGTCTTTAACGTTAACATATGAATGTTAACAATTGCTTAACAGGCAATACAGTTATTTTATGCAAAAAAACATTATGTTCAAGCCCATTTCCGCCCCCCTCTCTGTCCTTCTGATATCACCATACCCGAATGTACATGGCGGAGTGGCAGCCTTTGCCGAAACCCTGAAAAAGCATTTGATAAACTGTAAAATATATTCGTTGCATGTCGGCAACAAAGGAGAATTAAATGAAAACACCCTTATAAAGTGCATCCGTCTGGCGACGACACTCCTGAAACTGGTAATTCTGGTACGAAAACAGGATTTTGATGTCGTTCATCTCAATCCCAGCCTCAACACAAAATCGCTTTTCCGGGACGGCATGATTCTCTTCATGTTGCGCATTCTGCGCTTCAGGCGCGTGCTGGTTTATTTCCACGGCTGGGATTGGGCGATAGAAAAATGCCTCCGCCAAAGTCCATGGAAACGCCGGATTTTTGTATCCCTACTGAACAGAACAGCGCGTATCTTAGTATTAGCGCCGGAATTCCGCGAGTCATTGATGGATATGGGAGTAGGGAGCAACCTTATCTCTTGTACCTGTACTCTGTTTGACGAAAACATGTTTGAAGGCGTCAGTCCGGCGGAACCCTTCTCACGCACTATTCTCTATATGTCGCGTTTCGACGCGCAAAAAGGCATGTATGAGCTGCTTTCCGCATTTGCCTGCATTGCCGCCGAATTTCCCGATACGCGCCTTATCTTCGCTGGCGATGGCAAAGAGAAAGGGCGTTTGCAGGCACACGCCGGCGGGCTTGGACTCGGTGACAGGGTAAGCTTTACCGGCTATGTGCGGGATAAAGAAAAGGCTGAATTGCTGCTTGGCTGCACTCTCTTCGCCCTGCCGACCTATTTTGCCGAAGGCATGCCGGTAGCGCTGCTCGAAGCTATGGCCGCAGGTAAACCGCTGCTCACTGCAAACGCAGGCGGAATAATGCACATCATCCACGAGCCGGAAAACGGCATTATCTTAAATGTAGTGAGCGAAGAAACCGTTGCGGAGGCACTTCGTCGCCTGCTTCGCGATCCCGGTTACTGCCGGAAAACCGGAGCGCGCAACCGCACCTACGCATGGAAAACTTTCGCGGCAAAAATCGTGGCAAAAAATATAGAGGGCATCTATCGTGACCTCTGAAGATGAGAAGACTGCCTCCTGCACAGAAACAGGCTCCTGGGCTGTGCTGCTATGCCTCTGCGGGATTTTTTTGCATATTGTCCTGTCGGATCCGTTGCTCAATGCCATGGGGTTTCATTACTCCGGCGAGCAAGGCCGGTTTTATGAAAAGATGCATCCCGGCACCTATTTTATCCTGCTTTCCTTCCTGATATTGGCAGGGAACAACTTCAATCCGATTGAAACCGTGCTGCTGCTATGCCTACGGCAACCGGCATGCATGGCGCTGCTCTTCATAGACACGCTGGCGCTGGCATATATGGCGCTGCGCAGTGACGCTTCCGGCCTTGCTTTTATGATAGATACCCATATCAGTGCAGTCATCTGCGCCATCGTGCTGGCCCGCATGCCAGAGCCGCTTTGCCAAAAAATGGTCACGTGCCTGATCATCGCCGCGCTTGCAAACGGCATCATCGGGATCGCCGAAGCGCTGGGCAAATTCCGCATTTTCCTCTTTGATCCGGATTGGACGGTGTTGCATGAAGAATATTTCCGTGCGTCAGCCTTTATCGGCCATCCGCTCGATAATGCCATGTTCACCGCCATCGTCCTGTTCATCACCCTGGCATCCGATTACCCCCAAATTATCAAAGCATGCACGGGTACAATCTTGATGGCGGCGTTGCTGGCATTTGGCGGGCGCGCCGCATTATTTTATTCCATATTCGGCTTAATTTCTCTAACTGCGGCATCCTTGTGGCGCATGTTGGTGCATCAGAGAGTTACCCTGCCGCAACTTGCTATGGTCATTGCCGCAGGATTAGCCGCGCCGCTATTCCTTACCGTCCTCCTCTGGCTGTCAGCCCATGGCGGCGTAGGGGAACGGCTTACGGCCAGTATGGCGAAGTGGGATAATAGCGCTGATGCACGGCGGCTCGCTTTTACCGTATTTCACTACATGACAGAGGAAGAGATCTGGTTCGGCATATCGCCCAGCCGCATTGTGGATATTGTATACCGGATGAACCTCAAAGTTCCGCTGTCTGACTTGGAAAACCCGTGGATAATGATGTGTATAAGTCTGGGGATGCTCACATTCCCCTTCTGGCTTCTGGCCATGTTTGCCTTTATTTACCACCTGATGAAGCATAAGCCGCTTGCATTGCAGCTTGCGATAATGGCCTATTTTCTGATTGCCTCCACTGCTAATTCCTTTGGCCGCAAGGACGCCAATTTTCTCATCATGGTAAGCGCGATCACCTGTGCCGGGCAGTTGCGCATCAAACGACTATAAAACCACATTATCGTCATACTGCGGCGAAGAACGCGGCATCGCGTTGTAATATGCCTAAAATCCCGCGCGTTCGTACGGGATGACATCCATATCACTCTATTTAATTCTGCGTCTTATCCGGGGATTGCTTTTTATCTTGGCTTACAGGCTTAGCCCCTGCCGGATCCTGATTGGGAACAAATACGCTGCGTACCCGCGCGCCTGTGGGTTTGCCATTTACCACATTGTTGCCGTTGGTCAGGATGCTGCGTCCGGTTTCCATGTTATACTCCAGCGCTGTTCCACGCATGATATTCTTGTCACGCGTCAAAACCACATTGCTGCCGAACAGATGGAGAATCCGGGTGGCCACCTCATAGTCTCCCTTATCCCCTTTCGCCGATTCCTGTGGCGTTGCAACCAGCACATTGCCGAACACTTCAATAAGCGTGATAGCCCCCATATCACCGGTAGTCGCAGGTTTGCCCGGATCGGGCGTCGGTTTTGGCGCCTCAGGCTGTGTGCCCCCCTTTTGCTTATAATGCACCACCATACTATCGGATTTCAGGCGGACCTGGCCTTGCACTGCCGTTACATTACCCTTGAAGATTGCCTTATTTTCGTGCTGCAGCACTTCCAGCGTATCCGAAGTGATTTCCACCGGCAGTGAGGTATTGAACTTCGCCGGATCTTTTTCCGTGGCCGCGGAAGCTGCCGGGGCCTGCGCAGCATAGGCATGCTGCGCAAATGCCAGTCCCAGCAATACCATGCCCAATATTTTATAGAGTGCGCTATTCATTCTTTTTCTTTTCCTTCGGCGGCAGATACAACATCACGAACACCGGTCCGGAGAATACCGCAGTTTTGGCGTTTCCGTCAAATACTGCGCCATGCGCCCGGAGAAGCCCTAACGGCCCTTGCCCATTTACCGCATCATGCGTTACGGCTATTTTTTTGCCGATGTCCACATTCATGGTCTCGGTGCGCATTTCATAGCCCTCATCATTGAACATTTCAATAGCGCCTTTTAGATCGAGCAAATGTTCCTTTACTTTCAGGTGTCCGTTATTGGACTGCATCGTAAACCACATGCCGCTGTTTAAGGAGATATCGCCATTAAGCGTGTCAAAGTTGACGTTATCCTCATCCAGTTGAACCGCTGTTTTGGCAGTAATATTATAAGGCTGGTTGCTGTTGTCAAAGCCATGAAAATTCGCGTTAACCATCTGCGTTGGCGGCGGAGTGGCGGTTTTCTCAGTGCTGGTGAAGGCAATGCGCAGGCCGGAATTTTTCTTGATGATAGGGTACGCGAAAATCATCACTGTCAGTAACAGGACAAGCACGCCAAGCAACAGCTTCGCTGAATTCACGAAACGGGTATAATATGCTATGGGATGGATAGGCATAGGTAGAATCTGGAAGGTTGAAATCTGAAGTTAACCATTCCAGATTCCAGATTCAACTCAATTCGCCTGCCGCCGTAAAAATGCCGGAATCTCCAGGTAGTCATTATCGCCTGGGCCACCTTGTGTCACAGGCGACGGCTCTTTTGTCCTTTCCACCACATGCACCGTACGTTCCGGTTTTTCCTGCTTCGCCGCCAGCACCCGACCGACATTGGCCATGCGGTGCAGGAAATTCATAGCACCGTTGACGCCCAAATCTTTTTCTCTGGCAGCAGTGTTATCATAATGATTCCTGGCCTTTCCTCCCCTGACGACGGGCCTGCTGCTATACTCCACATCATCCGTAGCGGCAAAAAAGCTGCGTTGCGCGGGCTGTGCGGCCTGCGGGCTGACAAACGCCGGGGAACGCATCCCAACCGCCATCGGCAAGGGTATCTGCTCCGCTTCTTCCTGGTATTTGAGCGCGCCGATTGCAGTGACTAAATTGCTGACAAACGCCACCAGCACGTTGCTATCGCCTTCATGTATAGGCGGCGCAACCTTGGGCTGGGGCTGAGCCTGCGGCGCGGGAGCTGCAAACGCAGGACCGCGGCTAACTTCTTTTGCCGGGGTCTTCTGCTCCATGACGGGCTGCAGTTGAGGCACTTTGACCGGTTCCTGTGCAATCTGCGGCTCAGGCATTTTTGGTGCGACGGCCATTGCAGGGAATTTTACCGATTCCGGCGGGCGCGGCGGTGCAACAAAACCAAGCTTGCCGCTATAAAAACGATTCGGCTCCGGCACCTTGATCTGCGCTTTAGGCTGGGGTTGTTCAGCAGCGGATGCAGAATCTATACCCGTTGCCACGACAGAAACCCGCATTTTTCCTTCGAGCGACTGATTGAAAGTCGCACCGAAGATAATATTCGCATTCGGATCCACTTCTTCACGGATACGGCTTGCCGCTTCGTCCGCTTCGAACAATGTCATATCGTAGCTGCCAGTGATATTGATGAGCACGCCTTTTGCCCCCTTCATCGACACTTCGTCCAGCAACGGATTGGATATCGCCGCTTCGGCGGCTTCTATTGCACGCTTCGGCCCCTCACCCTCACCGGTTCCCATCATCGCCTTACCCATTTCTCCCATCACAGTGCGGATATCCGCAAAGTCGAGATTGATAAGGCCGGGCATAATCATCAGATCCGTGACACCACGCACACCGGAGTGCAACACTTCATCAGCCATGCGGAACGCATCGGCAAATGTGGTTTTCTCATTGGCGATGCGGAACAGGTTCTGGTTGGGGATGACGATGAGCGTATCCACAAACTGCTGCAGGTTGCGCACCCCATCTTCCGCCAGCCGCATACGGTGATTGCCTTCAAACTGGAACGGCTTGGTGACCACGCCCACTGTCAGGATACCGCGCTCCTTGGCATATTTCGCGATCACCGGGGCAGCGCCCGTGCCGGTGCCGCCGCCCATGCCGGCAGTGATGAAGATCATATTGCTGCCTTCAATATAGCTGGCGATTTCATCGATCGCTTCTTCCGCCGCTGCCTTGCCTGTTTCAGGGTTTGCACCCGCACCCAGACCACGCGTGAGATTGGCGCCCAGCTGCACGCGACGCTCGGTCATGGCATTTTCCATCGCCTGCGCATCGGTATTGGCGACGACGAAATTGACTCCCTCCAGATTCGCCGTAATCATGTTGTTGACCGCATTCCCGCCAGCACCACCCACTCCGATCACCGTGATGGTCGGCCGCAATGTTTCTGATTTTCCGGGAAGGTGAAGATTTATGGCCATGTCAACTCCATTTTCAAAAAGTGGCGGTTCAAAAAGGACTACGAACCTATATATACCTAAATTTTTGCAGTTTCCACTACTATATTTAGTGTCATTTCAAAAATTTTACGGCTATATATCGTTAATAAAAATTAGTGTAACTTCACCTTCTCACCCTTTTTGCGTTCCGAGTCGGATTTCAATTGGCCGCAGGCAGCGAAGATGTCGCGCCCGCGTGGTGTGCGCACCGGCGAAGAATACCCGGAATCGTTCAGTATTTCGGCGAAACTGTGAATACGGTTGTTTGAAGAGCATTCATAGGGCGCGCCCGGCCAGGGATTGAACGGTATCAGGTTCACTTTCGCATGGATGCCGTCCAGCAGCCGCACCAGTTCGCGTGCGTCCGCATCGGTATCGTTGACGCCTTTCAGCATGACATATTCAAACGTGATACGCCGCGCATTATTCGCCGCCGGATAATTGCGGCAGGCTTCGAGCAGATCCGCTATCGGGTATTTTTTATTGATCGGCACCAGTTCATTACGCAAATCGTCACGCACAGCATGCAGCGAGATCGCCAGATTGACTCCCAGCTCCTCCCCGCAGCGCGCAATCATCGGCACAATGCCGGACGTGGAAAGCGTAATGCGCCGCTTGGAAATGGCGATGCCTTCCGGATCCATGATGATGCGTAACGCCTTGGACACCTGATCATAATTATAAAGCGGCTCGCCCATCCCCATCATCACGATGTTGGAGAGCAGCCGGTTTTCTTGCGGCGCGGGCCATTCTTTCAGATCATCGCGCGCTATTAGCACCTGCCCCACGATTTCACCCGCCGTGAGGTTGCGCACCAGCTTCATCGTTCCAGTATGACAGAAGCTGCAGGTTAACGTGCACCCGACCTGCGAAGATACACATAGCGCCCCCCCCGATCTTCTTCCGGGATATGGACAGTTTCCACTTTATTGCCGTCAGCGAATTTAAGGAGCCATTTGCGCGTGCCGTCGGAAGACACCAGTGCTCGATCGACATCGGGGCGCTCAATATTAAAATGCTCTGCAAATGTCGCCTGTTGCCCTTTGGCAATATTGCTCATGCGGGCAAAGTCGGTCACGCCATGCGCATAGAGCCATTGCCAAACCTGTTTTGCACGGAACGTTTCCGCGCCTATCGCCCCTAAAGCCTCGCCCAGCTCCGCCCGTGACAGCCCTATGAGGCGTATTTTGTTCTCTGTTGCAGTTTCAATCATGGCCGCTATAGTGATTTTCTTCTAAGAATTATTAAGGATAAATCGTTATGAAGGCCCTCATTTACACTGCAATGCTTGCCTTTGCAACCCTATATGCTGCTGGTGTTTGCGCGTCAGATTCCCATAAACTCAAGGTGAGTGCGGAGGGGTTTAGCACCAAAGGCTACATTACCCCTGAATTTGCCTTTTGCGTCTCTGACGCCAAAGCGCATATGAAAGAAGGCAATAACATGAGCATCGGGCTTTCCTGGTCGCAAGGTCCCGCCGCGACGAAATCCTACGCCATCATCGCTGTAGATGCCGATGTGCCTACCGATTTCACAAATGCCGGCAAGGAAGGCAAAACCCTGCCGGCAGATATGCCACGCAGGAATTTCTATCACTGGGTGCTGCTCGATATCCCCGCTTCCATCAACTCCATTCCCGTCCATGCCGACAGCCATACCATTTCCAGGCATGGGAAATCGGATATTGAAACACCGTTTGGCAAGCGCGGGGTGAATGACTATGCCGGTTATTTCGCCGACAATCCCGAGCGCAAGGGCATATATACTGGATATGATGGCCCCTGCCCGCCCTGGAACGATGCCCTTATCCATCATTACCATTTCAAGGTATTTGCGCTGGATATCCCGTCGCTTGGCATTTCCGGTACGGCGGCGACTGGCGATGCTGCGCTCAAAGCCATGGCCTCCCATATTTTGGCACAGGGCGAAGTTATCGGGAAATATACCCTTAACCCTCAGGCAAAAAAATAAAGAATGCATAAATTCGCTGTTGCTCTGGAGCAACGGTGTGACTTATTTGTGCAAACATGAATAAAATATACGATAAAAAAGTTGATTTTTACTGGTGATAACTTATTAAAGGCGGCAATGACTTTATTACTCTGCTAAAAAGCATTGTCAGATTGCAAATCTTATTTTCTTGGGGGAAGAATATGAAATTATCCGTTAAAATTCTCGCAGTGCTCTCGTCGATAGTATTGCTGGCCGCTTGCGAAACAAAACCAAATGGCAGCAGTGGAAACGAAGGCAGCGGCATGATGACGACCGATCGTGAAGGCCGTCAGGTCAGCACCATTGCTCCGGGCGTAAGCGACCGCGTCTTCTTTGATTATGACAGCTCAGTTATCACCGCGGAAGGCGAAGGCACCCTGCAGAAGCAGGCAGATTACCTGAAAAGCCATTCGAGCGTCAACGTGACCATTGAAGGCCATTGCGATGAGCGTGGTACGCGCGAATATAACCTTGCTTTGGGTGAACGCCGTGCAACTGCTGCAAAGAACTATCTTGTAAGCCTTGGTGTGGATGCAAGCCGTGTCCAGACGATCTCTTACGGCAAGGAACGTCCTGCCGTGGTCGGGGATGATGAATCCGCCTGGGCACAGAACCGCCGCGCTGTAACGGTAAAAGCGATACAGTAAAAAGGTTGGTGTCTGCAGTTTATATCCCGCCTTTGTCAGTATTGATGAAGGCGGGATTTTTATATGATGTAATAGCTTAGGATATAGCTTGTGAATATATTTCGTACATCGTGCTTTCTTTTTGTATCTGTGATGCTGCTTGCTACCGTGCCGGCAGTGCATGCACAGAGCGGAGACTCCGAATCGGGAGAAACCGGCGATGCGAATACCGCTCGCCTGCAGGTGAAGATAAGCGCCCTGGAAGAGCAGATCCGCAAGTTGCAAGGTTCTATTGAACAGGTGTCATTTGAAAACCGCCAGCTTAAATCCCAGATAGAGAAATCAAACAGCGATATTGAATACAGGCTGGGGGCGCTTGAGAAAAAGCAATCCGCACCACAGGCAGCGGAACCCACGCCTTCTGAATCCGGAAAGCTGCAGCCGGTGGAATCGCCATCTACAACTGGCAACAATGAATCCCAGGCTCCTCTGCCTAAATTTGCGAATTCGCGTGAACATTATAACTATGCTTTCAAGCTGCTGAACCAGACCAAGTATCCGGAAGCAGGCACCGCTTTTACCGCATTCACCAAAGCCTACCCCAAAGATCCGCTGATCGGCAATGCCTATTACTGGCTGGGAGAAACCTGGTATGTGCGCCGCGACTATATAAAGGCGGCGGATGATTTCCGTCTGGGCTATGAAGCCATGCCCGGCGGCCCAAAAGCGGCGGATAATCTGTTGAAACTGGCCCTTTCCATGAATGCGCTCAAAAAAGAGAAGGAAGCATGCGTGGTCTTGAAACAGGTCGTAGTAAAATTCGGCAACACATCCAGCAACATGAAACTGCGCGCCGAACAGGAAATGAATACGATTGGCTGCAACTGAAAGGTTCTAGGTGCTAAAATCGCTAAAATTCAACGAGCATCTAGCCCCAAAAACCTGGCACCTTTTTTAGCTTGTAACCTCCTCCCAATAGTGTACCAATTCACCTACGAATCTGGTATGAATGCCGGGTTCATTTTAACTTTAATTGAGGAGGAGATTGTTATGAATAAAACGCTTCTTTCCGCCACTATCGCCGGAATGTTCACTGCCGGTCTTGCCATGAGTGCCAGTGCAGCAGATGATGCAATGACCGCCGAAAAAGAAAAATGTTACGGCATTGCAAAGGCAGGGCAGAACAGCTGCAAAGCGGCCAACAACTCTCACTCCTGCGCTGGTCAGTCCAAAGTGGATAATGACAAAAACGACTGGAAGCTGATCCCCAAGGGAACCTGCACTTCCCAGGGCGGTTCAACGGAAGCTCCGGCATCTTAAAAAAATAGGAGCGAGGAAAGATAATGTGAGGAGCCCAAAACTTCGCATCTTAATTTCTCGCTCCTGATTCGCTCGAAAATATTTTTCTAAAAATAAAAAATCCCTTTGCATTTTTATAACTTTACGCTATAAAGCACACCCGATTTTAGAAATCGTGACAAAACCCTCTGATATTGCTTAATTTTATAAAAAGGTAAACTCAATGTCCGCCAATCTCGCACAAATTGTTGATAATCTTTCGGCACTTACTGTTATCGAAGCCGCCGAGCTCTCCAAAATGCTGGAAGAAAAGTGGGGCGTTTCCGCTGCCGCGCCGGTTGCAGTTGCAGCCGCTGCCGGTGGTGCCACTGCTGCCGCTGCCGAAGAAAAGACCGAATTCAACGTTATCTTGACCGATGCCGGCCCCAACAAGATCAATATCATTAAAGAAGTCCGCGCCATCACCGGTCTTGGCCTGAAAGAGGCGAAGGATCTAGTGGAAGGTGCACCGAAGGTGGTCAAGGAACATGTCAGCAAGGAAGATGCTGCAAAATTCAAGAAAGTCCTTGAAGATAACGGTGCCAAAGTCAAAGTTGAGTAATTTCTCCATCATAGATTACACTGCCGGAGTCTCCGCGAGCCATGATAATAAATGGCAACCGGTCTCCGGCGTTTCAGCTTGTACAGTTTCGATTTAAAATAGTAAACCGTCATGCGTCCTATGCATGGCAATACATTAGAGCAGGGGTAACGTTAATGGTGCAATCAGCAATCTCCAGCCATTCCTTCGCTTCACGCAAGCGCATAAGAAGATCTTTTGGGCGCATCGCCTCCATCACGGCTATGCCGAATCTCATTGAAGTACAGAAAAATTCTTACGAACAGTTCTTGCAACGCTTCGTTCCCAACGAAAAGCGTGATGAACAGGGTCTTCAAACGGTGTTCAAGAGCGTGTTCCCGATTAAGGATTTCGCCGAAACCGCCACGCTTGAATTTGTTAAATATGAGTTTGACGAGCCCAAATATGATATTGAGGAATGCCGGAGCCGTGGCATTAATTATGCAGCACCGTTGCGCGTTACCCTCCGCCTGATTGTCTGGATCGTGGATGCCGATACCGGCGCGCGCGAAATCAAGGACATCAAGGAACAAGACGTTTATATGGGTGACATTCCGCTCATGACCGATAACGGCACCTTCGTCATCAACGGCACC
>Ga0206904_1055_pt1 | contig 26478 bp, 27 predicted proteins | sample Alteio_BWOrgHeat_42_FD_152981 | JGI IMG/M metagenome (GOLD analysis project Ga0206904, IMG submission 152981) | Enriched cells from forest soil in Barre Woods Harvard Forest LTER site, Petersham, Massachusetts, United States -... | ecosystem: Environmental > Terrestrial > Soil > Temperate forest >...
CATTGCGGCCCAGCGGGAGATCGTTGATAACCTGATGCCGTACTACCCCGTCCCCATCGATAAGAAATGTCCCTCGGAAAGCAAGGGCATATCCTGTCAGCACATCATAATCGCGGGCAATAGATTTAGTCAGATCGGATACCAGCGGAAACTGGATATCGCCGATCCCGCCTTTTTCCACAGGCGTATTTTTCCAAGCATAATGGCTGAATTTGGAATCGACGGAAACGCCGATCAGTTCCGCGCCGCGCGCTTTGAATTCTTTTACGCGGTTATCGAACGCGATGATTTCCGAAGGGCAGACAAAGGTAAAATCGAGGGGATAAAAAAATAGCACCCCTTTTCTGCCCTTTTTGGTTACCTTGCCGCTGGCATCACGCTTGATGCCCAAATGGTTGAATAAGTTAAACTTGTCGTCAAACGAATTATCCGCCAGCACTGCGCTTGCGGTAAAATCTGGGGCGGTCCTGCCAACTAACACAGCCATATGCACTCTCCATTTACTTCAAATTAAAATTATCAGGGGAGTTATGATAATGTAACCGCCCCGCATAAAGCAATCTCTTTTATTAGACTTCTTTTATAACCCGCTGCGGCGAGGAAAGTGCACGGAACCGGCGCACGGAAAAACTTGAGCGTACAAAGAAGTACATGAGTTTTGAGTAGCGTAGGCATCAAAAAACAGCCAGAGAACTGTTTTTAGCCGGAGCGGTGACAAGTGAACTTTCCGCTGCAAATGCAAATAGGGTTATAAAAGAAGTCTATTTGAATTTATCGTCAAACCGTTGTAGAAGTACGAGAGTATTAAATTATATTCCACTATGGGATTATGGACGCCAATATTGTAGCTACCGTCTCCGCCATATTTTTCTGCGTGTTGCTATCCGCATTTTTTTCAAGCTCTGAAACGGCCATTACCGCCATTTCGCGCGCGCGTATCTACCACCTGATACTGGAAGGCGATAAACGCGCCAAAGCGGTCGGCTCTTTACGTAAAAAGAAAGAGCAGATGATTGGCGGCATCATGATCGGCAACAATACGGTCAATATCCTTGCATCCTCCCTGGCAACGTGGCTCGCCATCAACAAATGGGGAGAAGACGGCGTGGTCTATGCCACCATTATCATGACGGCGATTATCGTGATTTTCGCCGAAGTCCTGCCCAAGACCTATGCCATACAGAATTCCGAGGCGATGGCGCTTCGGCTGGCTCCGGCGGTGGCTTTTGTACTTAAGATGCTCTATCCGCTGAATATGGCGCTACAATTCATTGTGGGAAGCATACTGAAGCTGTTTGGCGTGGATATCACACGCAGCCATTCGCTTTCTTCAGCCTCCGATGTAATACGCGGCACTATTGAGTTACATCATCATGAAGGACAGGTGGTCAAACAGGAACGTGACATGCTCGGCAGCATTCTTGACATGCAGGAAGTCGTGGTTGGAAAAATCATGGCGCACCGGCTCAATATGGAAACCATCAGTGCCGATCTGCCGGCAGACGAAATCATCAACCTTGCGGTGAGCAGCACCCATAGCCGTATTCCATTATGGCAGGGCGAGCCGGACAATATCATGGGCGTGCTGCACGTAAAAACTCTGATTAAATCCTTGCGGGAAAACAACGGCAGCCTGAATAACGAACAACTGCGCAATATCCTGGTGAAACCTTGGTTCATTCCGGAAACCACTACCATCAACAGCCAGTTACATGCATTCCGTGCTCAGAAGCAGCACCTTGCGCTGGTGATTGATGAATACGGCGTATTGCAGGGGCTGGTAACGCTCGAAGATATTATCGAGGAAATCGTCGGGCGTATCGATGACGAGCATGACAAGCACGTGGCAAGCGAGATTATTCCCATTGGCAATGACAACTATATCGTGAATGGCAGCATGTCCATCCGTGATTTAAACCGCGAACAGGGCTGGGATCTTCCTGACGAAGAAGCCTCCACCATCGCCGGACTGGTCATCCATGAAGCGCGACTTATTCCTGAAATCGGTGAAGAGTTTGAATTCCATAATTTACGTTTTGTCATCCTTGATAAAAAAGGCAACCAGATTACCCGGATGAAAATCGAAAAACTCGCGCCGGTGGATGATGAAAACGTTTAGAGTTTAGAGCATGTCCTCCATTACGCTAACGCGCCAGCGAAAACAATGCATTACGAGAACCGCACTGGAGTGTACATTAGAAGTATATGAAGCGCGGAAGCGCAGAAATGCGTTGTTTGCAGCAAGCGATAGTAGTAATTGGGGGCATGCTCTAGGTCGGACTGTAAGATAACTGCGGGGCAACATTTTTACTGGCTACTGCACGCGCAGTATGGGGTCCTACTATAGGTTTCGCCTGAGATTGTGTTGCAATTTCGTTCAGCCTTCTCATAACATCACCGGGAGTGGCTGCCGCCTGAGAAAATTCCTGAACCAATTGGCGCCTGTAGTCCTCATGTATACCGGAAGCAGCGACCATATGCATATATACGTCCGCCGGTATCGGCTGTTGCGCAGCCATGGCCTGATAGGCGGCCTTATAGGCACTGATGGCATCATATTTTGCAGCCGCTATCCTGCCCGGCACCTGATATAATAGCCCCATCCCCATATTCATGCCCATCGCCCGTACAAACGGATTAGCCAGCATTCCCCTATTCATGATGCTGCTATTTGAAACCCTATCCATAAAGGCAGGCTGCTTGCCAAATGTCATGGCAATGCTAAGCCCGGTCAACCCCAGTTCCAGTAATCCGGCAAATCCTTCCTTGTGAAGTGCCTGACCGCGAAGCACTTTAAGCGGCTCAGGAAGGTTTTTGCTACTCAGCAACGTCCAGGTGGAAATATCCCTTCCGGTAACTTCCTTGTACATATGCTTCAGGATAGTCACTTTCTCAGAAAACCCTTTTACAAGGCTGATAGTAGTGACGGCACTCATACCCAGCGATACTGCCCCGGCTGCGTTCATTGCGCTGATATCGCAATGCAGCGTATTCTTAGCGAAATTGCATACCCTGCTGGCTCCGGACATTTCTCCGAAAGGCTTTAGGGGTGTATTCGCGGCATTTGCCACCGCGCCCGCCACATGTGTTAATCGTGCGTGGCCTTGAAATCTCTGACTGTTTTGCACCAAACGTGCGCCACCGCCAATCAAGGTCAATGGCATCATCAGGAATGGATATAGGGCAAAAAAAATCCCTGCCATATTCAGCAACGGAATCTTGGGAGCAGCTGCAAATGACGGGAGAGAAGTTTGTCCCGGTGGCGCTACTGGTGGGGATATAATACCTTCGGTCATACTATTTAGCCTGATTATCCTTCAAAAACAGTATACCCTGTCCCCCATGGCGATTATATGACATAAAGGTTAAATTTTTGTGACAATCCGGTGAGGTTCAGGGTTATTTAGCGAGTCGGTTCAACATATTAAAATGATAGTTTTATTGTCATGCCGCACTCGTTGCAGCATCCAGCGTTGCAGCATAGCTGGACCCCGCAATAAATGCGAGGGACACCATAAACATAAGCAAATCAATATATTGAAACTTTTCCAAATAGCTCTAGGCGGAATTCTGAGTTGCACACTCTACAGCAAATACCGCGTAAAATGACTGCGAATATTGCTATCCAGCTCAGGTTCCAACAATTTTATTAGTTCCGCACTAATATCGCTGCAGGTGTTATTGCGTTCCACCAGGGTGGCGTTCTCACCCAGCGTACGGGTACTTTTCGATTTCACATGGATGCTTGCCACCGGCAGTGTATGCTGCTCATCATATATCTTGATCTCCACTTCCAGCCCGCCGTCATAGGCTTCTGTCTGCTCACTGGTGAGTAGGCCTTCGACCCCCGTTTTCTGCTTCGGCAAATCCTTCTTGATAATATGTGCATCCTCAATCACCACATCGGCATAGCCGGCTTTGCCTCCGGCAACCAGGCGGGCCGCTGCCCATTCCTTCACTGTTTCTGCCGGAGTGATGTTTGCGCGTTTTTCCACATGGGGCGGCTCTTTCTGCGATTTGTAGTCTTCCACAACATGAATCGTCGCCACGTTCAGGGTATAAGGCATGCCGCTGAAATTCATCTGCGGCTTTGCCTCCGGCACGGAGGTCTGTTCGCAGGCGCTAAGCAATCCCACGGCAATCAATGTCATTACACCCATTATTTTACGCATGGCTATCCCTTTCACTATATAACGTGGACATGTACCACAAATCAGGATTTACTAAACAATTATTTGCCATTACCCTGTTTCCATGAGTGAGCAGGACACCATCATATCCACTTTCGGCACGGCCTATCGTGAAGTCGCGGTCGGGAAAATTGCCATTCTTGGTAAGGATACACCGCTCCGGCTCGAATGCGGCATTGATATTTCCTCTTTTCCCCTGGCCTACCAGACTTACGGAAAGCTCAACGCTCAGAAATCGAACGCCATATTGGTGTGCCACGGGCTGACAGGCGATCAATATGCCGCCAGCACGCACCCTGTCACCGAAAAGCCGGGCTGGTGGGAATCCATTATTGGGCTGGGCAAACCGCTGGACACCGATCGCTTTTTCATCATCGCCACCAACGTCATCGGCGGCTGCATGGGCTCCTTCGGGCCGAAATCCACGAACCCCGCAACGGGCAAGCCCTACGGGCTTGATTTCCCGGTCGTGACGATAGCCGACATGGTGCGGGCGCAGGCGCTCCTGATAGACTATCTGCAGATAGACCAGTTATTTTGTGTGCTGGGCGGCTCCATGGGCGGCATGGTGACGCTGACATGGGCGGCGCTTTACCCGGAACGTGTATTCTCTGCGGTGGCGATTGCCACATCCGCAAGGCATTCGGCCCAAAATATCGCTTTCCATGAAATAGGCCGCCAGTCGATCATGGTCGATCCCGACTGGTGCAATGGCCGTTACTATGACGAGCGCAAGTTCCCGGTCAAGGGGTTATCCGTGGCGCGCATGGCGGCGCATGTGACATATCTTTCTGAAAGCGCCATGCACCGCAAATTTGGTCGTACCTTACAGGATCGCGAACAGGTGTCTTTCGGATTCGAGGCGGATTTTCAGGTGGAAAGCTATCTGCGCCATCAGGGAGCAACATTCGTTGAGCGTTTTGACGCCAATTCCTATTTCTATATCACGCGGGCGATGGATTATTTCGACTTAACCGAGAATGGCGGGCTGAAATCATATTTCGTGAATAGCAAAGTCCGTTTTCTGGTGATTTCCTTTTCCTCGGATTGGCTATTCCCTCCTTCAGAAAGCCGTCTGATTGTGCGCGCCCTGAACGCCGTCGCGGCCAATGTAAGCTTCGCCGACATCACGACCGATAAAGGACATGACGCTTTCCTGCTGGATGTGCCGGAGTTTTTTGTAAACCTCAGCGGATTCATTAACGGCGCCGCTAATGCGAGAGGAATATGATGCAACTCCGCCCGTCACTGCAAGCGATTGCCGATCTGGTGCCGGAAGGTAGCAAGGTGCTCGATATCGGCTGCGGCGACGGCGAATTACTTAAATGGCTGACAAAGGAGAAACACGTGGATGGACGCGGGCTGGAACTGGGTCAGTCAGGCGTCAATGCCTGCATCGCGGAAGGCCTTGCCGTGGTGCAGGGTGATGCGGATACGGATCTGCAATATTACCCCAGCCGCGCCTATGATTATGTCATACTAAGCCAGACCCTGCAGACCATGCGCGATCCCAAAGAAGTGCTTATCAACCTGGTACGCATAGGCCATCGCGCCATCGTTTCCGTACCGAATTTCGGCTATTGGAAAAACCGGCTTTATCTCATGTTCTTTGGCCGCATGCCGGTCACCAAGACATTAACCTATCAGTGGTATGACACGCCCAATATCCATTTCTGCACGCTGAGCGATTTTGTGCATCTCTGCAACCTGATGCATATTGTCATTGAAAAGCGCGTTTATACGGACGATCAGGGCAGCCTGTCCTGCCTTAAGGGCAAAAACATCTTCGCCAACGTCCTCAGCGATGAGGGTATATTCCTGCTTAAGGAAAAGTTATTGCTGTGAAAACAGCCTGACTAAAGCCTCATAGTGCCTGCCTGCGATGGCTGCCCTGAATGCTTGCAACCTTTCCAGCATATTGCCAAGCAGGGCCGCCACAACATTCGTATGGGCGGAAATCTGCGCCAGCAACTCCTGGGGATCGTGCACCGCCAAAGCCGTCATATCTGCGAACCCAGTTCCCGCATAACGCAGGGGATTTACACCTATCTGATCCTGCACTAAAGACGCGGTCGCAACCAGACAGGTGGCAATAAGCGTTGCGAACAGCAGCGATACATTCCCCTGCCCGTTTTCATTATTCTGACTATTTTCTTTCAACTCACCATGCATCTGGGCAGCGAAGCGGATGAAATCCTCCATCGCCTGCCCGGCATAATCCGCATTGGCAAGGCAAATATCAGCCCATAGTGCCGGACTGGAGTGAGTAAGACGAAGAAAGCGCGCATATTCCGCATTCTCCGCAAACGATTTGTCCATCAACGGCGCAATGGCAAAAGCAACGATATGGGGCAGGTGTGAAACATAGGCGTAAATGGAATCGTGCATCTCCGGCGGCATGAACTCCACCCGGCTGCCTATCTGCTTCCAAAGCAAGCTTATCCGTGTTACAGGATCGCTGTTTAACTCCGCTTCTTCCGGCGTCAGTATCACGCTCCTGCCGGAAAACAGTTCCGCATTCCCGGCTTCAATGCCCGACTTATCGCTTCCCGCTATCGGATGGGCGGGAACATAATGCGTATAGTCCGGCATATGGGGTTTTATAGCCGCTATCGCCTGCCGCTTGACCGACCCCACATCCATGAGCACCGCGCCGCGCGCGATATGGGATGCGATTTCGGCAGCAAGCCCGGAAAATACCTGCGGCGGAGTGGCGAATATTATCAAATCCGCATTAGCGACAGCATTGCCTGCCGTGGCAAGCCCTGAATCTATGAAGCCTTTTTCCAGCGCATATTCCAACGCATGATTGGAATGGTTATAGGCGGCAATATGCTGTGCCAGCTTCTTTTTAGACAGCACACGCGCCAGCGAACCGCCGATAAGCCCCAGCCCCAGTATGGCTACACGGTTAAAAGCGGCAGACACGATTATTGCGCCATAAATTCTTTTAAGGCTGCCGCAAGCGCGCGGTTCTCTTCTTCTATACCGATGGTAATGCGCAAGCAGTCAGGCAAGCCGTATTCCCCCATCTCACGCGTGATTATTCCGCGCTCCGTCAGGAACTGATTGGCCGCCGCTGCTGTTTTCTTTCCACCTGGAAATCCGGCAAGAATAAAATTACCCAAAGACGGAGGAACATGGATGCCGGTAGACTGAAGTTCCTGCGTAACCCATCCGCGCCACTTATTCGTCTCCGCCCTTACATAGGCCGTATATTCCGTATCGCGGACTGCAGCAGCCCCTGCAGCCTGTGCGATCGCGGATACGTTAAACGGTCCACGGATGCGGTTGAGTACATCAGCAATGCCTTCGGGGAAATACCCCCAGCCAAGCCGCAATGCCGAAAGCCCGTAAATCTTGGAAAAAGTGCGCAGCATCACCGTATTGTGAGTCGCATCCACCAGCTCGTTTCCACTCGAATAATCCACTTTATCGGCATATTCGGCATAGGCACCGTCCACCACCAGTATGATATCTTTCCGCAAGCCACTACGCAGGCGCTTTAGCTCCGCGCCGGACAGATACGATCCGGTGGGGCTGTTAGGATTGGCAAGAAACAGGAGGCGGGTTTTAGGCGTCACTTTGGCAAGCAACGCGTCCACATCCGCAGTCAGGTTCTTTTCAGCAGCGGCAACCGGCGTGGCCCCGGCTCCTTGCGTATAGATCTTATACATGAGGAAACCATGCTGGCTGTACAGCACTTCGTCCCCTTCCCCGGCATAGGCATGTACCAACAGGCCTATCAACTCATCCGATCCGGCACCGCATATGATGCGATCGGCATCGAGTTTATACACTTCGGCAATCGCCTTTCGCAGCTCGGAGGCACCGCTGTCAGGGTAGCGGTTGAGCCTGCCGGCGCACTCACTGAGCGCCTTGATAGCAAGCGGGCTTGGCCCAAAGGCATTCTCATTGGAGGAAAGCTTGATAATTTTTTTTGTGCCTGCCTTTGATTTGCCGACCACGTATTTCTCAATAGACAGGATACCCGGTTTTGGCTGCGGTAATGACATAATATTCCTTATATTTTGAGAGGAGTAGCATAACAGCCAAGCGCAGTCACAGCAAACCCTGTTTCCTGCATCACGGACGGAATGATTCTGGCATTTTCCTTTGCCAGGCCAGTCAGTTCCACCAAATGGGAATGTTCTTTGTTGTCCAGCAACCGGGTTTTCACTTCGTGCTTTGCAAATAATGCCGCAATCTCGTTTTGCGATAATAGCCTATCCGCTGTGAGCTTCAGCAATACAATATCGTCTTGCGTCGCTTCCGGCTCGATTTTTGCCATTGCTAACGCCTCTGCCTGATGTTCCGTATGTTGCAAGATAAAGGGCACGCAGGCGAATATCTTTATATGCTCGGGTAAATCCATCCACCATGCCTCACCTGTAATCGGCAGCACGCCGACCTGTACATTACCATGCATCACATCCTGAATGACATCTTTTGCATTTTTTCTCCTGGAAATAGGTAAAAAATTGCCAAAATACTCACGTGTAAGCCAGTAAGTCCTATCATCTAGCTCTTGGTCACACACGGCTACGGTTAGATCCGACTCCAAAGTCAGCGAGGCGGAAATGATGATACGCCAAATTTGCACCGCAGCGTTTGCAGGAAATATATTGTCTTTAAACTTCTTATAAATACTACGGATTAAATCCGCTTCCCGCCCGGAACGAATATAGGAAATGCCCGATTTCTGGGTCGCCTTCTTAATCTTTCCAACGTTCTTTACAATGGCGGAGCGTTCATTGAAAAGCGCTATTATTTTATCGTCGATTGCATCAATTTCTGAGCGTAACTTCGAGATGTCCGTCATTTAGACATCCTTGCGTATACCTTTTGCCACCATAGCCCGTATCATAGGAAATACTTTATATTCTGCTCCAATATTGCTGCGTATGACCGGATCATTCTCAATAAACGCCTTCACACCGCTCTCGTCATCGCATTCTACTATCCCTAATCCCCAAGCCCCTGCCGGATCAGCAACCGGCCCAAATACCAAAGCAATTCCTTTATCAGCCATTTCTTTTGCATAAGCAGCATGTTGCTGCATTATCAAGATTTCTTCTTTTGTCATATCCTGGATGAAAGACGGCCTTGGCGGAATCAGCTTCAGTAAAAAATGTGGCATGTATTATACGCTGTAATACATCTGGAACTCAACAGGCGCGGGTGAATGCTCCCATTTATACACTTCTTCCATTTTCAGATCGATGTACGCATCAATCTGACCATCCGTGAATACATCGCTCTTCTTAAGGAACGCGCGATCTGCAGAAAGTGCAGCAAGAGAGTCACGCAATGCGCCGCTCACCGTTGGCACATTCTTCAACTCTTCCGGCGGCAGATCATAGAGGTTTTTATCCATTGCATCGCCGGGATGGATCTTATTTTCGATGCCGTCGATACCCGCCATCATCATGGCGGCGAATGCGTAATAGGGATTAGCCGACGGATCAGGGAAACGCACCTCAATGCGCTTTGCCTTGGGCGTCGCTACGTACGGAATACGGATCGATGCCGAACGGTTACGCGAAGAATAAGCCAGCAATACCGGCGCTTCAAAGCCCGGAATCAGGCGCTTATAGCTGTTGGTCGACGGATTGGTGAACGCATTAATCGCCTTGGCGTGCTTGATGATACCGCCGATGTAATAAAGACACATTTCGGAAAGATCCGCATAGCCGTTACCCGCGAAGAGGGGTTTGCCGCCTTTCCAGAGGGATTGATGCACATGCATGCCCGAGCCGTTATCACCGGATATGGGCTTAGGCATGAACGTCACCGACTTGCCATAGGAATGGGCGACATTATGCACTACATATTTATATTTCTGCACGTTGTCGGCGGTGGCCATCATCGTACTGAAATCAAAGCCGAGCTCGCACTGGCCGGGAGCCACTTCATGGTGGTGCAACACGCCGGTAATGCCGACGGAATCCAGGGTGGAAATCATTTCCGCACGCATATCGGAGAGGGAGTCCACCGGCTGCACGGGGAAATAACCACCCTTTACGCCGGGGCGGTGCCCCATATTGCCGGTTTCATATGCCTTGCCGGTATTCATCGGAGATTCCTCGGAATCAAGGAAATAGAATGCCTCGTTCATGCCGACTTTATAACGCACGTCGTCAAACACAAAAAACTCCAGCTCCGGACCGAAATACGCCGTGTCGGCAAGGCCGGTATAGGCCAGAAACTGCTCGGCGCGCTTGGCAGTCGAGCGCGGATCGCGATCATAATTCTGGCCGGTCGAAGGCTCCACTACATCACAGGTCACCACGAGCGTTGGCTGTGCAGTAAATGGATCGAGGAACGCCGTGCCAGCATCAGGCATCAGGATCATATCGGACTCATTGATGGACTTCCAGCCCGCGATGGATGAGCCGTCGAACATGATGCCGTCCTCAAAAACGCCTTTATCGACTTTCTTCGCAGAATAGGCCGTATGCTGCCATTTACCGCGCGGATCGGTAAAGCGGAAATCCACAAACTGTACTTCATGCTCCTTTATCAGATGTAAAGCATTGCCTACTGCATCGTTTTTCGCTGACATGTTCTTTCTCTCTATCGCTGTTATGGATGTGTTAAAAATGACTGGTTAAATCGCGTCGCTGCCTTTTTCACCCGTACGTATCCGGATGGCCTGTTCGACATTGGATACAAAGATCTTGCCGTCGCCGATACGACCAGTGCGCGCCGCATTGATAATCGCCTCAATCACCCGTTCGGCCATGGTGGACTCAACGACAATGCTTATCATTACTTTAGGCAGGAAATCCACGACATATTCGGCACCGCGATACAGTTCCGTATGCCCTTTCTGGCGGCCAAATCCCTTGGCCTCAATCACCGTCAGCCCCTGAATGCCGATTTCCTGAAGCGCTTCCTTCACTTCATCGAGCTTAAAGGGCTTGATTATGGCCTCAATCTTTTTCATATCCCAGATTTACACAATTTTTTGTATTAGTAATACATACTGACAAGTTTTCAAGCGTTTTTTATTTGACCTTTTGCCGAATTTTGCTTTTATGCAGCCTCTTTATTATTCTATGGCGGGTGTAGCTCAGTTGGTTAGAGCGCCAGATTGTGATTCTGGATGTCGCCGGTTCAATTCCGGTCACTCGCCCCATATTTCTCAATGTGTTGTTAAACACATTGAGAGTTTAATGGGCATCCTGTGCCAAATTTGTACCTTGTAGCCTGTTGTCTACAATAGCCGCATATTTTCCAAAGCTCGCAGGAGATATATGTGCATAGCGCTGCACCATCTCTGTGGATTGCCATGACCCCATCTCCTGTAGCACATGGAGAGGCGTGCCGTCTTGCGCCAGCCAACTCGCCCATGTATGCCGCAAATCGTGCCAGCGGAAATTTTCTATCCCGGCACGCTTCAGCGCCTTTTGCCAAGCGTGGTTATTCACTTGACGGACGGGTTTGCCTTTGTAAGTAAACACAAATTGCGGGTGTAACCCCTTCCGTCTTTGCAAAACTTCCAGCGCCAGAGCATTCAAGGTAACTCGAATGTCCCTGCCCGCTTTGGCTTGGTCTGCATATATCCATGCGATGCCACGTTGCATATCCACCTGCGACCATTGCAAGCCCACCACATTTGCCCGGCGTAACCCTGTTGCCAATGAGAACTGCACCATATCCACCAGATGCGTTGGCAGTTCTTTCAGCAGCACATGCACCTGCTCTGGCTCAAGCCAGCGAATACGGCGCTTTGGCTCAGAATACTGCTTCAGGAAGGGAGCTTTATCTATCCACTCCCATTCATTTACAGCACGCCGCAACATTGCCCTGATGAGAGCAAGATACCGATTCGCCGTGCTGGGGCTGGCTTCCTTGCGCTTCTTTTCAATTACCTCGAAGATAACATCCTTCGTTAACTCAGTAAGCAGTTTGCCTTTGAAGAACTGTTGAAGCCATCGGATATTCATCACATCGTTCTGATATGACTTTGGTTTCTTATACGATGACTCTTGCAGCCATTTCAGGGCAGCCTCATCCCAAGTATAATCCCTTCTCTTTTCTCCCAGTTGCTCAATCTTCCATGCGTCGTGTTTTAGCTTGTCATGGTATTGTTGAGCCGCTGTTTTGTCTTCCGTGCGAGCAGAGCATCTAATGCGCTGGCCGCTTGCTGTGGTGAAACTAATCCACCACGTGTCGCCACGTCTGTAGAGTGACATAAGGTCTCCTTATGATGCACTCGCAACGCTTGCCAAGCAGTCTTATATAGAGAACGCACATAATCCGCAAGGTCTTGGGCAATAAAGACCCATGACTTACCTACCTTAGCTGCCGGAACAGTGCCTGCTTTGGCTCTGCGTCGCAGGACTTCGGGATTCATCTTGAGAAAGGCTGCTGCTTCAGCAAGGCTGAAAGTCGTAATGGGATTATGCGGTATCAGGTTTTTTGTATCTGTTGGTGCAAGCATAGAATGCCTCATGAAATAGCTGAACATTATTAAGGGTATAGCGTCCCCAAATTCCTGCAATGGAAAAGTTGACTCCTATTTACCATTGCCCATACGTACATTGTGGCATAGGCACATTGCAAAAAACAGGGATTGCAATCCCTTGACAAGATAAATGCATACGAATCAATACCCATACTCGCATTATCGCACATCGCGTGAAGGAAGTTACGATATTTTATCGTTGACAAGGAAATGCAGAAAGTGCGGGAGATGCCATCCCCCTGAGCGTCAAGCAGAAAAAAGGCTTTCATGGATATAACTGAATGGACTAATGAACCTTCCTTTTTCCTCTTAGCGGAAAAGAGGCTTTCATTCGCAATGCATGAACCTTCCTGTTTTTAGCTTGACCCTTTTACCCCCTGCCCTCGCCGGGAGACAGGCTTTCATGCGTGAACTTATGAAACCATATACCCACCCCCACAGTTCATTTTATTACCTCTGCTGCAATTTGTAGTAACCTTGCATCAATAAACAGACCGCTTGCGTTCGCAGTTCCAAGGTTAATCCGTAGATTGACTTTATCTTTAGAGAATAGACCGACAGTATTAGCCGAATGGACGATTTCTATCATCCCGCCATTAATCCCTTATCGGGAAGCCAGATAAGCAGGTGATAATGGATAACTCCGCGCTTCTGCATTTCAGCCACCCATAGGCCAGACCAGAACTTTACGCCCCGGCGTTTCATCCACAGGCGGTAATTGTCCATTATCGCGCCAATATGGCCGGGCTTATAATCCTCGGCAGTACGGTAAGTAAGGGTGATAAAGGCAGCCCGCGTCCGAAAGCCCTGAATCCCCTCCAGTTGAATCTGGCGTGCCACATTACACACCAAGGTTCTCAGACGGCGGACTTTACGAACAGAATTTATACCCTTTGTGTTGTCGGTGATATTACAGAAAGAAGCCAAGCCCAGAGAAGAAGATGCTTTGATACGCATACAAACCTCCACAATATCGGCGCTCGCTAGCGGCTGTCCTCATCCTTCCGGGCAGCGCGCTTCGCGCCGTGGTTAACGGGAATAATGAAAAGCAAAATACTCATTGCTATTTTTCCAAATAATTGGTTAAATATTGTTATAATATTTACGCACATCATCGTGTGACAAAGCTGTGTCACACGAGAACTAAAAAGTGGCAGGATTAGTTACAATCTGGCTACGGTTGCAGTACCGGCAAGCGCTGCAAGCAATTGTTTAATAATAAAGTCAGATTATCAATTTGGCCTTGTGATTCTGGATGTCGCCGGTTCGATCCCGGTCACTCGCCCCATATTCCCAAAACAATTTATTAAATAGCATACATTTGTATACCACAGCAATTGAGAGCCTGCTCCATCATGGTTAGAGACGTGTGTTACAGGAATTCCCTTGCCCTCTCTCCTGAATTCCTAACCTGCCAAAAACATCTCCCTTCTGTACCACAGGTCTCGTAACCTCATATGCCGCAACCGTATTGGAACCTGCCTTAAATTCAATAGAATCGTACTTCCCAGGTATATCGCCGCTTGGTATCTCCAAAATATTTCCTGGATCAATTTCTTGCAGCGTTCTCATGAGTTCTTCCAAATAGCCAGACGAATCCGTGGACTTAATGCCGCCCACCAGCTGATTTGTATACCCCCTGGCAATTCGTCTCCCATATGGCCACATGTTACATCCCGAAACAATTGGCGTATTGCTTCAGGTGAAATATTCCTAGCCAGCGCCGCCCTGTTAAATCCCGGCACATGCACCGTAAATGCAATATCCTCTCCAAGGCCTATCGTGTTTGCCATTTCCTCCTTTTCGATGTCAAGCACTGCATATTCACCGTGATTTACTGAGATCATAAAATTTCCTTTTTGAATGGCGGGTAGATTTAGTATCGTTGTTTCTCTGTTGTCCCCTGTTGTATGCCTCCGTGGTACGAACTTCCCGCAGGCATGGCCCCACTGCCGGCTAATTGCGCGGTTACTTCGTTGAGTCCAGGGATTTCTTGCATTCTGCTATTTTCAATGCTAGGCAGCGGCGTTTGTATGGAAGCTTGCGGAACGATATTGATGGCAGCCGCCCTATCCAGATCAATATAGCACCTATTCTCTGCCCCTGGCTGCAGAAAAGCTGCGTTTCGAAGTATCAATTCCGGGATAAGGTCATTCATTGAAGTATTCACGCCTGGATATTTAGGCATTTTCTCTACCACCTCCAATAAGTTTCCTGAATCAACCTGATACCCACCTTCCTGCAACCTTTGCAATACATTATTGGCTAATCTTTGGCTTTCTACACGGTTAACCGCATCCTGCACGTGCTCGGTTACCAACGGTTGATTCAGGCTATCCGCCCCTTCCCCGATATATTTTGGACTATAAAGCAACGCCTTTTCATAGGCCTCCTGGTCAATCTTAATGCCAAACTCTGATACTTGCATCGCTATTTGTTCGACTAGCTTATGTGTTTGCTCCTTATTTGCATCTACAACGGCAGTGAAAGCAAAACCACCATATCCCTTCTGTTCTATAGTTCTACCGGCACAAGTGTCATCTATAAAAGCTTCATACGCCAGATCTTCTCTTTTTCCGTCCAGATAATACTGCAGACATTCCATAGAATGAGAGTTTAATGCTATTGGAAAATATACGTTATTATTATTTGTCAAATTAAACGCTACATTAAGCGGAATATTATCTTTTGATGATGGTATCTGACCTGCCGGTGTTATATAAAAACCGACGACTGCTGTATGCAAATTTTGATTGGGAATAATATTGCTCCCTATCCCATGCACCAGGCTATCGCTTTCCGGATAATAGATAATTGCGGTAGGATTCTTTGCCTCCCATATGTCCGCAGACTTAATAATCACGTTCGGGCGTTCCCTTAGTCTATTCATAACCTGGGTGATATTGCGGTCGGATGCCTCTCTTCCCATGTATTCTTTTGATCCCACTAATCTCACTTCGAGCGCCGCATCCGGAGGGAATTTATCGAATACATCCCTGTCAAGCGATGCCGGATCGGTCGTGTAATTGAAATGCGCCATGGCCGTTTTATTGGTTTTAGGATCGCGTACGATTACCACCATGCATTGCTGTATATTAGTAGTTGCGAGCGGCATGAGATCCGAATCCGAGAATCCCACTTCACGCTCTCCCACCATGGCCACTTGGCCGTGCATCGGCCCCTGCTGCAAATCAAAAAGTTCCGCTCGATGCATCCGTCCCGCCGGTTGCCCTCCAGTCATCTCCGCAATTGCCGCCAGATATTTACGCGCCTGAATCTCTGCATTTTGATCATAAGAAGGCGTACCCCGCGCCTGCATCAAACGAACAAGGGCGGTTTCCTGCTCTTCCTGAAAACTGGCAAGCATCCCCTGTCTTTGCAATAGCCCAACCATGTGCGTAGCCACATCAGTTGATGCATCATAGGCTTCGGCATTTATGTAGTGCATCATGCACGCTTGCAAATGCTCCAACACTGATGCTGGTGGATTGCCTAATTGCCAACCGGATACAGCTAACTGATAATGGATATCGCCAAGGATAATGTTATTGTCATCACCCAATCGATCCATTTCAGCCAGTGCTTGGGTATATAAAGACACTGCTTTTCTATGGTTCTGACTTTGTGCATCCCTATCTGCTCTATCTAGCAACCGTGTAACGCTTTTTGGAGGAACACGCGTGCAGTCTGGGTGAGTGGGATTATACTGACTAAAAGAAGAAGGTAATCGCGCTAACTCTGACTGTATTTCAGGGTATGTCGCATCTCTCGCAATTTGTTTGCCATTTACTATCATAGCAGGATGCCTTACAGAACAACATACCCTATCCTATTATTTTATCATAATAATAATTAAAATTCCACTTTTTAGCTATCCATTAAGACGTTTTGCGCAAAAATGTAGTGCATGCATTATAAAAACAGCAGGTTTCATAAAAAAATACAATATATTGTTATATATTAATATTTAACCAAAATTACATACCAGCAACGCAGTGCTGTGGGGGCTATTCCATAGGAGCGGACTGACTCTTTTGGCGGAAATGCACCGCATAATAAAAGGCGATGGATGTCAGGCCTGCGCCAAAAAGACATTCCGGCGCAAATCGCCACGTGTCGTCAAAGAAAAATTCCCCTGTCATCCATATGCCGTTTGCGGCAATCCAGAACAGCACCGCAACGGCATGGAAAATCTCATGCATATCCTTGTGCGCCTGCCACACTAAATATGCTTGTACCGCCAGCGTAGGAATAATAAAGGCCATCCCTATAAAGCGCCATTCATGGCACCAAGCGTTATCCTTCATCAACCATAAGAAGATGTGCAGGTTTTCAATCTCTCGCTGCGTCTTAAACAATTTCATATCTTTATAAGCTTAGCTGCCCACTTCATACCGTCAGGCATTCCCTGCCGCCATTGGCAAGCAATTCATGTGCGGTCTCTTCACCAAGGGCAACCGCGCCTTCAGCAAGCCCCGTCCGCATTGTCCTTACATACCGTGTCCCATCTTTACGTGCAACCAGCGCATCCAACGTTAAATTCCCTTGTTCAAATCGTGCATACCCCGCAATCGGAGTGCGGCAGGAGCCGTCAAGCACCGCAAGCATGCTGCGCTCCGCAATCCCAGCAGCATAGGTCGGATAATGGTTCACGGCCTGCAGCATATCACGCAGCAGATGATGCTCCTGCCGGCACTCGATAGCCAGGATTCCCTGCCCCACCGCCGGGATAAAATAATGGCTGTCAAACACTTCCGTAGCCTTGTGCTCTAGCCCCAGACGCTTGAGGCCCGCCAGCGCCAGCAATGTGGCGTCACATTTATTGCTTTCCAGTTTTGCAAGGCGTGTGGCGACATTGCCCCGCATCGGTTCTATGATAAGATCGGGACGCAGAATTTTCATTTGCGCGGCACGACGCAGCGACGACGTGCCGATACGTGCTCCCCTCTCCAGCCCGCCAAGGGTATGTGCCTGTGGAGCGATTAACACATCGCGTGGATCTTCCCGCTCCAGCATGGCCGCTATGATGAGACCAGGCCGCAAAGTGGTTTCCATATCCTTGAGTGAGTGTACGGCAATGTCAATCCTGCCGCTCAGCAACCCTTCCTCCAGCTCTTTGGTAAACAGTCCCTTGCCTCCGATTTCGGTCAGCGACATATTGACATTCTCATCGCCGGTCGTGTTCATCGGCACAATCTCAATGGTGATACCGGCAAACGCCGCTAGCAGTTTCTGCTTCACGATTTCCGCCTGGGCAAGCGCGAGGGGGCTTTTACGGGTCGCCATGCATATGAGGGAAAGATGAGTCTTCATAGGTTATGCAAACTGCTTTGCCAGCTTCAGGCTCTGCCCCTGATAATGCGAGTTCATGTCCTGCCCGTACAGTCTTTCGGGACGCGCGGCCATACGTTCGTAACGCAGCCAGCCCACCGTTTGCCCGTGCTCCAACAGGAATGGCACTTCATGCGAACGCACTTCAAGCACAGCGCGGCTGCTGCCTGCCTTGCCCGTAGCGGGGTCCCAGCCAAACCCCGGATCGCAGAAGCCCGCGTAATGCACCCGGAATTCCCCTGCCCTGGTATCATAAGGCACCATCTCAGCAGCATAATCCGGCGGCACTGCAACCGCCTCCTTGGTCATGAGGATATAAAACTGATCCGGATCCAGAATCAGGGAAAAATGCTTGCGGCAGTAGATTGGTTCCCAGAAATCATCCGGATCGTATCCCCGGTTTTCCAGATCAATGCGCCCGGCATTTTTACGGGCGCGATAGCCGATTAATGCCTTTTCGCTACCATTCCCCTTCAAATCCACAGTAAAACGCAACATCCCAGGCTCTTCGACAGGATATGCCCCGTTTTCCGTATGCACCGCCTGCCCTTTCTCTATCAGGCGCTTCCACTCCCCGGCGCTTACCGTTGCATTGCCGCGGCGAAACCGCAATTGGTTCAGGCGCAATCCGGTTTTTACGACAATACTGAAACTGCGCGGCGCAATCTCTATATAAAGCTGCCCTGCATAGCCTTTTTCCATCTGGTCAAAAATAGTGCTGCCATCGGCAATCAGACGGGTGAGTATATCCAGCCTGCCGGTCGAGCTTTTAGGATTGGCAAAGGCGGCAATATCACTATCCAGCGCCAGCGATTCAAGCAGCGGGATGACATATACCCGGCCTTTCTCAAGTACTGCCCCATTCGCGATGTCAATCTTGAATTTGTCAAAATCAGGATCCACCAGTTTCATTTTTTCCATGACCGTTATTCCGCGTCCGGGGAGAAAACTGGTGTTCACCGGATACGCATATTGCCCAAGGCGCAGGTCAATACTGGCAGGCTGCACCTGATCGGCATCCATGGCACGTGACGCATTAATTGCGCCGTTATGCAACATCTGCGTGATAGCCTGACAGGGAAGTATGCCGTTATGCATTACGAAGCCGCTTTCAAGGCAAAATACACAATCACGGCCAGTATGGGAGTAGCAAACATATATCCGTCCAGGCGATCAATCACTCCGCCGTGGCCGGGGATGAGCGAGCCGGAATCCTTTACCCCCGCCCGGCGTTTTACCCAGGATTTGAACAAATCCCCCCCCTGCGCAATCAGCGCTATCACCGGGCTTACCAGCAGCACCAGGACAAATGCTTTGGGAAGGTTGATATAAGGAGCGAAACACATACCAGTAAGGGTCGCAGCCAGCACGCCACCGGCCAGCCCTTCCCAGGTTTTTTTCGGACTGATCGCAGGGGCAAGTGCAAATGTTCCAAACCGCTTGCCGGAGAAATAGGCACCTATGTCCGTGGCGGAAATAATGGCAGCCAGCCCAAAAACCAGTTTGAAGCCCAGGAGAGGATCGCTCGCTGGTTCCAGGCTGCGCAGCCAGAGCACACAAGCCGACGGCAGGATAACATAGATATATCCCGTAATGCGAAAAACCGGTTTCTGCTCGGCCACCAGTACTTGCCATTCGTTTATCATGAGGATTGCGGCATAGATAACCAAAGCCGAGAACACTATTCCGCCCAGTGATACGCAGACGGCAGCCAACACCAGCAGCACCAGCGCGGAAATGACGCGGGGCTTCAGATCTTCCCATTCGGACTCACTCGCTTCTGGTTCCATAGCGCCTCTCACGGTTGGAGTATTCGGCAATCGCTTCCTGCAGGTGCTTAGGAGTAAAATCCGGCCAGAGCACGCTGGTAAAATATAGCTCCGTATAAGCGGATTGCCAGAGAAGAAAATTGCTCAAACGCTGTTCCCCGGCAGTACGTATGAGCAGATCGGGGTCCGGTATGGCATGTGTATACAGCAGGGAAGAAATGAAACTTTCATCAATAGTATCCGGGGCAATCCTGCCCGAAGCAGATAGCTCGGCGACTTTGCGCATGGCCTGAATAATCTCCTGCCGCGCGCCATAGCTCAAGGCGACAATGAGATTGAATTTCTTATTATCCTTCGTCAGCGCTTCCGCGCCTTCGATCTGCGCGCGGATATCCGGCGCCAGTTTGCTCAAATCCCCAATGACCTTCAGCTGTATGCCTCCCCTGTGCAGGGCGGCAATTTCCTTATCTAGAAACGTACGCAATAATTCCATCAGATCACTGATTTCCACTATCGGACGTTTCCAGTTCTCGGAAGAAAAAGCATAGATGGTAAGGTAACGGCTCCCCGCCTTCATGCACGCATCAAGCGCGCTGCGTAACGCTTCCGCGCCTTTTTTGTGTCCCATGATCCGTGGCAGGCCGCGTGCTTTGGCCCAACGGCCATTGCCATCCATGATAATGGCAACGTGAGTGGGGATGTTTGAGATGGAATCTGGCATAGTTGCAAGTTGCAGGTTGCAAGTAAAAAGTGAAATTTTCTTAATGCGGATACTGAAATATAACCTGCAACTTGTAACTTGCAACCTGCAACTCGGCTATCCCGGCATTATTTCCTTTTCTTTGGCGGCCAGACTCTCATCGATTTTTTTGATAAACTCGTCGGTGAGCTTCTGGATTTCGTCTGATTTATGGTGGTGCTCGTCTTTGGAAACATCACCATCCTTTTCCATTTTCTTATAATGCTCCATGCCATCCCGGCGGATATTGCGCACCGCAACCTTGGCGCTCTCCGCATATTTCCCGGCAATTTTTATCAACTCCGCCCGGCGCTCCTGAGAAAGCTCGGGAATAGGCACGCGCACTATCTGACCATCCGGCGCCGGATTAAGCCCCAGATTCGCCGTGCTTATCGCTTTCTCCACCGCTTTCACCATCCCTTTGTCCCATACCTGCACGGTGAGCAGGCGCGGCTCCGGCACATTGATGCTTGCCACCTGGTTCAGATGCATCATGCTGCCATAGGCCTCCACCATCACCGCATCCAGCAGGTTGGCAGAAGCACGCCCAGTGCGCAGGCCTGAAAAATCATGCATCAATGTCTTAAGCGCACCATCCATGCGTTTGCGCAACCCTGCTATGTCGTTATCACTCATGGTATTACCCTCCTGTTTTTATCACTGTAAATTTGCCTTCGCCGCAGACCACACGCGAGAATTCCCCCGCCTTATGGATGGAAAACACGATAATCGGTATATTGTTTTCTCGCGCCAGCGCTATGGCCGAGGCATCCATAACCTTGAGATCGTTCTTCAGCACCTTGCTGTAGCTGAGGCTTTCATAACGTTCGGCATTTTTATCTTTCTTCGGATCCGCCGAATACACGCCGTCTACCTGTGTGCCTTTGAAGATTGCATCGCATCCCATCTCCGCAGCACGCAGCGTGGCGGTGGTATCGGTAGTGAAGAACGGATTGCCAGTGCCCGCAGCAAAAATCACTACCCTGCCATGCTCCATATGGCGGATGGCGCGGCGACGGATATAGGGCTCACAGACTTCCATCATCTGGATGGCGGACAGCACCCGCGTCTCGACCTCGATCTTTTCGAGTTCATTCTGCAGGGCAAGCGCATTGAGCACCGTGGCAAGCATTCCCATATAATCGGCGCTTGCCCGCTCCATGCCATGTTCCGCGCCGGACATGCCGCGATAGATATTCCCCCCGCCTACTACCAGGCATACTTCAGTTCCCATCGCCGTCACGGCTTTCACGTCGGCGCATATACGCTGGATCGTCTCCTGATCATGGCCATAACTCTGCTTGCCCATCAGGGCTTCCCCGGAAATTTTAAGCAGCACTTTACGGTATATTGGTTTTTTCATAATCTGTTGTCCGTTGTTTATGAACTGTATAATCGAGCAACCGCCCACGGGCAACTAAATTACTTTAGGCAATTTTATATGCTCTTTTTGATTATTTGGTGATGTAGATCTATGGAGACAACGGTTAAGATTCTATTACCCGTTTCCTAACTGACTGCGGCGTAGACAGAGGTACAGGCTCATCGCCTGTAACCTCTCGTGGCTCCCAATTCCAATGATTCCCGTATTTTTTCATTGCCGCTTCGAATAACGGCGGCACCTCGGTCTCTTTTGTATTACGAATTACAGGCTTTTCGACTATCGATTCTATCCTCTTCACTAATGCAACCCTTTCTGGCGAACCTTCAAGATAACCTGCTAATGTCATAGAATAAGAGAGAAAAGAATTTTCCTCTGCAGGGCCTTCTGTGAACTTTATTCCAACGTGTTCTGCAGCAGATAGCATCTTGTCAAGTATCACTTTTCTATCAGCCTCTAACAACATTTTGCTATCGCCTTGATAAAACGTCGAATACATATTATCAAACAACATCATAATTAAATCACATGGCTCGTTTTTATTGGTAGTGCCTACCGGGGAATTAATATCAACAAGGTTAAATTTTTTTGCTTCCATATCCATTAAAAGATTATTGGATTTTGATGGATCAATAAGTTTCTCAATAGAATTAAGAAACTGTAGATCATAGAGTAATTCCACATATGCGCTCATAGGCATATTAGCTGCATTTCTAGTAGTCTGTTCATATATAATATCGTTTTCTTCCTGGGTATAGTTGCCTTGCAGATGCCGAGGAGTACCTCCGACAGCTATACCTTTTTGAAATTTTAATAAGGCTACTCCATAACCATATTCTGCCACTGCCTGACCAAAATTCTTTCCTTGATACTCATCTTCAATAATCTTTGGTTCACTAAGAGTTAGTGCATTTACTTTTACTCTATGCAGCACCCCCACAACATAATCTGAATTTCCATTAATTCTATAGACGGATATATTGCCTCCTTGAGCCATCAAATTATTCGGCACTATCGATTGTATAAGTTCATTTGCTGTTGGAAAATCGTCGCTCATGAGCTACACTACCCTTCTAATTACAGCTTCAAGTACCAAGTAGGTTAGAGTATAAGTATTAATTTTTTGCGACGACATTAATCATACCAACGCGAAACGTTTTATTTCAATAAAATATTGGTGACTTCCCGAAGCTGCGTACGCGCGCGCAGCAGGTAAAATCCCTGTACAGCGAGATGGTTAGGCATGAACTGGTTTGACGGCGCGCCGTTGAATACGAAAAAATGCCGGATTTTAGCGCCCTCATGCAGGCTTTCCAGCATATTATCCCAGGTATTTCCCAGCTGTTTCTCCGCAATGAGATCGGCAAAGTCCCGTTTCAGCTCGCGCAGAAGCAGGTAATCCGCATACATGCGTCCCTTGATGGCATAGAAAATACCCGCTGCGTCCGTGTCGATAACATTTCCTGAATAATCGCGTATATGGTTGTCAATGATGGCGGAGGACGATCCCATATCGGTCGCAATGCGTTCAAGCGCTTCCATCAGATTATCCGAGCGGCGATCAAACACCGCCTGGCCTTTGGATAATCGGTCGTTATATTTGCCAAGCAGGTTCATGGCGCTGATATACTGCTCTTCCGAAGGGGTGGTGGGCAATAACGAAGTGGAGAAATCAAAAATCCAGACATTGGGGGAATATTTCAGCAGCCCTGCTGTCTTTTCCAGATCCGGATCAATCTGGCTGGATCCGCGGGCGCGTCCAATCTGATCGGAAAGCTCAACGGCAAAACGCGATAACGAAGCGATAATACCACGCTGGAAAGCCGGCATCCGTACCAGCAGGTGCGAGGGATAGAAGAATGGATCGTTGGGAACCCAGTGATGCTGTTTGACTTCACGGTTTATCAACGCTTCCGCCATGGCAACCGTATGGCTGCCCGCGGGAACATCAAACGGGGCACTGGCGGTAAAATCGGTATCGTCATCAATCCGGTTGATGAGAAGCATGCCAATCGGATAATAAAGTAGCAGGAATACGAGTGCCGCAACGCCAAAATAGAGGAAAATGGTACGAGGAAATTGCCGGATTCTGGCAAAGAGTGCCTTGAAGGGGTCCATAAGGGCCTTTATGCTGATTTCAGTATTTATAACCTTAATACACCCTTGTAATGCAATGCAAATACTTTCCATGAGGAACAACCTAATCAGGACTTTTAACGGGTCCCCGCTTCCAGTCAGTAAGCCACCATACGCTCATGGTCATCCATAGCCCTACATTGACGTACATTAATGTAATCACCCAGGGATTCTGGATGGCAAGATGCAGGAAACCCACCGATGCCGCCAGGGCAACGCCGGAGACCGCTACGGTCACCACTATCCTCTGCCACTGACCGCGGCGATTGAATTCCCCGCCCAGCAATATGGATACAGCCAGCATGGCCAGTGCCATCGGGAACAGCGGCCAGCTCAGGCGGTTATGTCCCTCTGCCATGAAGCGTGATGCTTCCAGTCCGGTCATATTTTCGGGAAACAATAAATCGCCCAAGAACATTTCCTCCGGCTGGCTGGGCCGTGCATTCTCCCCTGCCGTATAAAAACTGATGTCCAGCGTATATTCATCGAAATTGAGGAAAGACAGCTTACCATCCTGGATTTCCTGCCGGTTGCCGTTATGCATGATGAAGCGCGGTCCCTGCGGCGACTGGATGAGCTTGCCCTCTTCCGCCATCATGGTCACCGGCGGTTTTTTGGAATCGCGGCTGTCATGCACAATGATGCCATGCAGCGTGCCGTTCTTATCATGATCGCGGATATAGACCGTCAGACCGTCCACCGGGCTGTTGAATACCCCTTCCTGCAGCAATAGCGAGGCATAATTGTCGCGCAGGAACGACTGCATGTTTTTAAACTCGTGATAGCTCACCGGCAGGATGTAAAGCGAGATGGCATAGGCAATGAGCGTAGCGGCAAGCCCCACCTGCATCGCCGGCATGGCCACCTGGAAACGGCTCAGGCCAGCGCCCGATAATACCAGGAGTTCGCTGTCCATCATCAGGCGGTAATATACGTAGAGCACCGCGCACAGCATCGCAAACGGCAACACGAACAACATGAGTGACGGCACAAGGAGCATGGTAAGCTCCAGAAAGCTCACGAAGGATATGCCGCGGTTGACGATAAAATCAATAAAGCGGAGCGCTTGCGTAAGCCAGATGATGCTGGTAAGGCTTATGGTTATAAGCAGTGCGGCCTGCCCTAAATGCTTGGCAATATAACTATTATAACGATACATAAGGATATGCTATGATAACCATTTCTTTCCATGAACATACGACTTCCGCCCCCAATGCAAAAGCAAAATCTTCGTTTGATAGCCTTGTTGTCCTGGCCGCAGAAGATGGCAAACTGCTTCCCTCCGCCGCCGCGCTGGATAAGCAAACAAACGGCGCTTTGAAAACTACCGTTTCCTCCGGCAGATTCACTGGCAAGAAGGGACAGGCTATTTCCATTGTTGCGCCGCACGGGCTGGGCATAGCACGCTTGGTACTGCTCGGTATCGGCAAAGAGAAGGATTTCGACGCGTTAGCGGCGCAATCGGCAGGCGGAAAACTGGCAGCATACCTGAATACCAACGGCGCCAAGAAGGCAAAAATTATTGTGGACAGCCCTTCCGGCGGAAAGACTTCCGCAGACGCGCTGGCCGCCAATATCGCCTATGGTGCAAAGCTCCGCAGCTATAGGTTTGATAAATACCACACCACCAAAAAGCCTGAGGATAAGCCAACGCTTGCCACCTTGGAACTCGAAGTGAAGGATGCCAAAGGCGCAGGTAAGCAGTATGACGTGCTTGAAAAGCTTGTAAACGGAATATTCTTCACCCGCGATATCGTCAGCGAACCGGCAAACATCATTTACCCCGAAAGCCTAGCGACAAAATGCAAAGAGCTTTCTGAACTGGGTGTAACAGTAGAAGTGCTGGGCGTCGCTCAGATGGAGAAGCTTGGCATGGGATCGCTTTTGGGCGTCGGCCAGGGAAGCAGCAGGGAATCCAAGCTCGTAGTCATGCAGTGGAAAGGCGGCAGCAAGTCAGATGCACCGCTGGCGTTTGTCGGCAAGGGCGTGACGTTCGACACGGGCGGCATCAGCATCAAGCCTGCGTCGAATATGCACGAGATGAAATATGACATGGCGGGCGCGGGCGCGGTTATCGGACTTATCAAAGCCCTTGCCGGACGCAAGGCAAAAGTCAATGCCGTGGGCGTGGTAGGCCTGGTAGAAAATATGCCGGACGGCAATGCGCAGCGTCCCGGCGACGTGGTCACTTCCATGTCCGGCCAGACCATCGAAGTGCTCAACACTGATGCTGAAGGCCGCCTCGTGCTAGCCGATGCGCTCTGGTACACGCAAGATCGTTTCAAGCCTGCATTCATAATTGATCTTGCAACCCTTACCGGAGCGATAGTAGTTGCGCTCGGCACCAGCCGAGCGGGGTTGTTTTCCAATAACGACACGCTTTCCGAACAACTCTTCAAAGCCGGGAAGCACGCAGACGAGGAAGTCTGGCGCCTGCCGCTGGGAGAGGTATATGATAA
>Ga0206904_1071_pt1 | contig 26357 bp, 25 predicted proteins | sample Alteio_BWOrgHeat_42_FD_152981 | JGI IMG/M metagenome (GOLD analysis project Ga0206904, IMG submission 152981) | Enriched cells from forest soil in Barre Woods Harvard Forest LTER site, Petersham, Massachusetts, United States -... | ecosystem: Environmental > Terrestrial > Soil > Temperate forest >...
TTTACTATTGTTTTTTCATCAACTGTTAAATCAAAGTTTAAGGTTACACCGTTAAAAGCTTTAGGTGCCGCCGCCGCCTTCGTAGTATCATTATGACTAACAAATTTTATAAAATCGTAATCGCCAACAGTTGTTGAGGTGTTTAGCGGGATGTTAAATACCGTACCTGCTTCGGTGCTGGCTTTAATATCAATCTTCATATTATCAACCGGCCCGCTAAAGCTGAACCTTCCTGTACCGTAGGCAGTGCCATAATAAAGGTGGTTATCCTTAAACGTTGTATTTAACGCCATCAGGTTATTTGCAGTAAGCACAGTTTCAATGTCTGGATTCGCAAGATCATTTAAATCGACTGTTCCGGTTACACTACCCGTCCCTTTTTTAACATCCCTTAACACCATGTTATTTATTTTAACTACGCTGTTCGCAACCTCAAGCGTATCACTTACAGTATAGGGCGTTTTCAGGTAATTTACTGTAACGCCTGTATTGTTTAACATAATGGTACCATTAAACTGGGGCTTTGATACCGGGCCGGAGAGTTTTAATTTGGTAGAAACAGTGCCCTTAATATTCGAAACCAGGTCTTTTATAAAGGGCTCAAAAATTATAGCTTCGGTATGGTCCATTTTTACATCAAAATCAAGGTTGTCTTCCTTGTCGTGCCCGATCTGGTATATACCGGCAACATTCATGGTTTCAAGCCCGCGGTTGATGATGTTCAATTTAACGTTGGCCTGCTTACGGTCGTTACCAAGGTCCGATTCAATTTTTACATTGCCTACAAGTGTTTTATTCATTATTAAGGTATCAATACCTAAAGCCGCATCAACACCCGGTGATTTCATGATAGAACTAAAATTTACATCCCCATTTAGCGAACCTTTTAATTGTATCCCCGCAGCCTTTGTAAGCTGATTTAAGGTAGCCATGCTGAATTTTTGAAACGTAAGCTTAAGCTTATCAGCCGGGTTGTCGGAAATAAACCCGTCTATCTTAACTTTTTGCTGTCCGTTTGAAAGCTCAAAGCCCGATACCTGTGTCTTCCCGTCCAGGAATTTAACCCTTACCTTTTCAAGTATTTTCCAGTTCTGGTGCTCCAATATTACGTCCGACGGCAATATGTGTAGTTTGGCAGTAGTATCGCGCCCAAAATTTACCAGGCCGTAAAGGTCCAGCTGATTTACCGCGTCTTTATCCGACAACTTAACGTTAAAGTTTAAGCTGTCGTTTTTTATGAAATTGGTTACAGTAATGTTCTTAATAAACAGGCTGTCGGTAATATTCACCTTGTTTAATGATAAGTTTAGCCCTAAAAAATCATTACTTGTGCTTTCGTCAATGATAAAATCATGGAAAACAATTTTACCCAATTTTATAGTTTTGATATAGGCATTTAATATTGCTGTTTCCTTCTCCGAGTTAAAATCACCGTTAAATGTTCCCTGATCAGGAATTTTAAGATCGGGCATAAAAATGGCGATCAGCGGATCGATTTTTTTGAGGTTTAAATTGAAGGAAAAGTCCTGTGGTTTGGGTTTAACAATATCTGTTTTTAACGAAGGGATATACTTTTTAACAACAGTTTTAAAATAAGAAGGCAGTGTTGGCAAATCATAGCTTCCTTTAATATAACCATCCGCAACGTCCGATTTTAATGTAATAGCTCTTGCATTGCCTTCGCCGCTGGCTGTTAAAAGCACAGTATCCAGCACATAATCATTACGTGGATCGACTATCCGTATCTTTGTTAAAGCAGCCTGGCCGGTAAGATTATTAAGGTTATTACCCGAAAAATTAGTTGTTATTAATGTACTGAAGGTAATGGTATCATTTAGCAGTTTTAGGTCATGCAGTCTTGCACTATCAATTTTTGCCGAGAAACTATAAACTGGCAATGCCGGGTTCAGGTCAATACTGCCATTACCGCTTAGTTTAATTTTTTTATCACTTATTGATAATTTACCGCTGGCCACTTTTTTAATAAAGCTGCCATTTACCGCAACATTATGATAGTTGTACCCTTTAAAATTTAACTCGCTTATCTTAGCATCGAGGTTTTCATTTAAGTTTTTAAGATTATCGCCGCTACCTTTAACGTTGGCCATCATAGTAACGCGGCCAAGCGTTTCTTCATCAAGCAGGTTGCCGATATCAAATGCATAGGTGTTTAATTTGCCGCTATATGATGGTGTGCCTGCCTTGTTTATTTTTAAGTTTATATCCGGATCAAAGCGGCCCAGTTTGGTTTTAAATGTTCCGTAAGCAACAAAATCGTTCTGTAAACCGCTAAACCGCCCTGTGAAATTAATGTTACCAAACTTGGAGATAATGTCAGGTACTTTGGCATAACGTTTTCCTGTAAAATTGCTATACAGGTAATCCAGGTCGGCCTTGTTGGTAGCTATCTGGTCAAAATTCAGTTCAAGGAAGGTGTTATCCCAATCGGGAAGGCCCTTCAAACTAAAATCGCCCTTTATATAAGTTGCCTTGCCACCTGTAATAGTAAGACTTTTTGCCCTAAGATTATTTACATATCCCTTTATGCGTCCGTCAAGCCCTAAATCAAACTTTACATATTCAAGCCCATCAGTAAAATAAGCAATATCTGCTGATGAGACTTGAGACGATTTAAAATCGCCATCCATATAAACTTTATCCTCAATATGACTACCTACATCATCAAAGGACTTAAATTTCATCCTGAAATAATTTTTTATGGTAGAGTGGTTTGTTAAAATGAACAGGTTTTGCGCCAATATCTGGTTGCTGTCGATAGTAGCGTGGGCATTAAATTTTTTCAGGAAAAACCCACTCTTTTCATGCAGGGTAAGGTTACTTACATCACCTTTGAACAGGTGATTAACCAAGTCCATGTTTTTTATTACAGTACTGAATTTTTTTACGTCGAGGTCATCAAAGTTGATTCCCTTTATCAGTGTATCAACCAGCTTATTTTTAAAACGGAAGTGAAAATTATTTATGGCGACGGTCTCAAACACCATTTTCCATGGCTTACTGGTAGTTTTGGTTGTATCGGGCGAATTAAAATAATCAATGATAAATTTAAGGTTCGAAGTACTATCCTTTTGTGTTTTAAGATAGGCAGAACCATTGTCAAGCTGTATCAGCTTAAAATCAATGATACGGTTATGAATGCTGCTGAAAAGTGAAAACCCGTTTAAATCGATCTCAAGTTTTGGAGTGCTTATTAAAGTGTCCTTTTGTTTATCCAGGACATACAAACCTTCGATCATTATAGATGAAAAAGGCTGGATATAAAGGCTTTTGATACCAACCTCAGTATTTAATTTCCCGGATAAATAACCCGCTGCCTTTTTTGCAGCCCAGGTTTGCACTGGCTTATACTGAAACACCAATAGTAATATGCTAAATACCAACAGGATGACCAATACTATACTTAGCGCTATTTTGAGTAGTTTTTTAATAACTTTGCCGTTTAAATAATGGGTGAATTAGTGAGTTAGCGAATTAGCGATTGATGTTAGTTGTTGATTTAACACCGACAAGCCAATATGGTTTAATATTAATCGCAAATTTTAACTCATATATAACTATAGTTTTAAATCACTAATTCGCTAACTCACTAATTAATAATTCATTCACTAATTCAAAAACACGTGCCTGTAATTTTAGGAATCGAATCTTCATGTGATGAAACCTCAGCCTCGGTTTGTGTTGACGGGATGATATTAAGCAATGTTATTGCCAATCAAACCATACACGAAGCTTATGGAGGCGTTGTCCCTGAGCTTGCCTCAAGGGTTCATCAGCAAAATATTGTTCCCGCTGTTCAACAAGCATTATTAAACGCAAAAGTAAACAAAAATGATATTGATGCCGTAGCTTTTACACGCGGGCCCGGACTTTTAGGTTCGTTGCTGGTAGGCGTATCATTTGCAAAGGCTTTTGCGCTTGCCAAAAACATACCGCTTATTGACATAAACCATATGCAGGCGCATGTGCTGGCACATTTTATTGGCGATAATAAGCCATCCTTCCCCTTTTTATGTTTAACCGTATCAGGCGGGCATACACAAATAGTTTTGGTGAAAGACTACTTTGATATGGAAGTTATAGGGCAGACGCTTGATGACGCTGCCGGAGAGGCTATGGATAAAACCAGCAAAATCTTAGGTTTGCCCTATCCCGGCGGTCCTTTAATTGATAAATATGCGCGGTTAGGTAATCCGGATGCTTATAAATTCCCCGAGCCGCAGATACCCAATTTTGATTTTAGCTTTAGCGGTTTAAAAACCTCTATACTTTATTTTATAAGGGATAATGTAGCCGCAAACCCCGATTTTATACAGCAGCATTTGAACGATATTTGTGCCTCTGTTGAAAAACGGATCAGCACTATTTTATTAAACAAGCTTAATAAGGCTGCTTTGGCTTACGGTATTAAGGATATTGCTTTAGCCGGCGGGGTATCGGCTAATACAGGTTTACGGCAGGGTTTGATGGCGCTGTGCGAAAAAAATAACTGGCGTAGCTTTATACCAAAGCTGGAGTATTGCACCGATAATGCAGCCATGATAGCTATTGCCGGGCATTATAAATTTTTAAAGGGCGAGTTTGTAGGGCAGGAAGTAACGCCTTTGGCAAGAATGCCTTTTTAAGGAGTCAATAGACCATGGACCATAGTCCATAATCTATTAGAAGTTATAAATTATGTAAACAAAGTTGTTTATGGACTATGGACCATCGACTATTGACTGACAATCATGAACATACCATCTCTTATTTTTTGGGCATTTTTTGTATTGCCGCTGATTGCATTTTTAATATGGATTATGCGTCAGGATAAACGCAAAGGCGCCACTGGCCTTGTAGTTTTAGCTATACTGGTTGTTGGCGGTATAGTTTATATGTACTGGAAAACAAAAGGACTATAAACGCTGTAAATGTAAAGAGCCAGGAAAGATACATGTTGCATCCATCCCTGGCTCTTTACTCTATTTGTTATATAATTACTACTTATTCAACTGGTTTAATATCGGGTGATCTAAGGTTGCAATTTGTTTATGCCCGTCTTTTAGTTCGTCAAAAACAACAATTTCGTTAAGCCCTTTCTTCAGCCATGATGCCGGGATGTATAATGTTTGCTGCGGGCCGATATTCCAATATTTACCCAGGTTATGGCCATTTAAAAACACAAAGCCTTTTCCAAAACTGTGCAGGTCTAAATAGGTATCGCCAACTGTATTTAGGTTGAATGTGCCTTTATATAATGCAGGTTGTAGTTCTTTACTCTCTTTGTTAACACTGAATTTTAATCCTGCTGTTGAGCTGAATGGAAACTTATACATTTTCCAGCCAGCGAGTTCCTGATCATTCAGCGTTACTTTTTCTGTAATTCCCTGGCGATTATCGGTTAAATACGATCCATAATTAATGCGCCCATTATTTTCAACCAAAATATCTAAAGTCGCGCCTTTTTCGCCACTTAACTGAAGCGAATCCTGTTTAAGTCTGCGATCTAATACGCTGATGCGTTTGCCATTTAAATAAACTGTGGCATAATCGCGCATTTGTTTAATTTTTAAAAGACCCGATGCTGCATTTTTTAGCGTGGTGCGATACAATACAAAGCCATAACCCTGGCCAAGATCTTCAAAACAAAGTGGCTTATCTGCAATAACCGGGCTTCCCAGGTTGGCGAATAAAGCAGCCTTGTTAACCAGTTTAATATTTGGAATAGCTATAGTTTTGCTTTTTGCAGGGATAGCAGGTAAATGTACTCCTGCCGGTAAATGCTTTTCAATTACTGCGCGGAACTTATAAAACTTAGCTGTTGGGTTACCCGATTCATCCAAAGGGGCATCATAATCATAGCTGGAAGTTTGCGGCAAATATGGTTCGTTTTTACCCATGTTGGCACCATTCATGAAGCCACGGGTTGTACCACCATGAAACATGTACAAATTGATAGAGATCCCGGCAGATAAAACTTCATCAAGTTTTTTTGCATCCTCATCAGCGTTACTGCCCTGGTGCGGGTTGCCCCAGCTATCAAACCAACCCGGGTACCATTCAGCTATGTAGTATGGGCCTTTGCCTTCATGATATTTATTAATTAATGTTTTTACCTCTTTTGGATTATCTAATCCGTTAACTGCTGGCAGGTAGCCGGGTAAATACCCGGCAGGCATTTGCGAAGGACCATCGCAAGTGAAAAGCAAACCTGTAAAGCCACCCTCACGGAATATTTTGCGGTTAATATCAAGATATTCCTTGTCGTTGCTGTATGAGCCATATTCGTTTTCTATCTGCACCATCAGGATATTACCGCCGTTGGTTATCAGCAATGGCGAAAGCTGCTTGCCTAATTGCATAATATAGTCACGATAGTATTTTAAAAACTTAGGGTCTTTACTGCGCACTTTCAGGTCTTTATCTTTTAGCAGCCAATACGGATATCCACCAAATTCCCATTCAGCACAGGCATAGGGGCTTGGGCGTAACACCACCCACAAACCTTCTTCCTTTGCTATGCGCACAAACTCGGCAATATCATTATTTCCTGTAAAGTCAAACTTACCTTCTTCGGGTTCCTGTGCGTTCCAGAAAACGTAGGTGCCAATGGTATTCAGGCCCATAGCCTTCGCCATTTTCATACGCTGGCGCCAGTAGGCGCGGGGAATACGGGTGCAGTGCATTTCGCCCGAGATTAATTGTAGCGGCTTTCCGTCAAGCATAAATGCGGAATCGCCAAGAGCGAAGATGTGCTTCAGTTTTTGAGCATCGCACAGGTTTGAAAGGATCGTTAAAACGAAACAGAACAGGATAAGTTTTTTCATTGTGTTTATTGGTTTCAGTAAGAATGAGGCTTGTTACAAATAGTTATTTTGTAATGATGTCATTATTACAGTTATTAATAAAAGCCCGCAATTTAGTAAAATTTAATAAAGTTGCCAGAATAGATGATAGCAATATGATTTAACCACACTCCGGTTTACTCACCAGGTCATCGCTACGCTTGACCGCCCTCTCTTCGCCTGTGGCGGAAAGAGGGCAGCTTCAGTTTATTGTTTTCCCCTCTTTTTTGCTTGCAAAAGAGAGGGGCGACCAGCGAAGCGTAGTCGGGGTGAGTAGATATACATACGACAATATGAAACACGTTATCATCCAAATTTTGGTAGTGTCTCAGTCTGAATTTTATTCTTGAAATTTTGTTAGAAATCCTGTTATTCTGATTGATCTATTTTCTTCAGTACCCATTTCAACATATTCAAAATACATATCAATCCATTTAAAGAATAGGTCGTATGGTATATATCCTTTGTGGTCTTTTGGTTTTTCAGAAAAGATAATAAAGTCTTTAATTTTAATAATTGGTGTACCGTCTTCTTTTAAGTTACTATTAGTTAAGGCGAGGACAACATCTTCTTGATAATGTATCATAAACAAACTTAAATCAAAAAAGCCACTTGTTGGTAGTGTCTCGGTTTGAAAAATAAATATTATATTGCAGGCGGAAATGGTGTCTTCCATTCAAAAACCGCATTCGCTGATGACGCCTGCAACATCGATCAATAGCAATAAAGCTTATTGATATAACTGTTTGTGGGTGAAAATTTTAAACTCCATATCATACAAAAAACTAATTGCACGGGCAGGCATAGCTCCTGTATTTACATCCTGTATTTTTGTTAATCCTAAAGCCATTAAACACAATGACTGAAAATAAAGCTATACCTTTTAAAGAGCATTTCGCCATTTTAAAACACCTGGTACGCTGGACGGTATTGGTAATACCTGTTGCCCTTGCTATTGGCAGTATGGTGGCCTTTTTCCTTTGGGCATTAAGCGCGGCTATTCATTTTCGTTTTGATCATAAATGGTTGTTATTCCTACTCCCGATTGCAGGTTTGCTCATCAATTTTATTTATCAGTCTGTTGGGAAATCTTCCGAAAAAGGGAACAACCTTATAATGGAGCAGATTCATGAAGAAGGTGGCGGGGTGCCTAAAAGAATGGCACCGATTATTTTAATTACCACTATTATCACGCATTTATTCGGCGGTTCTGCCGGGCGCGAAGGAACCGCAGTTCAAATCGGCGGTAGTATCGCAGCTATGTTTGGGAAGTGGTTTAAACTTGATGGAAAAGATATGCGGTTGATGCTGACGGCAGGCATTGCAGCAGGATTCGGCGCCGTATTTGGTACCCCTGTAACAGGTGCAATTTTTGCCATAGAAGTTTTAACCATAGGCCGGATTAAATATGATGCTTTATTACCCGCTTTAATAGCATCTGTAATAGGTGACCTTACTGTTGCAGCCTGGCACGTAACGCATACGCAATATCATATCGATCCCCTACCACATGCTGATAATTTTATTGCCGGGTTTCTTCATTTTGATGTGCTGCTGCTTGGAAAAGTTATTGTTGCTTCGGCTGCATTCGGATTAGCCAGCTTCCTTTTTGCCGGAATGGTGCATGAGATAAAAAATATATGCCTTAAGCTATTTAAATATAAATGGATGATACCCGTTCTCGGTGGCTTAATAATCATCGGCCTAACCTTTTTAAATGGCAAGCCAGATTACCTGAGCCTCGGTATCGACGCTGAACATGCCGGCGCTGTTACCATACCTTCAGCCTTTAATGCCGGGGGGGCAGATACCTGGAGCTGGCTATGGAAAACCATTTATACAACGGTTACTCTGGCAACCGGATTTAAGGGCGGAGAAGTAACCCCCCTGTTTTACATTGGGGCAACATTAGGCAATACTTTGTCGGCTTTATTAAATGCACCGGTTAGCCTTTTTGCAGCTTTAGGTTTTATTGCCGTTTTTGCAGGAGCCACCAACACACCATTGGCCTGTACTTTTATGGGTGTAGAACTATTCGGCGGCGAACATGCCTTGTTGTTTGCTGTAGCCTGCTTTACTGCATACTTCTTTAGCGGGAATTCGGGCATTTACAGTTCACAACGGATAGCCGTCCCGAAAATATTTGATGATGATTATGCTGGCGAGGCTTCCATTGCAGATGCTGCAAAACGAAGGGGGTATATGTATCAGAAACTGAGGAAATACAGGCTTAAAAAGTGATTTTTGAATGGCTATGGGTCATTGGCTTCTATTTCTTTTTCTTTGACGCCTTAGCTTGAGGATTAAAATCCAGTGCGAGTTTTATCCAGTGGTCAAAGTCCTTTTGTGTTTGAAAGGCCTCATCGCTCACATAAACAAAATCCTTACTCGGCCTGCCTTGAATTATCATCTGGCGGGTGCCGTTTTCTTCCAATGCGGTATCCATAGCATCGGCCCCGATCCGGCAAAGCATTTCGTCTTCACTGACACAAACGCACATCTTTCCATCAACCATAAAACATACCCCGCGAAACATTTCTTTTTCTTCCACATCGGGTAAATGAGCCAGCGCTTCCCTTATCCGGTCTGCTAGTTTTGTATTGTAAGCCATGCTGATTTATTGGTTATTAAGCTGATGGTTAAAATTAAGCATAAATATATCGAGTTTGGAAATCATCTTGTAGCGTAGTCGACTCACCCCGACTGCGCTGCGCTTGTCGACCCTCTCTACGACAAGTCGTAAAGAGGGTAGCTTCAGCTCTTATTGTTTTACCCTCTTTTTTGCTTGCAAAAGAGAGGGTGGTCGAGCGAAGCAAAGACCGGGTGAGTAGATTCATCAGCATGCAATTAAGTTTGACGAGTTTACTTATGCAATCCTAAGCTATTTAATATCAACTTTTTTACATTAAATTTATGCTGTTTTTGCAATATATCCCCGATATTGATACCCACCACTAATAACCTGAAATTATGAAATCGTTTTTTACTTCGCTTGTTGTACTGTTCCTGATTTGCCCTTTTGTACTGCTGGCACAAACCGGGAAGGTTTACGATAATTTATCGTTACCCAGCAAAATATTAAAGATGGATCGCAAATATGCGGTCTACCTGCCACCGGGGTATGAGACCTCCGACCGCAGCTATCCCATACTTTATCTTTTGCATGGCAGTGGCGACGACCAAACCGGCTGGGTGCAATTTGGCGAAGTACTAAATATAACCGATAAGGCCATAGCCGATGGTACTGCAACACCAATGATAATTATTATGCCCGACGGAAATACTGGCCGCAGGGGCTATTTTAATGATATAAAAGGCGACTGGAATTATGAGGATTTCTTTTTTAAGGAATTGGTGCCTTATGTAGAAAAGAAATATCGTGTAAAAGGTGAAAAACGTTTTCGTGCGATTTCGGGTTTATCAATGGGCGGCGGAGGTACGTTTATGTATGCCCTGCATCACCCGGAAATGTTTTCATCTGCCTGCCCTTTAAGCGCAGCTGTGGGGCCGCTAACGTTGGATGATGCAAGGAAGACCATCACCAAAAACAATCCCGGCATTGCCGATTCACTGATAGTTAATTATTATAACCGTCACAGTGCGCTGGCTTTGATAAATAACATGCCCGATGATCAGAAAAAAGCGGTTCGCTGGTATATTGATGATGGCGATGATGATTTTTTATACGAAGGCAATTGCCTGGTGCATATAGCTATGCGAAAAAAAGGATATACCGCACGAGTTCCGGATCAGAGATGGCGCCCATACCTGGACCTACTGGCGGGCTTCATTGCCAAACGTACTGGAGTTTGTATCGGAAGCTTTTCACCAGTATTAATTTATATAAGGCAACCAGGATCTATATGTTAACGTTTTGATTAAGAAGTGACAATATTAACCGATCAATACTATTAAAGAGCCAATAAATATGGAACGTCGTCAATTTTTAAGAAACACAGCTATAACGGCAGGCGCTTTTGCGCTTTTAGGTAATAAAAGCTTTGCATCAATGCTTGCCGACCCCGCTTATCAGTTTAGACCATTACGTAATAACGTTGGCATGTTTGCTGAACAGGGCGGAACGATTGCATGGATGATAAACAAAGAAGGTATAGTTGTGGTTGATGCCGAATTTCCTGATCCGGCTACACATCTTATCGCTGAATTAAAAAAACAATCGGAGCTTCCGTTTGAGTGGCTGATCAATACCCATCATCATGGCGACCATACCAGCGGAAATATTTCGTTCAAAGGAATCGTTAAAAATGTAGCCGCTCATGAAAACTCGCTGGCTAATCAAAAAAGGGTTGCGCAAAAGGCCAATAATGAAGATAAACAGCTTTATGCAGATGCTACATTTAAAGATAAGTGGAAAATAAAAGTAGGTGATGAACATATAACTGCACATTATTTCGGCGTCGGCCATACCAATGGCGATGCCATGATCCATTTTGAAAATGCAAATATTGTGCATGCCGGCGACCTTGTTTTTAACCGCCGCTATCCTTTTGTTGATAATAGTGCGGGCGCTTCGGCAAAGCACTGGCCACAGGCATTGGAGCAGGCAACTAAACAGTTTAATAAGGATACCATGTTTGTGTTTGGTCATGCGTTTGATCCGCAGAAAGTAATTGGTACCATGGATGATGTTAAAGCCATGCAAAACTTTATGGAAAAGCTGCAAGCTTATGTTGCAGGCGGCATTAAAGCAGGTAAAACAAAAGAAGAGATCCTGCAGGCAACATCCATACCGGGTGTAAGCGACTGGCAAGGCGATGGCATACAACGCGGCATCACAGCAGCTTACGAAGAACTGACGAAAATATAACCCGGCACTGATTTCGCGAATTACTTAATTAGCAACTGCTAACACAACTCATATGAAAATATTACCTGCAATACTGTTTTTTGCTTTTTTTATACCATCTGCCAAAAATTCAACATCGCAAGAGGTGCTGCAAAGCATGTATAAAAGATATCATGATAAGTGGCATACCTCATTAAAATTTAACCAGACTACTGAACGTTTCAGGAATGATAGTTTAATAAAATCGGATACATGGTATGAAACTATTGTTTACCCCGATTTGCTAAGGATAGATTTTGATAAAGCAAAAAGCGCTAATGGCATAATTTTCAGGCACGACTCAACGTATGTGTTTCGTGATAATAAAATAGTACGCAGCATAAAGAATGAAAACGAGCTGATATTTTTCCTTGGCGGGATGTATTTTATGCCTTTTGATAAGGTATTAGGTCACTTTGCCGAGCTGCATTACGATCTTTCAAAATTTCATACCAGCACCTGGAAAGGCAAGCCGGTTTTTGTTTTAGGAGCCGATAAGGATAACGATAAAGTAAACCAACTTTGGATTGACCAGAAAAAAATGGTAGCCATAAGATTTATTAAATATGATGGCGGAAGCATACAAGAGGGGACTTTTGAAGAGCAAATACCACTTAAAAGTGCCTGGAGTGAAACCAAATGTAAATTTTATGCAAATGGCAAGCTGCTACAAACTGAAACTTATCACGATGTGGTGGCTAACGAGCCTGTTGATAAGAGCATATTTGAGCCGTCCTCATTTGCGAAATAAAATCTTTTAACTACAGGTCAGCGGGTAAGCTCTGCTATCACTTCGTCGGTTGTCCCTGTTTCACCTATTCTCGGGAAGATTATTTTTTGGCTGTGTTCATGTGCTGTTAAAATCATATCAGTCATGGCATCAGTAGCGAAGGTTATATTATAACCAAGTTCACTCGCCTGCCTTGCGGTACCCTCAACGCCTATACTGGTTGATATCCCACCTATTACAATCCCGGTTACCTCTCTTTTTTTCAATTCATCATTCAGGGCTGTTTCAAAAAAGGCACCCCAGGTGTGTTTGGTAATAAAAATATCATCAGGCTGTGTTTCAATTTCGGGGGTTATCTCCAGCCAGTCTGCTTTATATGTTCTGGCTGGCGCAGTACTGGGATCTTTGCGCGACTTTGTCCAGGTAGCGCCAGCTGTATTTACATTTACAATAACTATGGGCTGCCCTGCCTTGCGAAAAGCCGCAACCAGCTTTGCGCAATTTGCTAAAACATCCTGAACGGGATGTGCCAAAGGGTATTCAACTATGCCTTTTTGCAGGTCGATTAAAATCAGTGCTGTGTTTTTATCAAGTGCTGTTATCATGTCTTTATAGGTTAATGTTCAAAATTACTTGTTTAACCACTTAAACAATCTTGTATTACACATCCGTTACGTTATTTTTACATACTCAGGGAAGTTGAACAATCAATAAGGTGTTGAGAAAAGTAATTTATCCTATCTTTAAGTAAATTATCCATCCTAAAACCATGACCAAGCATATCAAAACCTTAATTGCTTTATTGCTGTTGCCAGTTGCTTTGTGGGCACAAGATAAGCCAATGGTTATCCCGCTTTGGGAAAAAGGAGCGCCTGGCTTTGAAAGCCGCCGCAACGAACCCGAACAAGCTAAGGATTACTGGGTGAAGAATATTCATAATCCATCGCTCACGGTATTTTTACCGCCGAAAGATAAAGCCAATGGTGCAGCTGTTGTTATTTGTCCGGGTGGAGGGCACAGGCTTTTGGTTTATACTGCCGAAGGGATAGACCCGGCCAAGTTTTTGAATAATTTAGGGGTAACCGTATTTGTATTGAAATACCGTTTAGGCCGTGACACACTTTCGCCATATAAGATTGATGTACATGCCAAACAAGATGGCTTCAGGGCTATGCGACTTGTGCGTAGTCGTGCGGCTGAATTTGGCATTGATACCAACCGCATTGGAATGATGGGTTTTTCGGCAGGTGGTGAGGTGGTTGATATGGTAGCTTTTGATAAAGGTATGGGCAATGCCAATGCTATTGATCCGATTGATCGCCAAAGTTCAAGACCAGCCTTTGTAATACAAATATATCCCGGGCCATTGTATATCCCTGATGTAATTCCGGCGGATGCGCCACCTGCATTTTTGCTCGCCGCTAATGATGATCCCTGCTGTTCTGTATCAGTAATGCAGCTGTTGCAACGCTACCGTGATGCTAAAGTGCCTGTTGAGGCGCATTTATTTACCCAGGGGGCGCATGGCTTTAATATGGGACAAAGATCGAAGCTTAAATCTATCAATACCTGGCCGCAAAGACTGGCCGACTGGCTTTCGGACAATAATATTTTACAACCTGTAAATGGTGTAAGGCCTAAGGTGATGCATTGATATTTTGCATGACGCATAGTTTACTCACCCGATCGGGTGAGTAGAATTGCCGATTTGTTTCCCCTGCGTAATTTTCACTGATTCATAAACCTTATGCTTTATGAATGTGTTATCTTTAAATAAATCCAAACAGATTATGGCAAATTTCCAGGAGATCATAGCATCAGATAAACCGGTATTGGTTGATTTTTCGGCAGAGTGGTGCGGGCCGTGTAAAATGATGCCGCCTATATTAAAGCAGGTAAAAGATGCCTTAGGCGATAAAGTGACTATTATTAAAATTGATATTGATAAAAATCCGGCCGCTGCTAATGCTTACAGGGTGCAAAGCGTGCCTACATTAATGATATTTAAAAACAGCGAAACCAAATGGCGTCAAAGCGGGGTTTTGCAAGCTAACCAGCTACAGCAGGTTATTGAACAATATGTGTAAAGTAGCCAGTTAAGTTAACTCAATATTCCAGTTCGCGGCAGTCGAAACCGGCTGTTTGCAGGATTGCCTCGATATACCGGGGTGAGATATTGCTCGATTCTACTCTTAAAATATTATCACAGTCTTCAAGATCAAAGTTCCAGCCACTAATAGCGGGGACTGCTGTTAGCAAGGGTTTAACATCATTAACCTGTTCGGCCTTTTCAACGCTTGTTGTGAAAATTAGTACATCCATTGTTTTCAGTCTTAGGGTAAAGCTGGGAGTCCTGTGTCAGTATGATCGATTTCGGACTCCCGGCTTTGGGTTTATTTAAATTCTACAGCTTTTGATACAATGACTGTTGAGAATCATGATTTAGGACAAAAACGTCTGAATTTATTTTTACTCAGCAGCTTTTTGTTCGCTGGTTTTGGCATCGTTCCAATAATCTTCCATCGGGTGCCCGCCATGCCTGCCCCACCTGCCATGACCACAATCACGCATACGAGCTTTAAATTTTTCCCGTTCTTCAGGGGTCATGTTTTTAAGGCGATCCTCCAGCTTGTGGCGCATCCAATGATCGCCGCCGCGTCCAAAACGACCGGGGCCGCCTTTGCCAAAGCCAAATAGTATTTTACATAAAACAAATATGCCCATGGCCTGCCAAAATGTAATAACACCTACATGGAGTATACCTGGCAGTAAATAATTCCATAAATTCATCACTATAAAACTAATGACGGACAGAAAGGCGGCAACTGCCAATGGAATAAATATAAATCGCCTTTTATAAAAGAATGGTCTCATGTTTTTAATTTTTAATATTCTGTAATTTCCTCATACAATTGTTTAAGCCGCGTACGCAAATGCAATACTGCATACCTTTTACGCGATACCAGGGTTTGAACCTTTTCGCCCGTCAGTTCGGCTATTTCAGCAAACGACATATCATCAAGTTCGTGCCATATAAAAACCTGCCTTTGTTCTTCTGGCAGCTCATCAAGCGCATAAAATAACTGCTCCCAAAAAAGGTTGCGCAGGTATTCCGTTTCCGGCGTATTGGCTTCTTTCATCAGGATGGCTTTAAAGTCCGGAGCCTCATCGTCATCCTCTTCGGTAAGCATATCATCCAGCAAAGTTTCTGTATGCTTTTTATGCTTGTCAAGTATTTTATTACGGGCAACCCTGTACAACCATGCGCTGGTTTGCTCAATAGGCTCCGAATTTATTACTGAACTAAACTGGAACCAAACATCCTGCAGAATGTCTTCAGCATCGGCATCGTTCTTAACCCTGCGCCTGATAAAGCCCAGCAAGTTTTTACCATACGCTCCAATGGCTTGTATGATGGTCTTGTGGTTTTCTTCGGGCATTACGGCTGTTATCAATTTTATTGTTATTTAATATAGAAGACGACTGGCATTTAAAAACATTTTAAATTTTTTATTTTTTTGTTGATTAAGTTGATTGGCTTGGATTGAGTTAAATTGCAGATGTAAATATCAACCTAAAATAATGCCAATGAACTAATGATGCAGTGAACCAATGAATAAGCTAAATTACTATAACATATTGGCTATGCTTGCTTCCGCCTGCCTGGCTATGTTTATTCCGTTCGAATTGGTACTGCTTTCGTACGCTATACTTGGGCCTGCACATTATCTAACAGAAATATCATGGCTTAAAGGGCGGCAGTTTTTCACTCTTAAAAAGTACGATTATCTTCTTATAATAGCCACTACCATTTTATGCCTGCTGGTGAAATTACCTTCGGCCAACCTTATCTTTTACACTTTTGGTCTTTCACTTATACTATTAGCTATAAGCAGTAACATTAACCGGCTTATTGCTTTTATACTGCTTATTGCAGCAGGATATTTTCTGCTTTCGCACAATTTATTGCGTACAATTTTCGGCCTTTACATACCTACACTTATTCACGTGTATGTATTTACCGGTGCATTCATGTTATTTGGAGCATTGAAGAGCAAAAATGTTTCAGGCTATATGGCATTTTTTACATTTTTACTATGCCCGGTATTATTATGCGTGTTGTTTACCGGATTGCACACCGCCCCATCAACCTGGGCAATGAGTAATTACGGGCACTTTAAAAGTTTAAATACAACCAGCCTGCGCAGTCAAACTATAAATATTTACACTAATCAGGCAAGTATCATTTTAACCCGATTGATAGCATTTGCCTATACCTATCATTATATTAACTGGTTTAGCAAAACCCGTGTAATTAACTGGCACCGCATTTCACTACCTACAGCAATAATCATCGGGTTAATATGGATAGCATCAGTCACGCTATATTTCTATAATTATCGCCTGGGTATTAAATGGTTGTTTCTGCTAAGCCTGGTGCATGTAATATTGGAATTCCCGCTGAACCATCGCAGTTTTATCGGGATAGGGAGAATTATCAGGGCGACGGTTCGTTAGCTCATCAGTATTGATAGTTGGGTTTCTCAATAAAATAATCCCAAATCTCAAACAAAAATAATCTGTTTATCTTTATCTCTCTTATACTATGGACTACACATTAACTGCTATACAAACAAAATTGCTTTATCTTTTTTTGGGGTTGGCGGTTTTGATAAACTTTAGCGGCTTGTTGATCCCTGTTCAGGCCCCCGATGCTGCCATATATGCGCTTATTGCCAAAACAATGGTTCAGCATCATAATTATACCGAGCTATTTTATCACGGTACCGACTGGCTTGATAAGCCGCATTTTCCATTCTGGATAACCGCACTTTCATTTCAATTATTTGGCTTTACAACCGGGGCCTATAAACTACCCGGAATCCTGTTTTTAATGATGGGCGCTTTTTATACTTATCTTTTTGCCAAAGAATTGTATAACAAGCAAATAGCTGTATTGAGTGTATTTATATTGCTTACAGCACAGCACATTGTACTTTCAAATAACGATGTAAGGGCCGAGCCTTATTTAACCGGATTAATTATTGCAGGTGTTTATCATCTTTATAAATCATATATCAATAACAGTTTTTGGCAATTGTTTTTTGGCTGCCTTTTTACCGCCTGTGCTGTTATGACGAAAGGAATGTTTGCACTGATACCTATAGGTGGTGCAATAGCCGGGCATTTGATCATCACACGGCAATGGAAACCGCTGTTTAATATCAGATGGTTGATAGCTATTTTGCTGACATTTATTTTTATCCTGCCTGAGCTTTGGTGCCTTTATCAGCAATTTGATCTTCATCCTGAAAAGGTAGTCTTTGGGACAAAAGGAGTGTCGGGTATCCGGTTCTTCTTCTGGGACAGCCAGTTTGGACGGTTTTTTAACACCGGACCTATAAAAGGCAGCGGCGACCCTTTCTTTTTTGTTCATACTGTATTGTGGGCATTTTTACCATGGTCGCTTTTAATGTTTGCAGCCGTTTTTCAATTCATTAAAAAGGGGGTTAAAAATACCAGGGAGAAAGAATGGTTTTGTATTAGCGGTGCTCTGTTTACGTTTTTACTGTTTTCAGCATCAAGCTTTCAGCTGCCGCATTATTTAAATATTGTATTTCCGTTTTTTGCTATCATCACAGCGCAATATCTGTACGCTGTAACAAGTTCAAAAACCATTCGTGCAATCAGCTTTGTGCAAGTATTTGTTATTGTGTTGATGTTATCTGTAATAACAATACTTCATTATCTTTTCAGGCCAGGGGTTTTTAGCTGGTATACCGCATCGACCTTACTGATGCTTTTTTTAATGCTGATATTTTTACCTGCTTTTATTGACCTGCATGGTTATCAAAAAATAGCCTTTCGCACACTGTTAGCATCATTTATAGTTAATTTATATCTTAACCTTGCCTTTTATCCCTCGTTAATGCATTACCAGGCCAGTAGCGAAGCCGCAGGATGGATAAATAAACATAATACAGATAATCTTCCGGTTGCTGATAATGGCGACGACACAGCAGCGCCGTTTGAGTTCTACAGCAATAAACCCGTTACTGCCATTAATATAAACAGCAAAGAATTACTTCCCGCAAAACCATTTTTGCTATATATTTCTGCCGATGATGTAAATGCGTTGAAAGCCAGCGGGCTACATGTGCAGGCGCTCAACTCATTCCAAAACTATTGGGTAACCAGGCTTACCATACCCTTCCTAAATAGAAATACCCGCAACAAAGAACTTACAACCATGGTTGTTGCAGAAGTGAATTAATAAGATATTTTTTAGTCCTGCATTGTATCGTTTAAATAATATTGTGCGTAAAGTATAATAACCAGGTGAAAATATATTACTCCTTCTTATTATGATTAAACACAAAACTCCGCTGTTATTATTAAGCTTTTTGCTCATTGTCTTTGCTTCCTGCAAAAAGAGCAATGTAGTTCCGGTGAGTGGTATGGACCTGGTACTTACGCCCCAGGAACAGCAAAAAGTGACTTCGGACAATGTGTTTACTCTAAAGCTTTATCAATACCTGTCTGCAAATAACACCGGCAACAGCAACCTTATGGTTTCTCCGTTAAGCGCAAGCTTTGCTTTGGCTATGACTAGCAATGGCAGCAACGGCGAAACACTTAAAGCCATGAGAAATGCCCTGCATTTTAATGGCTACACAGAAGACTTTGTGAACAGTTACTATAACAAACTGATAACCGAGTTGCCAAAACTCGATCCCAACACAACTCTCAGCATTGCAAATTCTATATGGTACAAACAATCGTTTCCTGTGCTGCCCCAGTTTTTGCAAACAAACAACAACTTTTATCATGCAAAGGCACAGGCACTGGATTTTTCCAGCCCTTCGGCAAAAGATCAGATCAACGGCTGGGTAAATGATCAAACTAAAGGAAAAATCCCGTCGATTATTGATCATATACCCGATAACGCCGTAATGTACCTGGTTAATGCCATTTATTTTAAAAGCAGCTGGAAAGAAAAATTTAATGCCACCTCAACTTCAAAACAGGATTTTCATTTATCGGGAGATAATACAGTTCAGGCTGATTTTATGAGCCAGATCATTGATTATAATACTTATAGCGATAATAATGTTGTAATAGCTGAATTGCCTTATTCTGATAGTAAATACAGCATGGTTATCGCCATGCCTTTAAATGGAACTGTTAACCAGTTAATTGCCGGTATCGATTCGGCTAAATGGCAATCGTGGATGAAAGGATTGGCAACAGCTAACGGACAAATTGTAATGCCCAAGTTTAAATTCAGCTATGGCATTTCCCTTAATGATGCATTAATTGCATTGGGCATGGGGAATGCATTTTTAAAAGGCGCTGATTTTAGCCGGATAAATGCTACTTATCCATTAGATATAACAGATGTTGAGCATAAGACCTTTATAGAGGTGAATGAAGATGGTACAACTGCCGCAGCAGCTACTTCAGTTGGAATAGGTACTACAGTTGTTGCGCCACGACCAACAATTACCTTTAATCATCCGTTTTTGTTCGCTATCCGCGAAATGAAAAGCGGACTTGTGTTATTTGCGGGTACAGTGAATAACCCAACACTATAGCCCCCTGACCCCCTGAAGGGAACTTTTGATTTACGGGATAAACTCTTTTATCTACCTTCTTTTCCAAGTGAGCGGGTTTTGAAAAGTAAATCTCTTAAAGCAATCTTTCCCTTCAGGGGGCAGGGAGTTAAAAAATTACATCCAATTAACTTACCGCTTATTAAATTGCATCACCAATTATGTAGCCCCCCTGTTAGTATGGATTATTTAGCCGAACTGTATGAGCGAGATCTTTTAAAGTTAAAAGATGAAGTAAAAAAATTTCACGATGAGGATAATATCTGGCGCCAGGAAGATGGTGTCAGCAATTCGGCAGGTACACTTGTGCTGCACCTTATTGGGAATCTCAATTTTTGTATTGGTACACAAATAGGGCATACAGGCTATGTAAGAAACCGCGAGCAGGAGTTTTCTTTAAAAAATGTTCCACGCGAAAAACTTATTGCAGATATAATGCTCCTTATTGATGTGGTGAAAACCAGTTTAATGAGTATAACCCAACAAGAACTGGAAGAACTTTATCCTCTCGATTTTTTCGGACAAAAAAGCACCAAATGGTATCTAACCCATTTTTACGGTCACCTTAACTACCATTTGGGGCAGGTAAATTATTTAAGAAGGATATTAGAAGCTATTTAAAAACGAAAACCTTGTCATTGCGAGCGATGGCGCGGCAATCTCGTAACTATACAAAGTGAACTTTGTAAGGCTGATATTATCTCCCATAATTTTATTGATTATTATAAAGTTTATTTTTAATTTTATATAGATGATGCAACAGGCCCGTTTGTCTCAGAAACCGCCTTTGTATTAACCAATTATTAATCATAAATAGGAGGTTATATGAACCTGGTTCATAAAATTGAAAGTTGGGGCGACAGTCATCACCCCAAATTCCTGGATATTATCCGGATAGCACTCGGTGCTTTTTTATTGCTGAAAGGTATTGCGTTTATGGAAAACACGGAATATCTGAAGGAGTTGATCCAAAATCAATCCGTTATCAATGTTTCCAATGGTTTACTACTCGCGCTGGTTTACTATGTAACGTTTGCACACATGGTTGGCGGGATATTAATTATCCTGGGGATCTTAACCCGTTTTGCGTCCATCATACAAATACCAATTGTATTAGGGGCAGTATTTTTAACAGGTATTTTTAAAGAACCCATTAACGCCGAGGCATGGCCATCAATAGTAGCATTGGTATTGCTGGTTATGTTTACTATTATAGGCTCGGGGCCACTATCGCTTGATAAGTATTTGAAGCAATAATCAGGTTGCAGTTTAGGCACTATAGCCTAATACTCAGCCATCATTTCATCAACGTAGCACCATAACCAGCGTTCGCCCGGTTCTGCTGAGATTGCTACAGGGTGCCCATCGGTACGGGCATGTTTGCTCATATGCATATTTGGCGAGCTATCACAGCAAAGTGTAACGCCGCAGGTTTGGCAGGTACGCAGGTGCATCCATTCATCGCCGGTCTTTATGCACTCTTCGCACACATAAACTTTAGGCTGCTTTAGTGTTTTAATAGCCGCCAGGTGCTCGCAAACTTCATTGTCTTCCATGGGGATAATTTACTTTTATAACTTATTCAATAACATTGCAACTTTTCAACCTTACAACGTTCCAACAAAAAACCTATACCTCTGCCAAATATTTATGCACAAAACTAATCGCCATTGAGCCTTCGCCCACTGCCGATGCTACCCTGTTCATTGCGCCTGCACGTACATCGCCGGCGGCAAAAACCCCTCTGCAACTTGTTTCCAGTAAAAACGGATCGCGGGTTTGCTTCCATATTTTGGCAAAATCATCATATCTCCTCAGCTCGCGCCCTGTTTCAATAAAACCTTTTTCATCCCTCAGGATATCTAATTTTATCCAGTCGGTATATGGTTTGGCGCCGATGAAAATATAAAGCGCCGAAGCATCTTTGGTTACAGTTTCCTTTGTTTTAACGTTGATCAGGGTCAACTTTTCAAGATGATCCTGGCCAGCAGCTTCAATAATTTCGGTATCAGCTAAAACCTGGATATTTGGCAGATTAGCTATTTGTTGAATTAGATAAGCAGACATAGTATAGCTCAGGCTATCCTTGCGGATAATGATATATACATTTTTAGCAAATTTAGAAAGATAAACAGCTGCCTGCCCGGCTGAGTTACCACCGCCTATCACATATACTTCTTTATCTTTACAGGCTGATGCCTCCGTAATGGCTGCACCATAATAAATGCCTGCACCGGTAAAGTTTTCAACTCCTTTAACCTCCAGTTTACGATAGTCGACACCAGTAGTTATAACCACGGTACGGCTGATGATCTCTGGCCCATCATCCAGTATAATGGTTTTATAACCGTCTTTTTGTTTAATATCATTTACAGCCTGCGGCGATAAAAATTCTGCCCCGAGCCGCCTTGCCTGACTAATTGCACGGCGTGTCAGATCGGCGCCGCTTAAACCTGCCGGGAAACCCAGGTAATTCTCTATCCTCGAACTGGTTCCTGCCTGTCCTCCCGGGGCTTTGCGTTCTATTAATAAAGTTTTTAACCCTTCTGATGCGCCGTAAACCGCTGCTGCCAGCCCTGCCGGACCAGCGCCGATGATCACAACATCGTAAATATCATTAGTGATCTGTGGGTTTGCACCTACTTTTTCAGCAATCGATCTGATGGTTGGCTGGCATAAGAACTCGCCATCATCAAAAATTATCATGGGGAGCTGATCTGTCGATACCTGGTTCAGGTCAAGACTATCCTTTGCATCAGGGTTCTTTTCTATATCAAGCCAGCGATAAGGTATAAGATTGCTGGCCAGGTAATCTTTAACCACGTGCGATTGTGGCGAAAACTGGTAACCAACTAATTTTATGCCTTTAAAATCCGGGATATAATCGCTTTGCCAGTCGTCGAGCAGATCGTTTATAACCGGGTATAGCTTTTCTTCGGGCGGATCCCACGGCTTCATCAGGTAATAATCAAGCTGAACGTCATTTATTGCCTTTATAGCAGCCTCAGTATCCGAATATGCAGTAAGCAATACCCGTTTTGCCTTCGGGAATATTTTAATTGCTTTTTCTAAAAATGCAACCCCTTCCATTTCTGGCATACGCTGGTCGCATACAAACATGGCAATCACCTCCGAGCTATTTTTCAGATCGGTAAGTGCTTCCAGCGCTTCATTAGCAGAGGTAGTGCTTATAACTTTATATTCCTTGCTATACTTCGTTTTTAAATCACGACTTATGGCACGTAATACCTGTGGATCATCATCAATTGAAAATATTATAGGTTTTTCCATGGTATAGGGATGTGGCTTTTTGTAAGTTGTTTAACAAAGGTATGTATCATTTATTTTACTTCGATGGGCAAATTATAGTTTAATCGGCCCATTCGCCAGTAATTATTTAGACGGATGAAACCTGAATCCGTTACGTAGAAAAGACGAAAAATAAAATTAACCCGCGGCTTTTCAACCCCGGAATTGAACGTCAGGACTCCGGAATAAAATTATCCGTTTATCGGGAAACAGACAACAAATTCAGTGCGTCCAGGTTCCGATTTTACTTTTATCGAGCCTTTATGCTGGTTAACAATGCGTTGTACTACTTCAAGCCCCATACCTGTTCCCTTGCCCATCTCCTTGGTAGTAAAAAACGGGTCAAATATCCTCGACCTGATATCTTCGGGGATGCCTGGCCCGTCATCAATAATTGATACCTGCACAAACTCCCTGTCTTGTTCTGTTTTTATGGTTAATACACCTTTCCCATTAGCATCCATCGCGTCAAAGGCATTGTCAATCAGGTTCGTCCAAACCTGGTTAAGTTCGCCTATTAGCGCTTTTACTGGCGGCAGGTTAAGGTCATAATCTTCAACAAGGGTTATGTTACCTTTCTTTTTCCTGTAGCCAAGCATAGTAAGTGTATTACGGATGCCTATGTGGATATCGGCATATTGCTTATCTGCCCCACGGTCCATGTGCGTAAAGGTTTTAACCGATTTTACCAGCTCGGCTATCCGGCGCGATGATTCCTGTATATCTTCTACCATTTTTTCTGTCACAAGCAAAGTGCTTATCCAGCCAAAAACAGGTGGCAAATATGGGGTAGGGATGTGTGTCTTCATACCTTCCAGGTCTTCGATAGTAAAATTAAAATCTACAAAGTGTTCAGCTATTTCATAAGCGTCTTCTATGTTCAGCTCATCAAACCAATCGCCTATTTCATCCTCTCGTTTGGTTTTTTCCTTCAGGGTTAGCCTTGGCCTTTCTTTTTCACCAAGCACACGGAATAATTCATTGTTTACTGCATCTACCTGTTCTGCATCCATCCTTATGGATATCACCTTTTTAAAGGTTTCCGGCTCCAGGCGCAGGTGCTCTCTTAACGAAATGGAGTCCCTTACTATGGCAGATGCCGGGTTATTGAGTTCATGTGTAAGCCCTGCCGACAGTTTTCCCAACGCCATCATCTTTTCATTTTGCTGCTGAAAAGCGGTGTACTCCCGCACACGGTTGCTCATTACATGTACCAGCGCCTGGGTAAGCTCAAAATTATCTTTTACCATTTCCCTTATCCTTTCGGTAGGGAACGAAAGCAGGTGTACATCAGTTTTAGCTTTTATATATACACTTGCAGATTTGCCTCTCGAATATGGCAGGTACCCCGTAATGTGACCCGGCCCGAATATGCCCAATTCACGCTTGCTGCCATTCTGTGTCATATAAGCAAAAAACTCACCGTCAATTATAAAGTGCGGACCGGTCATCGGCTCATTTGGTGTAGCGAAAAGTGTGCCTTCGGGCAGCACATGATCTTCGCTGGTATTTATCAGCCACTGCAATTGATCATCGGGGACGTTTTTTAAAGCTTCAAAGTTTCTAAGGGTCGAAATGGTAACAGGTTCCATGTTTGGCAGATATTAAAATTAGTCCGAAAGCCGGAAAAGTCCGGAAAGACCGAAAGTTAAATCATTCTCTATAAAAAAACTAATCTTGCATTGCAAAGACCTTATATATACCCTAAATATCGTAGTTTTATGACACAAAGCTGGATAATTGATACGGGCCAAAATGTCGCGTGAACAATAGACTCACCCCGACTACGCTACGCTTGTCGACCCTCTCTACGACAAGTCGTAAAGAGGGTTAGCTTCAATTTTTTACCCTCTTTATTGCTTGCAATAGAGAGGGTGGTCGAGCGCAGCGATGACCGGGTGAGTTGTGTGCAGGCTGCAAAGAGATAATATTAAAAACGAACAAAAAAATATGCAGGTACAAAATAAGAACGATGGTAAACGTGGCGCTTTTTTTATTGAGGATAACGGCAAAGAGATAGCTTTAATGCATTACATATTTTCGGGGCCGGGCAAGTTTATTATAGATCATACAGAGGTTGACGAAGCCTATGAAGGCAAAGGGCTTGGCAGGATGCTGGTAAAGGCCGGAGTAGAGTATGCCCGCGAACATAAAATGAAAATATTACCACTCTGCCCGTTTGCCAAAAAGATATTTAGCATTACGCCCGCTTTTGCAGACGTTTTGTTCTAAAACTGCGTTACAGATAATCAATTTAAATCTTAATCAATGGAATACATATTAGATCACCCGGTAGCGGTCAGTATTGGTACAGAAAAATATAAATGTACAGTCGAGTGGCGTAACGGCAAATTTATTGCCGATGAGCCTGAATTTACCGGTGGAAAAGATTTAGGGCCAGATCCTTACACCCTGCTGCTTTCGTCTCTTGGCAGTTGCACACTGGCAACCCTGCGCATGTATATTGATCGCAAAGGCTGGGATATCCCACAGATTGCTGTTGCCGTAAATATGTTTTTTAAACAGGAAAACGAGAAAAGGATCACCGTTATTGATCGCGACCTGAACTTTATATCTGCCGTTACCGATGAACAACGTGAACGGCTTACACAAATTGCCAGAGTATGCCCCGTATCGAAAATATTAGAGGGTGAGATTGAGGTACGCACCTTTGCTTATGCCAGTGAGGATATTGAAAAAACACACAGGTATACAAATGGCGATGTTACGGTTGAATGGCGCCCTGAACTTTGCAAACACGCAGCCCGGTGCGCTACCCAATTGCCTCAGGTTTTTAACCCCGGTGCAAAGCCATGGATCAATACTGACGGAGCAACCAGCAAAGAAATAATTGAGCAGGTGGGCAGATGCCCTACAGGCGCCTTAAGAATGGCAAAATAGAGATTAATCTATAAAAACCGGATTTACAGCGTTTTTTCTTTCGGTCTTTCCCGATTTTCAACTAATCTCTAATCACCGGTCTCTGGTCTCTACCACAGTCTTATTCATCACCATAT
>Ga0206904_1073_pt1 | contig 25520 bp, 20 predicted proteins | sample Alteio_BWOrgHeat_42_FD_152981 | JGI IMG/M metagenome (GOLD analysis project Ga0206904, IMG submission 152981) | Enriched cells from forest soil in Barre Woods Harvard Forest LTER site, Petersham, Massachusetts, United States -... | ecosystem: Environmental > Terrestrial > Soil > Temperate forest >...
ATAAACATAGAAACGGCCAGCCACCTGACGTAAAATGCTTTCATCCCTGTGGTCTTCAGTTTATAATTAAAAAGTGTTTCTAATATGACAGGCCAAAAAAATAATTTAAACAGCCGGAAAACGAATTCCACTGATATGTTCACAAATGGAAAGGAATTGTTCCTGCACCTTAACAGAATCAGCTACCGGTAAATATTTATTTTCTTTCTGATGAAAGAAATAGCGGCCGCTTACTTTCGCATTTTTATCGTCACTGACTGCAAGCCAGGCCTGGGTCTGATATCCTTTTTCCAGATCATCCGGCGCTCCCTTACCTCCCATCCGCGTCGGCACCCAACCGGGATTCACGGCATTACTATATACATCCGGCCAATGACGGGCGACTGCCTTGCATAAGATTACATCATGCAATTTGGTGTCGGCATAACTGACCGTATTTCGAACGCGAAAATTCTCCAATGTTAAACCATCCAGTTTTGCACTTCCTTGCGAGTGCAGGCCGGAACTTAGATAAATCAGGCGTTCGGGTTTTTGAATCAGGACCGTTAGTATATAAGGAGCCAGGCTGTTTACCGCAAACAAAATGGGAATTCCATCAATGCTGCGATCGCGGCCGGATACCTGATATACGCCTGCATTGTGGATTACTGCATCAAATCTGCCGGTAGCGTTCGCTTCTTCTGCCAGGTTTTTAGTTTCTTCCATACTGGACAGATCCGCAATCAAAACCCGCTCAGCGCCCGGCACGCGCTCTTTCGCATGATGCCCCCGCTGATTGTTGCGGGCATGAAGAACAACCTGATGTCCTTGTTTAACAAGTGAGGCAGCCGCCATTTGCCCCAGCCCATCAGCCGAGCCCGTAATGAATATTCTTGCCATTTCTGAATAATTTCTGTCGGGTACATAAAAACCCTTAAACAAATTATTCCATATAGAGTGGAAAATCTAAAATTAAATAATTGTAAGAAAGCCGCCGATTTTTCGCAGAATCTGTAACAGAAATCGGGAAAGTAAAATATTTTGCAATCTTTATTATTATATAGTAAATTTATCATCCCCTGTAGCGTACTTCGATATCCTTTAAATAACCTGTTGATTTTTTCTGTACCTGCGCTTTGTAAAAGTTAACCTGGTCTCACTATTTAGTGAGCGACTTTCATCACCTCCTCTGATTGGTTTAGTTCCTCCCCACCGTCTAAATTGTAGTTTACGGTAGCGATAGCTATTGTCATTATCGCAAATTTCCTGCTTTGTTACTTACTTATGTAGACAATCATAATCCAAATAAAAAGGCGATGCAAACATTTGAAAATGGCTGGTATGTCATGTATACAAAGCCCCGTCATGAAAAAAAAGTGTCTAAGCAGCTTGAACGCTTGAAAATAGATTCTTACCTGCCTACGATTAAAACCCTGCGAAAATGGGCAGACCGGAAAAAATATATTGTAATGCCTCTCTTCCCCTCCTACGTTTTTGTCAACCTGGAAAATTGTCAGAGTTATTATGATAGTCTTGAAGTAGATGGCAAACTAAACTACGTCAGAGCCGGGAAGGAAATGGCAAGAATCAGTGATTCCACCATTAACGAGATCAAACTGATGGTGGGTAGTGATGAAAGTAATATTGAAGTGTGTTCAGAACATCTGGAGGCCGGCAGGAAATTATTCATCGTGAATGGACCTTTCACCGGGTTTAATTGTGAAGTAGTCCGCCATCGGGGTAAACAAAAAATACTTGTGCGAATAGATCTGCTGCACAGGAATCTCCTGCTGGATATTCCGGTCGACTACCTGCTGTCTGTTTCATGACCTTATTTTATTTCCTTCCATCGTCAGCTCAATCAATCATTAAAGACTTCAAAATTTAAATTTTATACATATGCCAGTACAACCAACTTATCCGGGGGTTTATATTGAAGAAATTTCCAGTGGCGTACATACTATAACGGGTGTTGCCACCTCCATTACAGCTTTCATAGGAAGGGCGCAAAGAGGACCAACCGATAAATCGGTAACCATTTTCAGCTTTGGCGATTATCAGCGAACTTTTGGCGGCCTCTGGAATTTAAGCACCATGAGTTTCGCTGTCCGGGACTTTTTTCTGAATGGAGGCAGTCAGGCTGTTATAGTACGTGTACATAATGGTGCCCAGTCTGCCGTGATAAGAATTCCGACGGGCGCAGCTGATCCCGATGACGAGCTCCAGCTGATAGCTGCAAACCCTGGCTCCTGGGGTAATAACCTGAGCGTTACGATCGATTACGATACTAAAGAAAAAGGTAAAGTGGCCGACGCTGCCCGTACACTTTTCAATATTACAGTTCAGGAATTGGATAGTAATGGCAAACCGGTAACTACTGAAAAGTACTTTAACGTGACGTCAGATAAAACCAAAGGTGGCTATTTACCGAGGGTACTTGAACAAAATTCCAACCTGGTAATGGTAAATGTCGACAACTCAGATAACTATATAATTCCAGGCACGCCCACAATACTGCCTTTGGATGATGCCGGAGTAACTCCTTTAAGTCCGCCTACCAGTCCGCCGATGAGCCCTGTTGCGGTAGCCATCCGGGGTGACGACGGAAACCAGCTCGATGACAGTATTTTTATCGGAACCGGTACTGAAGACAATAAAACAGGTTTGTATGCACTTGAACAGGCGGACCTTTTTAATCTGCTCTGTATTCCTTCATACACTTCATCAGACCCTGGTATAACGCTGGATGATGATGAAAGACCTACCGATGTGACGACGGATTTGCTTCAAACGGCTGCCAATTATTGCCAAACTCGCCGGGCCATGCTACTCGTTGATTCCTACAGCGTCTGGAACACCTGGCAAAAAGCCCGGGATGGATTTTCCGGTCTTGTTTATCCAAAAATCGACGACAACAGAGATTATGCCGCGTTATTTTTCCCCCGGATTAAACAAGCCAATATACTTGTGAATAATGAAATCGAAGAGTTTGTACCCTGTGGTATGGTAGCGGGTGTTTTCGCCAGAACGGATGCCGACCGGGGCGTTTGGAAAGCACCTGCCGGGTTGGACGCCGGGCTGGCTGGCTTAAATGATTTCACGGTTCCGCTTACGGATGATAACAATGGACAATTAAATCAGTTGGGAATTAATTGCCTTCGCTCCTTTCCTGTATATGGCAACGTAGTATGGGGATCACGAACCATAGATGGAGCCGACCAGCTGGCATCTGAATGGAAATACATTCCTGTTCGCCGCACCGCATTATTCATTGAAGAAAGTTTATATCGGGGAACGAAGTGGGTAGTGTTCGAACCCAACGATGAGCCGCTATGGGCCCAGATAAGATTAAACATCGGAGCTTTTATGCACGACCTTTTCCGCAAAGGTGCTTTCCAGGGCAAGACACCCAAAGAAGCCTATCTCGTAAAATGCGACAGTGAAACAACTACTCAAAATGATATTAACTCAGGCATCGTAAATATTCTGGTGGGCTTTGCACCACTAAAGCCGGCAGAATTTGTAATGATTCAAATTCAGCAACTGGCAGGTCAAATTGATACTTAAATCTTAAAATTATCTTTTATGGCAGAGTTTACAGTTAACCCTCAACGGTTCGATCCGTATAAAAATTTCAAATTCCAGATTTTCTGGGTGGGAAGTACGAAACCGGTAGCCGGCGTGAGCAAAGTAAGTATGCTAAAGAAAACCACCGAAGTAGTGAAATTCCGGGAAGGTGGCGATCCGAGCAGCAGCCGGAAGTCGCCTGGCAAAACGGAGTTTGAAGCGATCACACTTGAACGGGGCGTGACACATGATGTTGATTTTGAACAATGGGCCAATAAAGTATGGAATTTCGGGTCGGGACTCGGAGCCGAAGTTTCTTTAAAGGACTTTAGAAAGGAAATCAGGATTGTGCTGTTGAATGAAGCCGGTCAGCCTGTTATTGCCTACAACGTTTACCGATGCTGGGTTTCAGAATTTCAATCCTTACCTGATCTGGATGCGAATGCCAATGCCGTGGCAATACAGCATATTAAGCTGGAGAACGAAGGATGGGAACGCGACTATTCAGTGACCGAACCTTCTGAGCCTTCCTTTACCGAACCCTAACTGAAATCTCTTGAGACCTTTAACTACTGCCGAAACATTACAGGTATGGGAGGAGGCTGCCGGCCTTACTCCATTCGAAAAACCGCTTCGGCTGCTGGCAATCGCATGTTCTGTTAACGATTTGAATCAGTTAAGCCATTTAAGTATCGGTGAGAGAGACGCGAGGCTACTCCAATTGCGGGAGTGGATGTTTGGCAACACGCTACGGAATAAAGTCAGCTGCCCAAAATGTACAGAAATAATAGAATGGGAAACAGACACCAAAGACCTGCACCTGCAGTCTTTTACTTCTTCATTTTCGGTCAGGGAATTGTCATTGAACGAGGAAGGTTATTCGATTCAGTTCAGACTCCCGGACTCGTTGGACATAGCCAGGATCAACCGGCGGGATTCAGAGGAAGCCATTTATAGAAAATTAATTTCGAACTGTATTGTTACCATTGATAAGGGTGGACAACAGTATTCCCCGGCCGATCTTCCCGGATCCGTTCTGGAAGCATTGGATCGTAAAATGGGTGAAGAGGATCCGCAGGCAGATCTGAGAGTGAACTTAACCTGCCCGGCCTGCAGACATACCTGGGAAACCTATTTTGATATTGCCGGTTATTTATGGTCAGAAATTAATAATTGGGCGCAACGCCTTTTACAGGAGGTTTATCTTCTCGCAAAAGCATTCAGCTGGTCCGAACGGGACATACTTGCCATGAGTGCCCAGCGACGACATCTGTATCTTAAAATGCTGAATGCATGAATGGGTTTATCAGCCACATCATACAACATCACCTGCAAAGCGAAAGCACTATTCAGCCCCGTTTGCCAGGAAGATTCGAATCATTCCATGCTGCTCAAAACCGGGATGGAGTGGATATGGCCGAATCTGATGGATTTAGTACAAGTCCCAATCAAAAAACAAATAATTCTGAAAATAATTTAATTGAAAACCCAATTTTCAAAAATCAAATCTCTCCTGTTGACTCAGGGAATCTATCCGATGAAATGAAAGCTAAAAACGGTCTGTTTCCGAAGCCGGAATCGGCGGCAATGGATGCAAATAATTCAAATCCTTTTGAAGTATATACTGACCAGGCAGCGAGACGTTCAATGGCTGACCGGACCATAGATAGCGATGAAAGAGTTCGGGGGAATTTAATAACGGATATAAATTCCAACATTTTTGTTCGTGAAAACACTAATCTGTCAGATCGTTATGGAAATTTATTGAATGAGCCGATAAGGCCGAAAAGTCCATCGTCACTCGTATTTGAAAAGAACAGACGTTCAAGTGCCAATCAACAGGCTGTATTTTTTGAAAATCCCGGACAGAAAGCAGAACCAACCATCAAAGTTTCCATTGGCAGAATAGAAGTACGCGCAATTGTCACACCCCAGGCCGTCAAAAAAGAAACCAATACGACACAAAATCCCGGTATGTCTTTAGACGATTACCTGAAGAAACGTAATGATAAAAAATGAACACGGCGCTCCGCATCGCAACGGTTACGTTTGTCCTGAGGGATCTGCTGAACAAAGGATTGAATGATTTCAATGCTTCCGATGCAACCGGAGTGGGAACCCTGGTTACAGCCACTTCACCAGACAAGATTGATACTTCCCCGGCCGGTGAACAGAGTCAATTGAATTTATTTATGTACCAGGTAACGCCTAACCAGGGATGGCGGAATGTGGGCCTGCCTGCTTTTAACGGAAATGGCGACCGGGTGAGTAATCCTCCATTGGCAATTGATCTGCATTATCTGTTGACTGCCTATGGCTCACAGGAACTTCATACCGATATTTTATTGGGTTATGGAATGCAGTTATTGCATGAAAACCCCGTGCTGGATCGTAAACTGATCAATAAATTTACCGGCGATGCGGGCCTTTCAGCACAATTAAAAACGCTCGCCGACTCAGCGCTTGCCGACCAGGTGGAAATGATAAAAATTACTCCGGAATTATTGAGCATAGAAGATATTTCCAAATTATGGGCTGCCTTTGCAACAAAATATCGTCCGACGGCTGCTTACAAAATCACCGTTGTATTAATTGAACCCAATAAATCAACTAAGTCCGGGCCTCCTGTACAAACCCGGAACATTTATACAATACCACTCATAAAACCGGTTATACAGCAAATTTTGTCTCAGTCAGCCATCGGACAACCCATTATTCCGGATCAAAAAATCCTGAATTCCTATTTTGTCATTCTCAAGGGAACCGGTTTTTATACCGAAACCACGCAGTTGACGATTGATGGGAATCCGGTGCCTGCCACGAGCAGTCTGGCAATATCCGACACACAGATTTCATTTCAGCTGACGGATGATCTGAAATTAGCAGCGGGAACACATAGCCTGGAAGTGGTTCAGCCAATAGCCATGGGCAACGATTTACCAGCCAACCCGACGCATCCCGGAACCGTATCCGAACCCTTTGTGTTTGTCCTCTCACCAAAGATTACCAATATTACCCCCAAGCCGGTTGCCATACCGGCTAACGGATCGGCTAATCTTAAAATAACTGTAACTCCCAAATTGTACCCCGGACAAAAAATTGCTTTGTTACTGAATGCTCTGGTGGCAAATGTAAATGGCAATTTTTCTTCCTTTAGTTTTCAAACCTCCCTGCCCGGCTTAAATTCAAACCCGGCTGCCGTTCCCGTAGATAATATCACGATGGCCTTAAGCGGCGTGCCGTCAGGAAACTATGCCGCGCGGTTGCAGGTTGATAATGTTGATAGCGCACTGGACTATCCGCTTGGCGTAAATCCCTTACAGGTTATAACCGTACAATAATGCAATTTGATTATAATAACTGGCAGAAAGAGAATCAGTATTATCTGATGGGCATGATCGGGCTGGTCAGGAATCAGCTGGAAAATTATATAAAGTCGGCTGAAAATAAACAAAACTTCCAAAGCGATTCAGCCGATAAAATTCAGGACTTGAAAAGATTGGCAGAAAGCATGCAAATCCCGCCGGCTTTAGACACCCTGGTGAATAAATTAAATCTTTCATCCTTCGAAAGAGATATTTTATTGTTATGTGCCGGCGCTGAACTCGATTCTGAATTTTCAAATCTGCTGTCCACAGGCGGCAGCAGGGAATTGTTTTCTGCACCTTCCTTTAGTCTGGCTTCCGCCATATTTGAGGATCCGGACTGGAGCGCATTTACACCTTCCGCGCCGCTCCGCTACTGGCGAATGGTAGAAGTAAATAAATCCCAATTGCTTACAAAAAGTCCGCTGAAAATAAATGAACCCATTCTCCACTATCTGGCGGGGGTTCATGAAATACACGAAAAACTGGAACAGGTTGCCACCCGCGTTTATCCGCAGGATCTGCTGGTAACTTCAGAACACGGACTGGCAGATACTATTTTACAAACCCTGATCCAACATAGTAAAGAACAGATACTGCCCGTTCTTCAATTTTTTGGAGGCGAGCCCGCGGATAAACTAAGAATGGCTGCTCATGTAAGTACCCGGCTTGGCTTATCGCTTTACAGTATTTCAATCCATTCTATTCCGAACAATATTGAAGAAATTACCGAATTGAGCCGTTTATGGAACCGGGAAGCGACATTAAAAAATTATGCGCTTTTCCTGGACGCCGACAACCTGGATCTAAACGATAAAGTGAGAATTAAATCCTTAATTCATTTCATAGACCATGCCGATAGCCTGATCCTTATTGGCAGCGAACAATGGATGCCGGTACTGAAAAAGACAAAATTTGCCTTTGATATCAAAAAGCCGGCTGCCGATGAACAATTATTGTTGTGGAGGCAAATCCTCGGCGAAACAATCAATGGACAGGAATTGGAAAAACTTGTTTCACAATTTAACCTGAGTGCAGAAACCATACAAAAAGCCGGCAGGGAGATTTTCAGTTACCGGAAAATGAATGGCTTAAATGGTGAACCAGATACAAATGCTGACCAGCAGTTATGGAAGATCTGTTGCCGCCAGACCCGCCCGCAAATGGATGAACTGGCATTATACATAGAACCGGCAGCGGAGTGGGATGACCTTGTTTTGCCAGAAACGCAAAAAAATATCCTTAAGGAAATAGCCATACATGTCAGGCAACGGAACAAAGTATATGGGAAATGGGGGTTTGAAAAAAAAGGCACCCGGGGACTGGGGATAAGCGCCCTGTTTTCCGGTGAGAGCGGCACTGGAAAAACCATGGCGGCCGAAGTACTGGCCAACGAATTAAATCTCGATCTATATAAAATTGATCTTAGCAAAGTGATCAACAAGTATATCGGGGAAACGGAAAAAAATCTAAAGAAAATATTTGATGCCGCAGAAAACGGGGGTGCCATTTTGCTGTTTGATGAGGCAGATGCCTTATTTGGAAAAAGAAGTGATGTAAAAGACAGTCATGACCGTTATAGTAATATGGAAGTGAGTTATTTATTGCAGCGAATGGAAGCCTATCGCGGCCTGGCCATTCTGACTACCAATATGAAAAGTGCACTGGATAAGGCTTTTATGCGCCGGATCCGTTTTGTGGTTCAGTTTCCCTTCCCGGATTATATCCAGCGTGTTGAAATCTGGAGTAAGGTTTTCCCGCAATCAACGCCTAAAGGCAACCTCGATTTGGATCAACTGGCAAAGCTCAATCTATGTGGCGGAAGCATCCGCAATGTAGCCCTGAATGCCGCATTTATCGCTGCAGATGAAAATAAATCCGTCATGATGTCCCATATCTCCCGGGCAGCAAAATCAGAATACCTTAAACTGGAAAAGCCGTTTAGCGGCATCGAAATAAAATAAGCAACGGTGGATCAGAATATAGAATTGCATATTGAAGAACTGGTGCTACATGGCTTTTCGCCACACCAGCGCTATGATATTGCCGGCGCTGTGGAAGCTGAACTGACAAGACTCTTTACGGAACAGGGCATACCTGCTTCATTGAAATCTGCCGTAAACGCCCCTTCTCTCAACGCAGGTACATTTAATATGAACAAAGAAAACGCCGGTAAAACCATTGGAAACAAGGTAGCCGGTTCCGTATATAAAAGCTTAGGGAAATGAAAACTGCCGGATTACAAAGGACTGATCGTAAAAATGCATCTTTGGTCTCATCATTGTTTAGAAAGACCGAAGACAGTTCCTTTACTAATATCAGTGAAAAGCATGTTGAAAATGTTAACGGGCCCGCATTTAATTTCGGTAATTTAAATGTTCATCATTCGGGGTCGGCTTTTATACAGCCAAAACTGCAGGTTAATCAACCCGGCGATCAATACGAACAGGAAGCGGACGCAATGGCGGATAAAGTAATGCGGATGAAAGACCCCGCAACAGATTCAACTGTCTTTAGTACAGGAGCTCTGTCTGTCCAACGAAAATGTGCTCATTGCGAAGACGAAGAGAAAGAAAAACTACAGCGAAAAGAGAGCAGTAATTCTTCCCCCTCCGTTGCCACGACCATTGTTCAAAATGTTTTAGAGTCTTCTTCCGGCAGGCCAATGGATGGCAGCACCCGTTCATTTATGGAATCGCGGTTTAACCGGGATTTCAGTAACGTAAAAATTCATGATGACGATTCGGCTGCCGAAAGCGCAGGTTCTATTAACGCATACGCGTATACGTTAGGGAATAACGTTGTATTTAATAAAGGAAAATATTCACCGGATACGGAACCTGGGAAAAGATTACTGGCGCATGAATTAACTCATGTAATTCAGCAAAATGGTCCGGGGAATTTTACTAATAGATCGGACGGCAACATGATTCAGCGGGACGGACCCGATGCCGGCACAAAAGCTCCTGCCAAGCCGGCTGCCCCTTTGTGGACCGTAGATGAACTAAAGAAAATGCTGGATACCTGTGATGGCGGTCTCGGCATATGGGCCAAAGCAAAAAAGGCCAACCATGATAAGGATCCGACAGTTATCCCCGGAGCCGGTGGAGAGACGGATCCTGCAACGGGAATCATTACCATTGACCAATCAAAAGACAAATGCTTTGCTGTTCAGCAACTTGTTCAGGAACTTTCAAATTTATCACGGAAAGGCAGTTTTGACGCATTAGATACCTCAGCCCTCGCGGGTAATGTAAACCGTGCTGATTACATAAAAAAGACTGAATTAATTGAATACGAATCCGGTGTAAAAAATGTTCTCACGGCTTTCGATGCATGCAAAGATAAATGGCCATGTAAAACCAGTCCTAAAGAATGGGCAAGGGCCGCCAAAGACTTTGATGAATATTTTAATAAACTGCTCAGTGACGAGCATAAGGAAGGCTACGGCACCTGGTGGGATACGAATTGTAAGGCTGCCTACGATAAAAAACACCCAACAAAGTAATACGGCCATTCTTTTAAAAGAATAATTATGGATGATCCGCTCAGGGGCGTAGTATCAAAAAAAGGATTGGGGTTAGCCCTGGTTTTAAATGAGGTGTCAATTGACATGGTCCATATTCCTTCGGGGGAATTCTTCATGGGATCCGATGAATCCGAAGCGGGACACAAACCAAACGAAGCGCCTCTTCACAAGGTGAATCTTACCAAATCCTTCTATATCGGTACGTATGAAATTACGGTTAAACAATATCGCAAAGTAATGAGGACGACAAATCAGGCGGGGATGGAAGATATGCTTCCGGTGAGCCAGGTCACTTATGTAAATGCGCTCAGTTTTTGCAACCGGCTTTCAAAGATCAGCCATGCGAAGGTGCGCCTTCCATCTGAGGCGGAGTGGGAATACGCATGTCGGGCTGGAACCAAAACACCTTATTCATCGGGCTCTTCGGAAACGGATCTGGATAAAGTGGCATGGTATTCGAAAAATTCGGAAGACAGGCCACATCCTGTCGGACAAAAGCAACCCAACGCCTGGGGAATTTTTGATATGCATGGAAACGTTTGGGAATATTGCGCAGATTTTAACGATGGCTATTCAAAATCCGACAGCACAGATCCAATCGGTCAAACTTCACCACATTTCGGGGCCATGCGTGGCGGGGGATGGATGCATGGCCCGGAATATTGTCGTGCTGCAGCAAAACTGGTAAGTGATGATATGTTTGGTGGTGCGGGCTTCAGGGTGGTGATAGACGTTTGATAAGTACATCAAGATCATTCACCGCTTCTTATACAAAAGTTCTCTCTGTATAAAATTGACGGAATTCGCGAAATCGAAATTTAATACCTGAGCTGAAATTGACGGTTTTTTTATGAGACGCAACCATATTGAATGAAGACTGCAGCAATACAAAAGACGGATACTAAAAATCAGGATGTTTCTTCCTTATTCAAAAAGAATGAAGACAATTCATTTGCCGAAGCATATGAAAGCACTTTTGAAAATGCGAATGGTTCTGCATTTAACTTCGGCAATCTTAAAATGGGTAAATCAGGGTACAATTTGAGAGTACAGCCAAAACTACAGCTTAACCAACCGGGCGATCAATTCGAACAGGAAGCAGACGCGATGGCGGATAAAGTAATGAGGATGCCTAACCATTTAGCTGGTCAGCAATCATCTGAAAGCGATAAAAGCTCCCACTTTTTTAGAAAAGGACAGGAAAATATCATCCTTCGCAAATGTGCAGATTGCGAAAAAGAAGATGAGGAGAAGAAACTGCAGCGAAAAGAAGCAAATAACTCATCGCTATTTAATCCACAATCACTCGTGAACGATGCCTTAAATTCTTCTTCAGGAAAACCAATGGATTTTAATACACGCTCATTTATGGAGGTGCATTTTAATCAGGATTTTAGCAATGTAAGAATTCATGATAATGATTTAGCGGCAAAAAGTGCTAATTCAATTGATGCAATTGCATATACTTCCCGAAATAATATTGTGTTTAACAGAGGCAAATATTCTCCGAATAGTCACGCCGGGAAAAGATTGCTTGCACATGAGTTAACACATGTAACCCAACAAGCTAGTGGAATAAAACCCATTATGCGACAAGGTTTGACAAGAGAGGAACCGCAATCCCTTACTATAAATTTAGATCCAGTTCAATTGTCTGACGCGGCTTTGGAAAAAGAGACTCGTTTATTGACTGAATGGCTTGATAAACAAGGAAAGAGCACGGAAAGAACTGATCAATTATTTCTCACTCTATATCAGCTAAAGGCAGAACAAGATCGTAGGGGCAAAAAAACCATCCAAAGTAAACAACAGCCTCAACAAAGTAATTTGCCTCCTGGACTTTCAAAAACAATTAAGACTGGGAACACTCCCGTCGGATCTGTATCGGCTCCAACTACAACAAAAGTTGATTCACCTGCTTCAAAGCAACTTGACTTCCAACCTAATGAAGCCATCCGAAAACGTTTAGAGGAAATAATAACGAAGGGAGGTCCCCTACCAGATGGTACAAGAGTGGTTGGAGCTGCGATAGTCGAGGTTGAAGGGTATAAAGGCAGCTATGAATTGCGAGCTATCAGTTCCAAAGAAACTGATCAATTGGGCAAGGGAGCAACCGTAACCCACGCTGAAAGTCCAGATGTAAGGTCATTTTCAGCTTCAAAAGGAATTGGAAATGCGTCGGTGCGTGGTGAATTTCCTTTTTACCACATTAATGATGCGGAAATAAAACTATTTGAAACTATTGATAAAAACATGCCTCCCAATGCTCGGGGTAGGGTTAGCTTTTTGACCTTTCGAGTTAAAGAAGGTGGAAAAATCATTGAACCTATCGCCGCTTGTTCAAGTTGCACAAATGCTACTTTTGAATTTGCTGGCAAATATAAAGGCGTATCGGTTGAATCTTATGCAATAGCTCATCCTACCGGCAACTCAAACTTTGGTGAAAATAATATTAACCTTCCTGGGAGAACACCTTCTGGCAAGGAAAGACCTTCTGGACGTCGTTCAACAAGTGAACCCAAAAATGCAGAAAAAGAAACCGTTTTCGAAGGGCGTGGACCAGAAATAGGAGAACTACATCAGGGGGGACCATCTGCAAAAGGTGAAGCAATTGGCGCTGGTATTACCATTGCTTTTATGGGCATTAACTTTATTTTAAATCTCATTAACGATCACATTCAAGAAAAACGAGTCAATGAAGATTTGAAAAAACTAGAACCGCAACTTAAAGCTCAGCGTGAACAAAATCCAAGGCTAGGATTTCTTCTGCTCTTTTATTACTCTCAGATTCAAGCTCCTGAAGAGAGTATAATTAGGCCAGGTGCAGTTTTTAGTCATATTGAATATTATTCCGGAAAAACACTTGATGAATCTAAGCAGAAATGGAGGACACAACCAGCAATTCGTCAAGGCTATAGCTCCAATACCAATGTGACTACTCAAGAAGTTTGGTTGCCTCCCATTATTCCGCCAAGTGCCAAAGACATCCAAACGCCCTTTTTAAGTGTAGCCTTAGGCACTTTTTCTACAGGTAAAGCCATTTTTCAAGATGTCGAATGGAATGGTCTCTTCGGTTTCGACGATGAAGGAACTTCAGCGGCAGATTTAGATTCTTCGGCAACTCCTCAGTTTCTTATAATGAAACTGCCTTCAACAATACATTATTTTAATGGGCAATTTCTTGTAGACGTATCTGTTCCTATGGAACAACGTACTGCTCAATCGGGGGGGGCTATACCGGTTGTAAATTTAGATCCAAGTCTTCCCGGATATAATGTGTCTGCCGCTTGCGTCTTTCCGGCTGATGACTCGACTGACTTGCTATTTAATTCAGTACGGGCAACAATAGATGAAGTCCAACAGCTACGTTTATATACCAATTTTGGTAAGGCAAGATGGGTAAGACCGGAAAATATAAAAGTTTTGAAATTAATCTGATTTAAAAATTAATCGTGAAAGAGAAAAATCGAAATAACTTTTAGGGTATTGATTCATTTAATATTCATTGAGACAAAGAATTATTGAAACTAAACTTATTTTAATTTCAATGTCTTTCGTTTAAATAAATAGAAAACTAGCTAAGGAATATTTATGGAGATATTTACCTTGGAATCCCCGTTAGCTATCCTCTGAATATTTACCAAAGGATTATACTTAAGCACAAAACCACAAAACATCAATTTTTCTCGAATTATTATATCAAAGTTTATAAGAATTATGTCCTCATTCCCCGGTTCACCTCATTTAATTAAAGGCGGTATTGTATTGGTAGATGCTGATACGGCAGCTATACAGAAAATCATTACCCTTCAATACAATCCGGAAACGCTTACGCGCAGCCTGCAGGTAAAGGGTGTGGGCGAAAGTTCAGGAAACCGGTCTGAGGCATTGCGGCTCACCTGTCCGCCGGTTGAGACCATAAAAGTTGAAGTGCAAATAGACGCCACGGATCAACTGGAAGTGGCTGATACGGTCACTATACAATCAGGTATTCAATCGCAACTTTCCATATTGGAAATGATCGTTTATCCTTCCAGCGCCCAACTGATCAGCAATAACAATCTGGCACAGTCGGGTACCATAGAAATCATCCCCATGGAAACCGCGCTTACTTTATTTATCTGGAATAAGAACCGCATTATCCCGGTGAGGTTAACAGAGTTTAGCATCACCGAAGAGGCATTTGATGTAAACCTGAATCCGATCAGGGCAAAAATAAGTCTCGGCATGCGCGTCTTGAACGTAGACGATCTTGGCTTCGATAAAGGCGGCAGCCTATTCCTGAATTACCAGCAAAACAAAGAACAACTGGCCGGCAAGTTCAGACAGGGCAGCCTGAGTGATCTCGGCATAAATTCCATATTATGATTGACGTTACAAAACTCACTTCACAGCAGGATATTTCGGCACTCATGCAACAGTTCGGGCAGCAGCCCAGCTATTTCGGAGTATCCAGTCGCTATTACACGATACCACTGGCATCGTTAACCGATAAGAATGGCAATTCCGTACCCTACATTAAACGCCGGTTTGTTCCGCAGGCAGACAGTTTCGCAACGCTTCAGCTCTACACCACTAAACCAAATGACAGGCTGGATAATATCGCTTACCAGTTCATCGGTGATCCCCAGAAATTCTGGCAGATCTGCGACGCGAATAACGCACTGGAGCCGAACGAGCTGACAGAAGAACCCGGCGATACCATCAGAATCACTTTACCCCAGGGAATACCAGGCAATTCAAATGCTTAAAGGAGTTCATCTTAGTTTGCTGATGGGTCCGGGAATACCCGTTCCCGTTCCTGAATTAGTTGCCAATTCGATTGCCAGCATACAGGTTACAAACAGTAAGGAACGTAACGGCTTTCAGATTGTGTTTAACGTAGATAAAAAATCGGAACTCCTGAAATCCCTGCTGCCCGCCGGCTTCTTCGACCCGATTAGTACCCGCGTCATGATCATTGCTACCATGAACGGCGTTCCTAATTTATTGATGGATGGGTTTATAACGAATCAGCAGATGTCGCCCTCCGGTGAACCCGGTAAATCAACGTTAACGGTAACGGGCGAAGATGTAAGCGTGGTGATGGACATTGTCGAGATCATTATTCCATTCCCGGCCATGCCGGACATTGCCAAAATCTATTTTTTACTGGGGCAATTTGCTTTTCTGGGTCTGATCCCCATTGTAATACCGCCGCCCGTCTCCACGGTTAAGGTTCCAACAGATGGTTGGGACGGGTTGTTTGGAAAAACACACAGGGCATTTCTGAAAAAACTCGCCAGCGACAATGGTTATATTTTTTTCATCATACCCGGTCCATTGCCCGGCGGGAATATAGCATACTTCGGACCGGACATTGACATTAATCTGCCCATCCCCCAGCCTGCCGTTTCCATAAACATGGATGCCAACACAAACGTAGAATCGTTAAGCTTTTCATTGAATGGCCTGGCAAAAAAAATCAGGGTATTCACGGTATACGATCCGACCACAAAGAAAATTCCCATCCCAATACCCTTACCCAATATCAATATATTCAAACCACCGATGGGATTGCGCCTGACCCCGCCGTCCAAACTGGAATTTGCCCATGGCGGTGCCAAACTGCCGCTTGACGAAGCCGCCAAGGAAATCCTGGGTTTTCTGATGAACAAAGAGAACTCGCTGGCGGTTTCTGGCAATGGCTCGCTGGACGTGGTCCAGTATAATGGCATCCTGAGACCGCGCATGATGGTCGGCGTTAGAGGCGCCGGCATCACCTACGATGGTCTGTACTTTGTAGACAGTGTAACACACAATATTAAACCGGGAGAATATAAACAGAATTTTACGCTGTCGAGAGATGGCCTGATTTCAAATACACCAATGGTACCTGTATGAGCGAAGGACAATTTTTTGGAAAGTTCAGAGCAACCGTGATAAATAATATTGATCCGGAAATGCGGGGGCGACTCATGTTAATGATACCGGATGTTTCAAGCCTGATACCATCAACCTGGGCGGAAGCCTGTGTACCGTTGGCTGGTCCAACCGGGCCGCCCATGGGAGTATTCATGGTGCCTCCTATCGGAGCCGGAGTATGGGTGGAATTTGAAAACGGCGATCCGAATTATCCGGTCTGGGTCGGGTGCAGGTGGGGGGCTTCCTCCGATATTCCTTCCATGGCAACTGCGGGCCTGCCGATTTCTCCTAATATTATTATCCAGTCACTGCTGCAAAATATGATCATGATCAGTGATTTGCCGGGCCCCACCGGTGGCATTACGCTGCAAAGCACCACCGGCGCATCCATTATCGTAAACGATACCGGAATTTATATCCAGAATGGAAAAGGAGCCAGTATAAATATGGTGGGTCCGACCGTAACCATAAATGAAAGCGCGCTAACCATCACTTAATAATATTCATCCATGCCTGGTTTTCTATTGCATGTCGGGGCAACGGTACTCTGCGCACATGGCGGTCAGGCACAGCCGGCTTCGCCCGATTCAAGAGTGTTGGTCAGTGGCCAGCCCATCGTTTTACAACCTATGCCCTATACCGTGGCCGGCTGTCCTTTCAACGTTTCAGGAGCACCAGTCCCTTGTGTTACCGCACAATGGACCACCGGCGCCACCCGTATTATGTCCAACGGAATGCCTGTTTTATTGTTGGATAGCCAGGCGATTACTGTACCGAACGGCACGCCCCTGATGATTGTCGTAACGCAAACGAGAGTCATGGGGACATAAACATATTTCTATGAATATCAGATTCCCTTTTCAGACAGATTATAGAGGTAGAACGGCGGTCTGTGATCAGAACAGGCATATCAGCGACATGATCGAGCAGATCTTATTTACCTCACCGGGCGAGCGGGTGAACAGGCCCACATTTGGAAGCGGTCTGATGCAGCTTGTTTTTCAACCCAACAGCGACCAGCTCGCGGCAACGATTCAGTTCCTTGTACAGGGCGCATTGCAGCAGTGGCTCGGTTACCTGATTGAAATAAATGATGTCGAGGTTCAAAACGTGGATTCCACCCTATCAGTTAAAGTCGTGTATACTATCCGGCTTACCCAGCAAATACAGGTGACAGAATTTGAAAAAAATCTTTAATGACGAATCAGTTTTTTTGCAGTAATAAGGATCGCTGGAAAAAAGTCAGTGAAACGCCGGCTATTAACGGTATCGATTATCTGGAGATCTCTTCGACCGATCAAAAGACGATCACCATTCATTTCTTACATGACCTGGTAGAATCTCCGGTTATTACTCCGCCACTTACCGAAAAAAATATTTTTATTACAGGTGGCGTCCGGGTTAAAAATATAGTCGTTGTCAGCGCAATATCAGCAGGAAATATACTAACGGTATTTGTTGACAAAGCAGGTGATTTCTCTACTTACACTTTACTGGTGGGCAGATCGTCTTCCGATCCCGGCACTCCGCCCGAAGGATTTGATCAGCAGCTGTCCTCCATAGATTTTTCTTTTAAGATAAATTGTCCTTCAGACTTTGATTGCAAAACGGATTCGGTTTGTCCACCGGAAAAACTGGATGAACCGGTAATTGATTACCTCGCCAAAGATTATTCCAGCTTCACACGATTAATGCTGGACCGGCTGAGTATAATCGCACCAGGCTGGAGAGAACGAAATGCGGCCGATCTGCAAATGGCATTGGTGGAAATGCTGGCCTATATTGGAGACCATCTGAGTTATTATCAGGACGCCGTTGCAACAGAAGCCTATCTCAACACTGCCAGGCGTCGCATTTCCCTGAAGCGTCATGCGCGACTGCTGGACTATTTTGTACATGACGGGTGCAACGCCCGTGTCTGGATCCAGATCCAGGTTTCAGAGGCCCTTGATAATGTTCCCACTCCTGCCAATGCGCCGACTGTCTTTATGGTTGTTGATAAAGATCGCCAGACCGGGTTAACCGTGACTGTAAAGGAAGCCGACAAACTGATAAAACAAAACGATCCGGTGGTGTTTGAATCCATGCACAGCATCACCCTGTTCAGCGCGCACAATCAGATTCAATTTTACACCTGGTGCGACAGTAATTGCTGCCTGCCCAAGGGAAGTACAACTGCAACATTATTAAACCAGGCTTCCCCTGTTGAATCGGTCTCCTCGCCTTATGAGCCGTATTTGCAACTCGGGGCCGGCGACGTGCTGATCTTTGAAGAAATAGTTAGCCCGATAACACTTGCAGAAGCGGACGCAGATCCTGCTCATCGTTTCGCCGTCAGGCTGAAAAGTGTTAGTGCAGACCGGGATAATCTGACGGGCATTAATATTTTGAATATTGAATGGTATTCCGAAGATGCTCTTCCTTTTTCCTTGCGGTTAAATGGCCTGGATTCATTTGGCGACGAGGTGGAAATCAGTGTTGCCAGGGGGAATATCGTGCTGGCAGACCAGGGAGTAACGAAAAACAATAAACAACTGTACCCCGCCGAGTTTACAGACACTCCAAAATATTATCCAAAACTTACAGACACTAATATAACAAATGCCGCTCCATTCAATTATTACACGGCTAAAACCCAACCGGCATCCCTTGGTCTGACGCAGGATGTTCGGTACGCCATTGCATCCGTTCACCTCGTCAACCGTCAGGAAACCTGGGAACCGCAGAAGGATTTACTGAGCAGTAATAAGTTTGCAACCGAATTCGTGGTAGAAACAGAGAATGATGGAACGGCCTATTTGCGTTTTGGAGATAATATTTCAGGAAAGATGCCGGATACCGGCTTTTCACCTACGGCGATATACAGAACAGGAAATGGTTCTGCGGGCAATGTGGGAGCAGAAACAGTTAATACGATTGTCTGGCAGCAGGAGGGAATCATATCAGTGAGAAATCCGCTACCGGCGTTTGGTGGCACGGAGCCCGAAACAATGGAGCAGGTTCGTCAGTATGCCCCGCAGGCATTCAGAACCCAGGAAAGGGCAGTCACGGAAGCTGACTATATAGAAAAAACAAAACTTCACCCCGAGGTACAAAATGCTGAGGCAAAATTTTACTGGACAGGCAGCTGGTACACCGTCTATATCATCATTGACCGCATAGGTGGAAAGGACATTGACGAAGACTTTAAAGAAGAGATTATTCAATATCTGGATCAATACCGGATGGCAGGCTACGATCTGGAAATTATACAGCCGACTTTTGTTTCGCTGGATATCTCGCTGAATGTTTGTGTAAAACCCTCCTACTTCCAGGCGGACATTAAGAGAAAATTATCAGAGGCATTCAGTAATGGCCAACTGCCGGATGGAACAAATGCATTTTTTCATCCGGATAATTTCACATTCGGACAACCGGTTTACCTCAGTTCCATCTACCGGACCGCCATGGCAATCGATGGCGTTGCTTCAGTTGAAATAAGAAAATTTCAGCGCTGGGCAAAAAATCCAAATGGTGAAATAGTGAATGGTTTGATTCAACCCCTGGAACTGGAAATTCTGCGCCTGGACAATGACCCCAGCTTACCGGAAAACGGGCAAATTAATTTTACAATGCTTAATGGATTATGAGCGACCAGAATAATAATTGCGCCTGCGGATGTAGTGATGACAAAGACATCGATATATCACCATCCAATGTACAGGGGCTTACTTCCCTCGCTTACCGGATAGGTACGCATGGCAGTTTTAAAAAAGAAATGCTGGATGAAATTGCCGCCGACGGCGCCTTATCCAAATTAACGACGCGGTATGACGATGATCTGGCGATTGCGACACTGGATGCCTGGGCGACCGTATTGGATGTACTTACGTTCTACCAGGAACGCATTTGCAATGAAGGTTATTTAAGAACATCGATTGAACGGCTTTCAGTCGTTTACCTTGCGCAACATATTAATTTTATACCAGCCCCGGGTCTGGCAGCAGAAACCTGGCTTGCATTTTCAATGAATGAAGCGCAAGGCGCGCCGGCAACAGCCATCGTACCGGTAGGGACAAAAGTGCAGAGTATACCCAAGCAAAACCAGCTGCCACAGATTTTTGAAACCGCGGAACAAATAGAAGCAAAAGTTAAGTGGAACAAAATCACCCTGGAAAGTAAAAAGCTGTATACGCCGAAAACCGGCGACAATGCGATCTATCTCGATGGCGTACAAACGAAATTGCAAACCGGCGACAAAATTCTCATTGTAAGCTCTGATCATGATTTCAACTCCGGCGATAAGGACTGGGATTTTCGGACAATCGTCAACGTCAGCACTAACACAGATGACGGTTACACAACCCTTGATCTGGACATTCCCATAGGACAGGACTTAAACCTTCCAGGTCCGCCGGTTGTAAATCCGCCGATCATCATTAGAGCGCCACTGTACCCGAACTTTCCCCTAATGCGAAGGGCAGCATTTTTTCCAGATGAGTCGACAGTGCAAACACTTTCACTTAATCAGGGTTTATTAGCAACAGATTCTCTTTCAATCGCCATACCGGCGACCTCCCATCCACAAGTTGCGACGGCAGACGTCTCGGAAGCATTGCAGGGTAAAACGCTTAAGGCGTATGCCATGCGGCAAAAAGCCAGCCTCTTCGGATATAATGCCCCTGACTACAATACTATTTTGCCAAGTGTTAAATCAGCGTTTCTTTCTCCGGGGCTGCTCGGTGCATATTACAGTGGAATTTCATTTGACACGCTGATACAATCGCATGCGGATGATACCATCGATTTCAATATTCCTGCTGATCAGTCATCCTCCACTTTTCCCTTCCAGTTGACCTATAATTTTTCTGTCCGCTGGATCGGTTTTGTACTCGCGCCGATTGACGGAACCGTGATTTTCGACACGCTGTCGGACGATGGGGTAAACTTATGGGTAAATAATCAGTCACTAATAACCCATTGGGACGAACATGGGCAGGCAGAAGATAGCGGCAGCATTTTTCTTCAGGCTGGCAAATTATACCCGATTCAACTGGAATATTTCCAAAGTAATTTTAATAACAACGCCAATCCCGGTATAATCCAGTTACGTTGGTCATTCTCAGGTTCCGCATTTACTGTTGTACCGAATGATCACTTATTCTATTATGGAAATATGCCGGATTGGCCGGGCTTTTCTATTTCAGCCATCGCATCACCTGAGAGCAAAACGATTTACCTGGATACCCTGTATCCAAAAATAATTCTGAATAGTTTGCTTGTAATGGCAAATCCCGGTCCGGCTGGAAAAGCATTATTCAGCGTTTCGGCCACGTCGGAATCCTCGCAAAACCGCTTCGCACTCACATCCAAAACTACCAAACTGGGCCTTAGTACCAATCCTGATTTCTCAAAATTCGATTTTAATATCCGCGACACATTTATCTATGCTCAAAGCGAGGAACTGCAACTGGCGGAATTACCGGTTATTGATCCCCTGAATAATAAACAAATCACACTGGGAAGCCTGATCTATGATCTATTCACCGGGCAGAAAATATTTATCAGCGGAAAACGCTGGCGCCTTCAGGTTCCGGTTTCTGCCGGAGAGGTAATATTCACTCCTTCGGATACTGCTCAGTCGCCAAAAAACATCCGTGAAACATCACTCATTATAGTAGAACAACCCACGACGTCAAATAACAAAATTCAATATACAGTAGTGGACGATGGCGGATTACAGGGAATTATCGAGGATGATATAGATCTGGCCAGTCAGGATCTGTGGACTCCGAAAAATCTCATCATCGCTTCATCGGGGAAAGATGATGATTTTCTGAATGAACTTCACACGATCGATTCCATTGACTATGTGAGCGCAACAGACTCAACGCATTACAGTACCCGCCTTACATTAAAGGAGCCCATTGTCAATTATTTTGATATTCCGTCGGTATTGATAAACGCAAACGTTGCGCCGGCCAATCATGGTGAAACAAAACTGGAAACACTCGGCAATGGCGATGGCTCTCAGATATTTCAGAAATTTGTGCTAAAGCAAAAACCGCTGACGTTCACCTCAGCCGACAATCCAAAAGGTTCGCAAACAACCTTAACAATAAGAGTAAATGATATTGAGTGGAAAGAAGCCCCTTCATTTTATGGAACAAACTCTAAGGATAAAATTTATACGGTCTCGATTGCCGATGACAGTACGGTGACTGTTTGCTTTGGCGATGGCATAACCGGATCGCGCCTGCCTACCGGAACAGCAAATGTGAAAGCAACCTACAGAACGGGCATAGGTATGGATGGACTGATGGATGCAACACAGCTATCCATGCTGGCGACCCCCCAGTTAGGAATAAATAAAGTAGTCAATCCACTCGCTACTTCAGGAGCCCAGGATCCGGAAACAATAGACAGCGCCCGGCAAAATGCGCCGCTTACGGTGCTGACTTTGGACAGAATTGTATCCATTACCGATTTCGAGAATTTCTCCCGTGCCTTCGCCGGCATCAGTAAAGCAAGGGCAGATATTATCTGGGCAGGCGAACAGGAAATAATTAATATTTCCATCGCATTGGCCGACGGTACTATGATTGACCCGTCTAATAAGCTTTACACGAATTTATTAAATGCTCTTCAGGATTATGGACATACCAGGAATCCGATCAACATTGCCGGATATAAACTTACCGGCTTTACCATTGACGCGGCCATAGCGATAGATAGTACTTTATTGTTTGAGGACGTAAAACTACAGGTCCTTAACGCGCTGTATGCCCGGTTTTCATTTGATGTAATGAGCTTCGGACAGGATGTTACACCTGCACAAATTATAACGACCATGCAAAATGTTGCAGGGGTTGTTTATGTTCAGCTTAATCAGCTAAGTGGACAAAGCCCATTTGCAACGGAGAATGACAGGTTGCCTTCAGCCATACCCAAATTGGACAGCGATGGAAAAAGCATTCAGTTAGCGGAATTACTGGTCATTGATCTTAATAACAGTACTATTTCCCAAATACCATAATGAGCTTTACAGAAAAAACCATCTTTGAATTATTGCCGGCCTACTACCGGTCAAAAGATATCGAGCAGGGCTCTCCTTTACAGGCGCTGATCAATATAATCGCAGGTAAAGCGGTTGTCGTTGAAAATAATATTGGCCAGCTTTACGATAACTGGTTCATCGAAACCTGTGAGGAATGGGTGGTGCCATATATCGGAGATTTGCTGGGCGTACAAAATTTCACAGCTATTGCAGGATCATCTGCCCTGAGCCAGCGTGGTTACGTTGCCAATACACTAGGTTACCGGAGAAGAAAAGGAATTGCCCCGATCCTGGAACAGTTGTCTCGGGATATTGCCGGTTGGCCGGCACATGTTGTTGAGTTCTTTCAACTTCTTGCAACCACTCAATACATGAACCATATCAGGCTGGATCATCCTGTATCGCCTGATCTTCGTTCGATGGAACAACTGGATTTAGTAAATTCTGCATTTGATACTATTGCTCATACGGTTGATACCAGGCATATTTCAGCCGGGCGCGGGAAATACAATATCTCAAACATCGGGTTGTTTATCTGGCGGTTGCAGAGTTACAAGGTTACTCTGGCAAACGCGGCATTAGCTTCCTGTCTGTCAAGTCCGCCGGGTTCATACTTTACATTTAGTCCGTTGGGATATACTATGCAGCTGTTTAACAATCCCAGGACAGAAACTGCCATCACTCATATTTCAGATGAAATTGATCTTCCGGCATTACTCAGGCGACGGGCGCTGTTTGACGAGTTGGAAGCAAGAAGGCTGGCAATTGTAAACAACCAATCCATTACGTTTAATTATTTTGACAATACGCAGGAAGTGGCCGGAGATGCATCTACACAAAGACATCCGGTATTTGAGATATTTCCGAACGACAAAAATGAGCCGGTACCACCGGAAGAAATACTCATTTGCAACCTCGAAGAATGCTGCACGCCTCCGAAAACAGTGTCGTACCCACAATTGCAAAACGATGGCACGTCCATACCAAAACCCATGGCTATTTCAGTAGCGGTGGATCCGGTTACAGGAAAATTTATTTTTACCGACCCGGCAATCACTGCAGCCCGGGTAAGTTATTCTTATGGGTTCAGCGGCGACACAGGCAGTGGAACTTATAACCGCCAGGACGCCGTTGCGTCGGCATTCCAGTCGGCCGGAATTATTGTTAATTCTGCTGATCCTCAAAATACGCTCTGGCAGGCGGGAGTAAGTAAAACTATACCCGCTGTAGGAACTGAGGAAATATTTACGAATGTGCAGGACGCGTTGAACGCCTGGAATAGTTCGGGCCAGCCCTTGGGAATAATCTGCATAATGGACAATGCGATTTATGAAGAAAATCTAAATATTCTTATTCCGGAGAAAAGCCAGTTGTTTATGATCGCTGCAGACTGGCCGGCAGTCAGCTTACCCGATTCATTGCCAGGTCAGCTGAGCAGGGTCAATGCGAATATTGTGGCGGACAACCTTCAACCCGTTTTGAAAGGGGACATTCTCATCCAGTCGATCGCCGGAAGTCCACCGGATTTTGATACCAAAACGGGTGGCGTCGTAAACCTGAACGGCTTATTAATAAATGGAAAACTTACGGTACCAGTCGGAAATCTGGGCGCCCTGAATCTTGGCAATTGCACTCTGGTTCCGGTTAGCGGCGGAATCGATATTGGCGGAGATACATTTGACAGCCGGTCCAATCAGTGGCTGCAAATCAAAATGCAAAACAGTATTTGCGGACCCGTCAATCTGCATGATACGCAGCTTGAATCAACATTCATCGAAAATAGTGTGATCGATAACCCGGCCGACTGGGCCATTATTTCAAATGAAGCTCCTTTACAACTGAATTGCACAACGGTTCTGGGTAAAACGGCGGCTAAATCAATTACAGCTGATAACAGTATATTCAATGAAACCATAATAATTGAACGAACACAAACCGGCTGCATTCGCTTCAGCTTTGTTCCATATACTGATTATAAAACAGCTCCTCAAACGCCGCGCAGGTTCCATTGTCAGCCCGAACTTGAAATGAATACCCAAATTGAAAATGCTAAAAAATCGGGCAGCCTGTTGCCTTCGGAAGATGATATCAGAAAAACCATTTTCGAATCAATAGTGCCGGCATTTACCTCTACGAGCTA
>Ga0206904_1075_pt1 | contig 25425 bp, 22 predicted proteins | sample Alteio_BWOrgHeat_42_FD_152981 | JGI IMG/M metagenome (GOLD analysis project Ga0206904, IMG submission 152981) | Enriched cells from forest soil in Barre Woods Harvard Forest LTER site, Petersham, Massachusetts, United States -... | ecosystem: Environmental > Terrestrial > Soil > Temperate forest >...
TATAAATGGCAATTTTAGCATTTCAAAAACCAGACAAGGTTATCATGCAGAAATCAACTGATTTTGATGGCACGTTTGAGTTTCGTCCGTTAGAACCAGGTTTCGGTGTAACCATCGGTAATGCTCTGCGTCGTATCTTACTTTCATCACTTGAAGGTTATGCGATCACTTCTGTACGTTTTTCGGGAGTGATGCATGAGTTTTCAACCATCAAAGGTGTTGTTGAAGACGTTACCGAAATCATACTGAACCTTAAACAGGTTCGCTTCAAAAAAACCGGTGAGTCTGGCGATAGCGAAAAGGTATTCGTGATCATTAATGGGCAGGATGCTTTTAATGCAGGTGATATCACCAAGTTCTCAAATAACTTTACAGTTTTAAATCCTGAGCTTGTTATCTGCAATATGGATTCGTCAGTAACGCTTGAAATTGAGCTTACTGTAAATAAAGGCCGTGGTTATGTTGCTAGCGAAGAAAATAAAAACCCTGACGCTAATGTAGGTGTAATAGCTATCGATTCGATCTACACACCTATTAAAAACGTAAAATACACTATTGAGAACTATCGTGTAGAACAAAAAACAGACTATGAGAAATTAGTTCTGGATATTACTACTGATGGCTCAATTCATCCTGAAGATGCACTTAAAGAAGCTGCTAAGATCCTTATCCAGCACTTTATGTTGTTCAGCGATGAGAACATGATGCTTGAAGCACAGGCTAAAGAAGAAACCAAAGAAGTTGACGAGGAAATTTTACACATGCGTAAGATCCTTAAAACTGAATTGGTTGACCTTGACCTTTCTGTACGTGCCTTGAATTGCCTTAAAGCTGCAGACATCCGCAGCCTGGCTGATTTAGTTTCGTATGACGTAGCTGATATGCTTAAGTTCAGAAACTTTGGTAAAAAATCATTAACTGAAATTCAGGACCTGGTTAAATCAAAAGGATTATCTTTTGGTATGAACCTGTCGAAATTTAAGTTAGACGAAGAATAATTAGTGAATGGTGATTAGAGAATAGAGATTAGTCTTGATTCTTTAATCACCATTTTACTTTTAAGAATAACAGAGAAGTACAGTGAGGCGATCTCACTACTCACACTCAAATTAACAACTGAGTATTTGCATAATTCCGAGGACTTGACGGTAACGCCGTCCGACGGTATGCACGTGCCACAAACAACAAAAAACAATGAGACACGGAAAAAAAGTTAATCACTTAGGTCGTACAGACAGCCATCGCAAAGCGATGCTAAGTAACATGGCTACATCGCTTATCTTACACAAGCGCATTACTACTACATTAGCTAAAGCAAAAGCTTTACGCGGATATGTTGAGCCAATCCTTACAAAATCAAAAAGCGATACTACACACTCACGTCGTGTTGTGTTTAGCTATCTTCAGGATAAAGATGCTGTTAGCATCCTGTTCCGCGAAATTGCTGAGAAAATTGCCAGCCGCCCAGGTGGTTACACTCGTATCATCAAAATGGAAAACCGTTTAGGTGACAACGCTGAAATGGCAATGATTGAATTGGTAGATTACAATACAGTTTACGGTACTGATGCAGCTAAAACAGAAAAGAAATCAACACGTCGTCGTGGTGGTTCTGCTGCTAAAGCTAAAACTGCTGCTCCTGCTGCTAAAGCAGCGCCTGCAGAAGAAGTTGTTGAAGTTGCACCTGTTGTAGCTGAAACACCTGTTGTTGAAGCTCCTGTAGCTGAAGTAACAGAAACTCCGGCTGCTGAAACGGAAGCTCCTGAAGCACCTGCTGCAAACGAAGAAAATGCTGAAAAAGGCGAATAAGTAAACCGCATTTTTTTAGATATTAAAACGCCCTGCTCATTTGAGCAGGGCGTTTTTTGTTTTAGGGTAGATTTTCTGCGATTTATTTAAGGAAAAAGAGGATTCTTTTATTTCACCTTGATTGAAATATGCATTATTCCCTTAAATTAAGCTGCAAACAATATTTTGTTTTATCAGATAAGTATTTGTAGATTTAGCATAACCTAAAAGCAAAGAGATTAATTTAAACGTATAAAACTCTATAGATTTTGTATAGATTAAATTAATCAAACCTTATCGCTCTTTATTGCCTTTGGCTTTTTTCACAACAATTTCCGGAAAATAATTAATTGAGGATCAACTAAACCGAATAGAACTATCTCAAAAAGGTATTGAGCTTTGTACCTTATCAAAACCAAAGCCGAAACAAAATAATTAAACCAATTATGAAATCTAATTTTGGAAAACCCCTTTCAAAAAAGGAAATGAAAGCAGTTCAAGGCGGTAAATTCCCCGGATGCGCTGCACAAGGACAAAACGGTGAAGCTTATTCACAAGGTTGCTGCACAGGCCTTACCGAATGCCCTGGTACAACACATAAATGTGAACCACCAAGTGACCCATGCCACGGCGTTGCTTAGTTAAATCTTTATAATTGCTGACGTATTAGTACGCCAGCAATTGCTAAACTATTTTATGTTTTAATGTAACTGACCTCAGGGTATTGAGCCTTGTACCCTAACTAAACCAGGGCCGAAAAAAATAAACCAATTATGAAATCTAATTTTGGAAAACAACTCAGTAAAAAAGAGATGAAAAACATTCAGGGTGGTAAATACCCAGGCTGTGCTGCCTATGATCAACCAGGTGTAGCTTATTCACAAGGGTGTTGCCCGGGGTTAATGGCATGCGGCGGCCCTAAAGGGCTTTTATGCCTTACCATTGCGGAATGTTCATAAATGAACCAAAAAACAATTTAAAAGTAATCTGCAGGTTTATCCTGCTGATTACTTTAAGCTAAACATTAAGTACAAAAAAGGATACCCTGATATTATATTCCGAGTGAAACCCAAGGCATCCTAAAATAATAACCCTGCTTAAATTTCTGCCAACCTGTCACTGTCTAAATTCACCTTCCTGACTTATTATTACTTTTTACCTTTCAGCTTTTACCTTTCACCTCTAATTTTTCTGCCAAACCTAAATTGGCACAACCATTGATAAATAGGAGGTATAGTAAAACAATCAATCAAGAAAATATAATCATATGTCTAAAATAATTGGAATCGACTTAGGAACAACTAACTCCTGCGTTGCTGTAATGGAGGGTAATGAGCCCCAGGTTATTGCTAACAGCGAGGGTAAACGTACTACGCCGTCAGTAGTGGCTTTTGTGGACAACGGCGAGCGTAAAGTTGGTGATCCGGCAAAACGCCAGGCTATCACCAATCCAACAAAAACTATTTATTCAATAAAACGCTTCATGGGTAACCAGTTTAACGAGGTTACTAAAGAAGCATCACGCGTACCTTATAAAGTGGTTAAAGGCGACAATAACACTCCTCGTGTTGAAATTGGCGACCGTAAATATACCCCACAAGAAATATCAGCAATGATACTTCAGAAAATGAAGAAAACTGCTGAAGACTTTTTGGGTACTGAAGTTACTGAAGCAGTTATTACTGTTCCGGCTTATTTTAACGATGCACAGCGCCAGGCTACTAAAGAAGCCGGTGAAATTGCAGGCTTAAAAGTTCGCCGTATTATAAACGAACCTACTGCTGCTGCCCTGGCTTACGGCCTGGACAAAGCACACAAGGATATGAAAATTGTTGTGTTTGACTGCGGTGGTGGCACACATGACGTTTCTGTTCTTGAATTAGGTGATGGCGTGTTCGAAGTAAAATCAACCGATGGTGATACTCACCTTGGTGGTGACGACTTTGACCAGGTAATTATCGACTGGTTAGCTGACGAATTTAAAAACGATGAAGGTGTTGACCTGCGTAAGGACCCAATGGCTTTACAACGTTTAAAAGAATCAGCTGAAAAAGCTAAGATCGAATTATCAAGCACTGCTCAAACTGAAATTAACTTACCATATATTACGGCTGCTGATGGCGTGCCAAAGCACTTGGTTAAAACTTTAACCAAAGCTAAATTTGAGCAATTAGCAGATAGCTTAATTAAACGTACTATTGAGCCATGCCGTTCTGCATTGAAAAATGCCGGCTTAAGCACTACAGATATTGACGAGATCATATTGGTAGGTGGTTCAACCCGTATCCCTGCTATACAGGAAGCTGTTGAGAAATTCTTTGGTAAAGCACCTTCGAAAGGTGTAAACCCTGATGAGGTTGTTGCCATTGGTGCGGCTATACAGGGTGGTGTATTAACAGGCGAGGTTAAGGATGTATTGTTACTGGATGTTACCCCGCTTTCGTTAGGTATTGAAACTATGGGTGGCGTAATGACCAAACTGATAGAAGCTAATACCACTATCCCAACCAAAAAATCGGAAGTGTTCTCAACTGCATCTGATAATCAGCCATCAGTAGAGATCCATATATTACAGGGTGAGCGCCCAATTGCTTCGGCTAACCGTACTATAGGCCGTTTCCACCTTGACGGAATACCACCAGCACCTCGTGGCGTGCCACAGGTTGAAGTAACTTTCGACATTGATGCAAATGGTATATTGAATGTATCGGCAAAAGATAAAGCAACCGGTAAAGAGCAAAAGATCCGTATTGAAGCATCGTCAGGTTTAACTGATGCCGAGATCAAAAAGATGAAGGATGAAGCTGAAGCAAATGCTGATGCTGACAAAAAGGCAAAAGAAGAGGTTGAAAAACTGAATGCTGCCGATGCCCTGATCTTCTCGACTGAAAAACAGTTAAAAGAATATGGCGATAAAATCTCTGCTGACAAAAAAGCTCCTATTGAGTCTGGTTTAACCAAGCTGAAAGAAGCTTATGCAGCTAAGAACTTTGCAGATATTGACGTTGCGCAAACTGAATTGAGCAATGCATGGAATGCAGCATCAGAAGAGATGTACAAAGCAACAGGTGATGCAGGCCAGGGACAGCCAGGTGCTGAAGGCGGTGCAGGTGCACCACACGCAGAAGGCAGTTCTGACACTGTTACTGATGTTGACTTTGAAGAAGTAAAATAATTACTCCCTAACCCCTAAAGGGTAAATAAGAAAACCCCGGTTATTAATTTAACCGGGGTTTTTTGTTGTATGTTCTATAAAACAAAAAATCCCGCCTTTTGGGCAGGATTATGAATATTCAGATGGCGTTTTATGGCCACAAATTTTCAGGGTAGGCGCCGCTCGCAACCAAGTCAGATATGCTTTTTTGTACGATAGGCTTATCTTCTTTATAAGTAACCCCGAACCATTTAGCAGCAGTAGGAATAACTTTAAATGATGCTTCGCCGCTTTTAATCAGTTCATCTCCAATTAGGGGGATAAAAAATTCTGCCTTTGGATCGTTTTCATTGGCTTCAACAAAGGCTTTGAATAAAGGCTCTGTCTTGGTGAAAACAGCCGGGGTAAAGCCCCAGAAGTTCATAGATACCATTGTGTTTGAAGCCAAAGGATGTTCCACGCCATCTTCTTCATACACCACACCTCCATTTTTATCGAAATAAACCTTAAGGCGCTCTTTAATGGCAACCATGTTGCCATTATCATCAACCTGGCATACTCCGCGCGATACGGTGCCATAATCGGATAGGGTACGATCTACCTGGTAACCTATAATGGAGTATTTATCATCGGCCACTTCTGTGTTTAAAAATTTAGCCATTTTTTCAAAGGCATCAGTGCCATAAAAGTCATCGGCATTGATCACACAAAAAGGCTCGTGGATCTGGTTGCGTGCTGATAATACTGCATGTGCAGTACCCCATGGTTTGGCGCGTTCAATAGTTTTATCGATACCGAATGGCTTAAGATCATAACTTTGATAAACATAATCGGTTTCAATACGGCCCTTTAATTTAGGCTCAAAAATAGCCTTAAAAGGTTCGGCAAATTCCTCGCGGATAATAAAGCTTACTTTACCAAAGCCGGCATTAATGGCATCATAAATGGAGTAATCAATAATGGTTTCGCCATGCGGGCCAAAGCCATCAACCTGTTTCATGCTTCCATAGCGGCTGGCCATGCCTGCAGCCAGTATTAATAATGTAGGTTTCATGTATCTCTTAAAGGGTTTATAATAAATGTAAATATGACACTTTATTTTGAATTATTTATAGTGTATTAATATTTATTATCGAAAAATGTTTGATTTAATTTGAGCATTATTTAATATACCTGAAATCCTGCCCTGCTTTTATGTTTAACAGTGCTTCATAAATCAGGCGGATCACGTTATCAACGTCCTCTTTATGGATCATTTCGACAGTTGTGTGCATATAACGCAATGGCAGAGAGATCAATGCTGATGGTACGCCATCATTTGAGTAAGCAAAAGCATCGGTATCTGTACCTGTTGAGCGCGATGATGCCTGGCGCTGAAACGGAATTTTTGCCTTTTCGGCAGATTCTATCAATAGCTTATTCAGGTTGTTTTGTACCGCAGGTGCGTAAGATATTACCGGACCGCGGCCACAGGCCAGATCGCCCTGGCTTATCTTATTGATCATTGGTGTTTGGGTATCGTGGGTAACATCGGTTACAATGGCTACGTTCGGTTTAATATGATGTGCTATCATTTCGGCACCGCGAAGGCCAATCTCTTCCTGTACAGCATTTACGATGTATAGGCCAAATGGCAGTTTTATTTTGTTCTTTTTAAGCAAACGGGCAACTTCGGCAATCATAAATCCGCCGGCACGGTTATCAAGTGCGCGGCCAACATAATAGCGGTCGTTAAGCACCATAAACTCGTCTTCGTAAGTGATAACGCAGCCTACATGTATCCCCAGCTTTTCTACTTCTTCTTTTGAGGTACAACCGCAATCCAGAAAAATGTTTTTAAGAGTTGGCGCTTCTTCCTTTTCGCCCGCTGTGCGGGTGTGGATAGCCGGCCATCCGAAAACTGCTTTTACAATTCCTTTATCAGTATGGATATTAACCCTTTTTGATGGCGCTATCTGGTGGTCAGAGCCACCGTTGCGAATTACGTATATCAGCCCGTCGTTGGTAATATAGTTTACAAACCACGAGATCTCATCAGCATGGGCTTCAATAACAACTTTATATTCGGCTTTTTTATTGATGATACCTACAGCAGTACCATAATTGTCTACATAATATTCATCAATATATGGCTTCAAATAATCGAGCCATAGCTCCTGGCCTTTCCATTCAAAACCGGTAGGCGAGGGGTTGTTTATATATTTTTCGAAGAACGCGAGAGAAGCATCATTTACAACAGCAATATGCTTTGGAGTATCAGGTGTGTCGGATTTTTTCTTAGCCATATTTTATCAATAGCTCCAGGTAGAAGCCGAAGGCAAATATAAGGAAAAGGTTGAAGTTGTTGTAAAAGTTATAAAGTTGCAGTTGCAAATGTCAGGCGGTTGTAAACATTGTTTTACAGCCGTTATCAACGCTATAAAAGTCACATTAACTACCAAACATTTATCACAATGTTAACATAAGCTTTAAATAGCAGGCGTTCCTTTGCGCCGAGAATTTTTTTTCTAAGATCAGTTTAGTTAGTTAGACCAGCCTGCTAGTAACAGGCTGGTTTTTTTTCATCCCTCTTTCATCTTAAAAAGATACTTTTGAGCGTTATCTTGCATATGAAACTATTGAAACCCTTAGCTATTATCATTTTATTGTTTTTTAGCGCATGCCATGTAATGCAGTATGCAACTGTCCCGATAAATTACACGCCAAAACTCTACTTCAGTTCCGATACAAACACTATTTTGCTGGTCAACCATTTTGATATCAGTCAGCAAAAGATCAATAATAATAAAACCCGTGGCGTGCTTAAAGCAGGGGCCTATGCAGCTATAAAATCTGCAGGTGACCAGTTATCACAATTGCAGCATGTTAAGGTGATTAGCTTGGTCGATTCTGCAAATTTTGAGGTAAATACCGATTCTATAAAGTTCCTGGCTCAAAAATATCATGCAAATTATGTGCTGGTTTTAAAGGACTTTGCTGCGGATATCGGCCTATCGGATATTGCAAACTATACTTCTTATTATAATACCAATACTTCGGTAAAGTTTATCTTGTATGAAAGCAATGGCGTCTATTACCGGAAACTGGATGGTACTGCGGTTGACCAGCAATCAGAGCAGCCATATTTAGGGCTTTTACCAAGCCTGCTTATCCACCCAACCGTAAAAGGAAATAAGCAATCTATAACGTCATCAGCCGATCATGCTGCACAAAATGCATTACAGGATTATTTCCCGATCACCATTACCCATAACCGCCCGCTTTATGATGATGATTATTTTCAGCCAGCAATAAAGGAAATTTTAGCCGGTAACTTTGATAAAGCCGATACTCTGCTGCAACCTTACCTGCAGCATACAGATGCAAAGGTAGTGAGCAAAGCCGCTTATAACCTGGCTGTGGTGTACGAATCGGAAGGAGATATTGATGCTGCCATGGATTTTGCGCAACAGTCGATGGATAAATACCGGAATGAGTTTGCAGCTGCTATATTGGAGGATTTAAAGGCGGAGTGATCACTTTTTCCATTATCTCGTAATCAATCCCATTTTTTGAAAACGGCTCGCCTGTTTTAACAAACCCTGCTTTCAGGTAAAAGCCAAGGGCATCAATCCTTGCATTGCACCAGATCCGTGTGCCGCCATCTTCCATAGCCTGTTTTATAATTTGGTTTAACAGGCTATTGCCTATTCCCATATTTTGCATTTCGGCAGCAACTGCCAATTTCCTGAACTGATATTCAGTCCCGGTATGAAAAAGAGAAACCACGCCAACCAATTTATTATCCTTAAAAGCGCCGAAATGCATACCATCGGCATCTTCTTCCATCTCCATTTCATGCTTCATCATCCCCGGATATAGCACATCCCTCCGGAGTTGCCATGTATGTTCGGGCCTTATTTGTTCTATGGAGGTTAAAGGCGAAAGGTTAAGGGGAAAAGGTTTTTGATCTTCCATATACTTATTCAATGGGGGCTAAAGGCAAAAAGTTAAGGGTAAAAGTGTTTGATCATTTATACTTATTCAATATCTTGCCTTTCGCCCTTTACCTTTACCCTTTCACCTCTTCTTACAAAGGGATATTCCCATGCTTTTTCTTCGGATTATTAACCACTTTATTTTCCAGCATTTTAAATGCATGGATCAGTTTCAGCCGTGTTTCCGATGGTTCAATCACTTCGTCAATAAAGCCTCTTTCGGCAGCGCGATAGGGGTTGGCAAAAATATCTGAATACTGCAGCTCCATTTCCTTCCATTTGGCTTCCTTGTCTTCGGCGGAAGTTATCTCGCGTTTGAAAATTATTTCTGCAGCCCCTTTTGCGCCCATTACAGCAATTTCAGCAGAAGGCCATGCATAGTTCATGTCTGCCCCGATATGTTTGGAGTTCATTACATCATAAGCTCCACCATAAGCCTTGCGGGTGATTACGGTGATGCGTGGTACTGTAGCCTCGCAAAAGGCATAAAGCAGTTTAGCGCCATTGGTAATAATGGCATTCCATTCCTGATCGGTACCCGGCAAAAATCCCGGTACATCTTCAAATACCAGTAGTGGGATATTAAAACTATCGCAAAAACGCACAAACCGCGCGCCCTTGGTTGATGAGTTGATATCGAGCACACCCGCTAAAAACGCAGGCTGATTGGCTACAATACCAATGCTCCTGCCAGCCAGCCGGGCAAAGCCTACAACAATATTTTCTGCAAAGTCTTTATGTACCTCTAAAAACGAACCCTCATCAATTACGAGGTCAATTACCTCCCTTATATCATAAGGTTGCGATGCATTTTCGGGCATTATGGTGTCAAGCCCGGGGCGTAATTCGGCTTTAACTTCGTAAGGCAATGCAGGGGCTGTGTCCTCACAATTTTGAGGCATATAGCTCAATAGCCGCTTTACATTTTGAATTGCTTCAATCTCGTTTGCGCAGGCAAAATGCGTAACACCCGATTTGGTGGCATGTGTATTGGCCCCACCCAGCTCCTCGGAAGTAACCACCTCATGAGTAACAGTTTTTACCACATTAGGGCCGGTAACAAACATATATGAGGTGTTTTCAACCATCAATATAAAATCTGTTATAGCCGGGGAATATACTGCCCCGCCCGCACAAGGCCCGAGGATGGCTGAAATTTGCGGTACAACGCCCGATGCCATTGTGTTTTTATAAAATATATCGGCATAACCACCTAATGACACTACGCCTTCCTGGATGCGCGCTCCGCCTGAGTCATTAAGACCCACAACCGGCGCCCCGTTTTTCATTGCCAGATCCATTATTTTGCAGATTTTTTCGGCATGGGTTTCTGAAAGCGACCCTCCAAAAACGGTAAAATCCTGGGAGAAAACATATACCAATCGTCCGTTCACAGTCCCGTAGCCTGTTACTACGCCATCGCCCGGATATTTTTCTTTTTCCATCCCAAAATCGGTAGAGCGATGGGATACCAGCATCCCTATTTCCTGAAAAGAACCTTCATCCATCAAAAAGTGTAAACGCTCGCGGGCAGTGAGTTTCCCTTTTTTATGCTGACTTTCAATGCGTGCGGCACCACCTCCTAAAAGGGCTTCTTCACGTTTTTTCTTTAATAGCTTTATCTTATTATTCACAATAACGGTTTATAAACGCAATATGGTAATTTTAGGTGAAAGCAGAAAGCTTAAAGCTTAAAGCCGAAAGGAAAAAGCCTCACGATGGCGCGTTAAAAAGTTAAAAACTGGATTACCGGTCATTTTTGGCTAAAGCCTGAATTTATACTATCCCCGTATCCGTCCCCATAAATGAGACGGCAATGAAGCTTGTTTTTTATTGCCGTTGGCTTTAGCCGACGGTAGAGATTGCCGAACAAACAGTGGCTTCAGCCAAAATACTATTCAATATTTAATGCCTTGCTCCTGCAAAAAGCTTTAGACTTTCTGCTTTAAGCTTTCTGCTACTACCCAATAATCCGTAAATTCGCTAAATGGCAACTTATCACATCATATCTGTCCTGATATTCTTAACGGCGATTTTTGCCTATGTGAACGACCGCTGGATTAAATGGCCGCCAACAATAGGTATAATGGTGATTGCCTTATTGTCGTCCATCCTGGTTGCCATTTTCGGAAATTTAATCCCGGGCATTTCATCAAAAGCCTTGCAGCTGGTATCAAATATCAATTTTGAACAAGTGCTGATGAAGATAATGCTGAGCTTTTTATTATTTGCAGGTGCTTTACACATTGATGCCAATCAGCTAAAAAAAGAGAAATGGCCGGTTATGCTGATGGCTACACTGGGTACATTTATCTCCACTTTTTTGGTAAGCGTAATGGCCTATTACCTGTTCATTATTTTTAGCATTCAAATCCCTTATATCTATTGCCTGTTGTTTGGTGCACTCATTTCACCAACCGATCCGATCGCCGTTATGGGTATCCTGAAAAGGGCAGGTATTCCTAAAACACTGGAAATGAAGATAGCTGGCGAATCACTTTTTAACGATGGCGTTGGGGTAGTGGTTTTTCTTACTATTTTCGAAGTAGCCTTAAACGGCACCGATAAATTTTCAGTTAGCGGCACAGTCCTGCTTTTTTTGAAGGAAGCAGGAGGGGGCATCTTATTTGGGGCGCTGTTGGGCTACCTGGCACATTTCTTAATTAAATCAATTGATAATTACAGGGTCGAAGTTTTAATAACACTCACAGTTGTTATGTGCGGCTATTCACTGGCCGATTATCTTCATTTATCGGGGCCGCTGGCGATTATTATAGCCGGTATAATAATTGGCACTAAAGGAAAAAAAGGTGGTTTATCAGATATCTCGCGTGATTATTTAGGCAAATTCTGGGACCTTACCGATGAAATTTTTAATGCGATACTCTTCATGCTTATAGGCCTCGAAATGTTGGTGATAAAAGTTAACCCAACCATTATGATCATTGGCGGCATAATGATATTTATGGTTCTGCTCGCTCGGTGGCTTTGTGTAACTATACCAGTTATGTTTTTGAGTTTATGGATAAAATTCGAAAAAAATGCTGTACTCATGTTAACCTGGGGTGGCTTACGGGGCGGCATTTCTGTTGCGCTGGCACTTTCAATCCCCGAAACCATGCACCGCGATGAATTTGTTTTGATTACCTATATAATCGTAGTGTTCTCCATTATTGTACAAGGGCTTACTATCGGTAAACTTGCTGCAAGGGGAGTCTGAAAAGTAATGACCAAAATGCCTTAAAGAAAAGCAATACAATTCCAGATCAATTAAACACTGCTTACCAACATACTTCGGTTTTGTTTTTTACCCTCTTTACCGCTCTCGGAAGAGAGGGTGATCCAGCGAAGCGCAGATCGGGTGAGTCAACCGAAGCGCATACAATTTACCCTACTTACTGCTCAACCTTAACCTTACTGGAAACCACCGCTACGCTGATCCCCATGCAGGCTATCAGTATAAACGATGCCCTTAAAGTGGCAAGGCCTGCAACAAACCCTATTATAGGGGGGGCTATTAAAAAGCCCGTAAAGCCAATTGTGGATACTGCCGCCAGTGCAACACCGGGACTCATGGTTTTTGATTTTCCGGCGGCGCTGTAAACCATTGGGACTACAGATGATACGCCAAACCCAACCAATAAAAAACCTGCCATTGCTGAACCTAAATATGGAAATGCAACAGCGATGAGCAAACCAATGGCGGTTAAAGACCCGCTAAACTGTAATATACGTTTTAAGCCAAACCGGTGGGCAAACCAGTCGGCAACAAAGCGGCCGCTTGCCATAGCGCCCATAAAACAGGCATATCCGGCGCCTATCCAATCTTTAGCAGGATGAACAATGTCCCTGAAATAAATAGTACTCCAGTCGAACATTGCGCCCTCGCAAACCATAGAGCAAAATGCAATAACACCCAGCTTAATTAAGGAGCTGTCAGGCATCACAAAAATTGGCCCTGTGCTTGCCGTTTTATCATCCTTAAGCGATCTGGCAGCAATTATAATACAGATAATAATAGTGGTTGATATCACCATAAAGTGATGAAAAGGATCAATGCCCCTTGCAATCATTTGCCAGCCAATAAGAGCCCCGGTAAACCCGGCAGAACTCCATAAGCCATGGAAAGAAGCCATTATAGGCCTGCCATATAGTTGTTCGGTGGCTACCGCTTGTGTATTGACAGAAATATTAACAGCGTTGCTCGAAAAACCAAAGAGTAGCAAACAACAAACAAGCTGAAAACTGTTCTCTGCAAGCCCCAGCCCCATAAGAGTAATACCATAAACGCAAAGTGATGTGATAAGCAGCCTGCGACTGCCTATTTTAGTGATAACCCATCCCGAAAAAGGTAGTGAGCACATTAACCCTACTGGTAGCGCCGAAAGCACCCCACCCAATCCTGTAACTGACAAGCCCAGGTGTTGTTGTATACTGCCGATACGCGATGTCCAGCTGGCAAAACATAATCCGGCCATAAAGAACAAAGCGCCAACAGCAATGCGGAGCTTTAACCTGTTAATTGGTTGTTGAATGGAAACGGGATCCGTCATTTTTAATATAATTAAGTGTATTTATTACACTTAATTATGCAAAAGTATCTTATTTTATCCGGAGATGAAAAGAATGAGCGCTTTTCTTTACTTAAAATCAAGCCGGTTAAAACTACATTTTGATATTAAACGATCCTAAACAATGCGGATAAGATGTGTTCTGGCCATCAACCATATCCACACTAAATGTCCCTTGTAGCGTACCCCTAAGATTAGCGTAAGTTAAAACGGTTACTTTTATTTTGCCTGTACCGAAAGAATCATTGGTAAAATCACCGGCAATAACACCCGTTAAATCAAAAGTTCCGGGTTTGGAATCTAAAAAGGACAGCGTAAACATATCAGTTTGGCTTGATCCGAAACCACTTACTACAGTTTGACCGGTTGTAGGAGAGAGAACCGCATATGGTGATCCAGGGAAGAATGTAATAAAAGAACAGTTTGTGCTATAGGTATATGTGGTGGTGCCAATCTGTATTTTAATGGTATTCAAAGGGCCTAATGGCAAACCATTGCCGTCGTTAGTTCCTGTTCCTGTACCAGTACCTGTCCCCGTCCCCGTCCCCGTTCCCGTTCCTGTACCCGTACCAGTACCTGTCCCAGTTCCCGTACCAGTACCTGTCCCAGTTCCCGTACCTGTCCCAGTTCCCGTACCTGTACCTGTACCCGTTCCAGTACCAGTACCTGCCCCGGTATGTGCGGTTGGGTCAGACGGATAAACAGGGGCATCCAGCTTGCAGCTGGTTAATGCACTTATTGTAAACAGAATAGCGAAGATTTTATAGTACAGGGTTTTCATAATTACTTTATTGTGATGCGATTAAGCCTTATAAATATAAAATATTTATTATTTAGATAAATACTTTAGAAAAAATATTTTTTGCTTAACCCGCAATACGTAATTACACCACTTATTGTTTCAATAACAGAATGTTATAACATGTTTATCGATTGGGATTTTCAAAGACTTTAGAGTTTATTTTATAAAAAAGATGTCATTTCGAACGACAGAGAGAAATCTTCTGCGGCTAACATTGACGCAATGCAAGTAGTCGACCTATATGTTGCAAAAGATTTTTCGCTGCGCTCAAGAGAGTTTCTCCTCGTTCCTCGTTCGAAATGACAAAGGGTGGTTTTGAGTTAAATTTTATCTTTTTGAAGGTTCAATTGCTAAACAAGTTGCTATTAACAATTGCCGTCGGGCCCGCAGGCGTCACCGTCAATTATCTCTAATTTAGGTTTGGTATTTTCCTTTTTCCAGTCGTCGAATGCTTTTTGCAATGTTTGCTCAAATACCGGGACAGCTTGCGCGCCCGATATTGCATATTTGTTATTCAGTACAAAAAATGGTACGCCCTGTATGCCCAGGTATTGCGCAGTATCAATATCATGCCTTACATCGTCAGCATAATCATTGCTCTCAAGCACCTGCTTTATTTCATTTTTATCAAGCCCTATTTTACTCCCTATTTCAATAAGGGTATCGTTATCATCAATGTTTTTACTGTCGGTAAAATAAGCTTTAAATAAAGCTTCTTCGACCTCAATACCTAAGCCATGCTTTTTGGCAAAATGGCTAAATCTGTGCGCCTTTAAACTATTGGCAACTACGGCTTTATCCAGATGATAGGTTAAGCCAGCCTCGGCAGCCATTTTGGTTACATGGTCATTCATTTGCCTGGCATGATCCGGTGTAATGCCTTTTCTGTCAGCAAGGTATTCATTAATGTTTATAGTGGTATCAGTAATCAGGTCGGGATTAAGCTGGAAGCTTTTCCATTCTATTTCTACCTCATCTTTGTTTTCAAAATGTTGCAGGGCATCTTCAAACCTGCGCTTGCCTATATAACAAAACGGGCACATCACATCGCTCCAAATTTCAACTTTCATAGCTTTTCTGTTAAAAGTACAAAGTTACAGCCCTGTTTTAACATCACCGTAAGGGAAAAGTAAAACTTTGCCCGTAACTTTATGCTGGATATGAAATCAACACTAAAGTATTTTTACATTGGGGTCGTCTTAGGTTTTGGCCTAAACTTTACAGCTACTGCACAGCAAAAAAAGCCCGCAGCTAATAGTGATAATTTGTACAGCGCAGGCTATGCCGCCGCTTTTATAGGTGGGTTGTACGATGCCTGGTATCCGTATAAAAACCTCAAACAGCATGGCGATTTCGGCCTTGGCGCCCCGGCCATGCTCGATGGCGAATTAATTATGTTGAATGGAAAGATCTACAAAACACAATTCACCGGGAAAACAACACTGATAGAAGATACGGGCAAAACACCTTATGCGGTGGTCTGCTACTTTCATGCAAGTAAGGTTTACAAACCCGGCAGGCAATTGAATAAAACTACGCTTTTTCATTATTTAGATAGTGTGCTTACCGATCAGAACGGCATTTATGCTATTCACATTAGCGGCAATTTTAATTATATCAAAACCAGGGCATTCCCACCCGTTCAGCAAAAACCATATTTACCGCTTGCAGCCATGCTGGACAGGCAGCATTTTTTTGAGTTTCATACCATAAAAGGCGATTTGGTAGGATATAAATTACCTGTCTTTATAGAAGGCGCGCATATCAGCGGCTATCACTTTCATTTTTTATCTGCCGATAAAACCGCCGGAGGCCACATAATTGATTTAATAGCTGATAATATTACTATTGAGGTAGATATCCTTAGTAGTTATACAATGGAACTGCCGCAAACCACTGATTTCAAAAACTTCGACTTCAAAAAAGACCGCAAAGAAGAGATAAAAAGCGTAGAGAACGGAAAGAAACAATAATGTAAATTGGGCCTGACAAACCAAGGTATAGCTTAAAATCCGGCCTTGGCTGGTTCGGGTAGCTCAGGTCTTGCTAAAGCACAAACTTCAAAGAATCAGGCGCAGCCGGAGTTTTCTTTGGTTACTTTCTTTTGCGGAAAAAGAAAGTAACAATCACCAGCTTCCTTCTGCACAATCGTTTGTTATTAACACCAAAGAAATCTATTATCCTATCACCGCTATAGAAAAATAAAAAGAGCCTGCCACTGGCAAGCTCTTTAAAAGTTTTTGAATAAAAGATCTATTTCTGTGCTCCGTCTGCTACAGGATTAGCATAAGTATCATACATTTTAACAGGATACCCGCTTTTCTTAAGACCATCGAGTATTACCGATGCCTTGCCTACAATAATAACACGGGTATTATCGTAATTGAAATACTTTTGGGCTACACGCAAAATATCATCAGCGGTTACAGCATTTACTTTTTGCAAGTAAGTCTTGTAAAAATCGGCAGGCAGATTATTTATCAGGATGTTGCTTGCGAACGTTGCCATACGTGCAGGGTTTTCCAAGCCAAGGGCAAACGAGCCATTGTATAATGCTTTGGCGGTGTTTAGCTCTTCGTCCGATACCTTTTCGGTACGGATGCGTTTTATCTCACTTAAAAATTCGGTAACAGCGCTGTCAACTTTGGCATTCCTTACAGAGCCTGAGGCATCAAATGTTTCCTGGAACCTGCCTGAACCTAACTGCGAATAAGCGCCGTAAGTAAAACTATGCTTTTCGCGCAGGTTCATAAATAAACGACTCTCAGCGCCGCCGCCTAAAATATAGCTGGCTAATATTGCCGGGAAATAATCCGGATTATTGATTTTCAGATCAACCAGGTTTATAACTGCTATTTCAGATTGTACTGCACTCGGTACATCAATAACATCAATTTCAGTTTTTGCAGGGTTGGCAACAGTTTCCAGCTTAGGCAAGGTTAAAGTTGTGCCTTTCCAGCCGCCAAATACTTCGGTAGCCAGGGCCTTGGCGTTAGCGGGTGTTATATCGCCAACAAATGTTAAATATCCTCTCGATGGCGTAATATACTTGGTGTAGGCATCTTTAATATCTTGCAGGGTAAGGTTTTGTATGCTTTCTTCGGTTTCAAATTCACCGTTTGGGTGTGTTTTACCATAGGTAAGCGCATTATTAACACGGCCGGCAATAGCTTTGGCATTTTTAGCATTCGATTTTAAACCGGTAATGGTTTGTGTTTTCAGCTTATCGAACGATTCCTGTGTAAATGCAGGTTCTTTTAAGCCCTGTCCCATTAGTGTAAATGCCTCTTTAAAGTAACGGGTAAGCGCTGAGGCGTATCCCCCGGCAGAGTTAAGGCTCACATTGGCGCCCAGTTTTTCAACCGATTCATCAAACACTGCCTTAGGCATTGTTTTGGTACCCTCATTCAGCATCGAACCCATAAGGTTTACAACGCCTGCTTTGCTGCCTTCAGTTACAGGCCCGGCATCAATCAAATAAGAGGCTGATATCTTTGGCAGGCTATGGTTTTCAACTACCAAAACAGTAATACCGTTAGGTAATATGTATTTAACAGGGTCCTTAATTGTTAAAACTGGTGCAGGCCCTGGTTTTGGCTGCCTGGTGCGGTCAATAGTTATTTGTGCCTGTGCATGTTGCATTAATAATGCCCCGGCAGCTATCATTATATATTTCTTCATGATCTTTTTCGTGATGTAAATTAATTATTGAGCTTTACCTTTTCCGGGCAGATAATACAATATAAGGCGCTGGTTAGGGTTCAGGTATTTTTTTGCAGCATCTCTTATCTCTTCCCTGGTTATCGACCTGATCTCTTTTAATTCCTCATTAACATGGTTGGTATCTTTATGATAAAAAGTATAACCATTGCTCAGGTTTTCGGCAAGGCCCCGCATCTGTGTGTTGGCGCTTACAAAATTATTTTCAAACTGATTTTGTAATTTCTGATACTCTTCAGGACTTATTAAATCGGTTTGCAGTTTTTTAATTTCTTCGTCCATATCAGGCAACAGACTTGCCGGATTAGCGCCACCGTTTGGCAATGCGCCTAAAATGTACATGCCATAATCTTCAAGGGCATAATTAAAGGCAACTACCTGCAAGGCATTCTTCTTCTCATCAACCATTTTTTTGTACAGCCTTGAGCTTGCTCCTCCCGAAAGAACAGAAGAGATCATCTGCATCACTTTAGAATCATGACTATCTCTTCCCGGCACACGGTAAGCCTCGATCATAAAAGGAATCTGTATGTTGGCGTCATACGCGGTATCAACAATCTGTTTAGTTATAGGCGCTTCTTCTACCTTTTTGTAAATAACATCAGCGCCGCGTGGTATCGGCCCAAAATAAGCTTCAACAAGTTGTTTGGTTTTTGCAATATTAATATCGCCAGCAATGGTTAATACCGCATTGTTTGGCACATAATATTTTTTAAAGAATTCTTTAAACTCGTCAAGCTTCGCAGCATCCAGATCTTTCATAGAGCCTATTACACCATTGTGATAAGGGTGAGTTGGAAACAAACCTTCGCTTATGTAGGTAATTAAATTACCATAAGGACGGTTATCAAGGCTCTGGCGTTTTTCTTCCTTTACTACCTCGTTTTGAGTTTTTACACCATCCTCATTAATTACCGGGTGCATCATACGTTCGCTTTCAAGCCACATGCCTGTTTCCAATTGGTTCGATGGAAACACTTCGTAATAAAAAGTTCTGTCCTGCGTAGTATTGGCATTATTCTGACCGCCGTTTGCCGATACGATCTTCATAAATTGCCCTTTTTTAATGTTCTCACTGCCCTCAAACAATAAATGCTCGAAAAAGTGGGCAAAGCCAGTACGACCGACTGCCTCATTTTTTGATCCGACATGATACATTACAGTAACAGCCACCACAGGTGCCTTGCTGTCCTGGTGCAGAACTACGTGCAGGCCATTAGGCAGGTCGTATTCTGTAAATTCTACTTTTTGTGCTTTGGCTTGTAAACCTAAAAGGGAAACCGCTGCGAGTGCACAAAAAACGTTTTTCTTTAAATGCATAGGTTAAATATTATTTATGGCTAAAATATTAAATTGTTTTTAATATCACAGTAAATAAACTATGCTTTTAGTTAATTTAACATTATTTAAGTTTTATCTCCAGTCCTCAAATAATACCGGACTCCAAATCTCCTAACTAAGCTCTAATCTCCGGCCTCTGATCACTAATCCAGCCCTTCTTCCCGAAATCTTCACACTAAAAGCGTTTATTTGCGTTATTATATATTTTATAAGTTTTTAATAAATAATAAATGACCCGCTCTGCAAAAATAAAGATCATTATACCCCTGGTAATTATCCTTTTTGTAGGTGCTTATGGCAGGCACAGGCATATCAATCATGAAACTGATATAGTTGGCAAACTGCAAAGCAAACAAATGGACGAAATATCGGGCATCGCAGCATCCGGGATAAGCCCAAACATCTATTATGTTCATAATGATAGTGGCGATACCAGCCGTTTTTTTGCCATAACCCCAGAGGGTAAGCTAATATCAACGATATATTTTAAAGGCGACCCAACAGAAGCGCAGGGAGTGCACGATTGCGAGGATATTGCCGTGGGACCCGGGCCGGCAAAAGGTAAAAGTTATGTTTACCTCGGCGATATTGGCGATAACAGCGCTGTTAGAAAATATCTAACAGTTTACCGGGCAGAGGAAAAAGCCGGATGGCTAAAACAGGATTTGGCAAAAACGGCTACAGTTCCTATCCACTTAAAATACCCCGATGGTCCAAAAGATGCTGAAACGCTAATGGTAGACCCAATAGAAAAGCTCCTATATATTGTATCAAAACGGCAGGATTCGGTAACCGTATACACCACCCCATTAAATTACAAGGCCGATGATACGGTTACATTAACCAAACGCTGCAAGCTGTTTTTTAAAGGATTTAGGGTATTTAAATGGATCACAGCCGGAGATATCTCTAAAGATGGCAGCCAGGTATTGCTGAAAAGCTACGAAAAGGTTTACTACTGGAAACGCAAGGGCAATGAACCTGTTTGGAAAACCTTACAAACCAAACCCGAAACACCATTTTATATACAGGAAAAACAAGGCGAAGCAATAGGTTTTACGCCTGATGGCAAAGGTTATTATACTACCAGCGAAGGTGTGTATGCACCGATATATTATTATAAAACACCGTAGAGCAGAGTAAAGAACCAAGAGACAAGAACCAGGATAAAACAAGGGGGGGATTACTCTGTATAGTATGTAATTGCTTTTATATTTTCTTTGATTCTTGTCTCTTGTGTCTTCCCTCTAACCCTTCACTCCACCGCACTTGAATAGCTATTCACGTAATCTCTTGGTGAGACCCCAGTAATGCTTTTAAATACATAATTAAAATTGGTAATGCTGTTAAAGCCGCAACTGTAAGCAATGGTAGCAATACTTTTTGCCGATCCGTTAACCAGCATTTTGCAGGCTTCATTCACCCTTATCTTATTTATAAAGTTTACTAAAGTATACCTTGTATGCTTTTTAAAATACCGGCAAAATGCAGTAGGGGTAAGGTGCGCCTGCATGGCTACATCTTCAAGTGTTAGGGCGCTGCTGTAGTTTTGCATAATGTAATTATAAACCGATGCTATACGCATCCCCTCAGGGTCTGTCATGGAAAAAGCATAGCTGCCTGCTGAAAGCGGCGGCAGGTCATTGTACCCGCTTATTACATTTAAAAGTTCAATAAATCCATAAAGTTGTGCGGCTCCGGCTGTGTTTTGGATAGTTTCTATCCTGTTAGCTATATCTGGATAGATAACATCAGGCAATTTAAACCCGCTTTGATTTTGTGCGAGAAAAGCTTTAATGGCCTTCATTTCGGGTAAATTAAACAATGCAGCTAATTTGCCCGACGGATTAAAAAATATAGTAACTGCCCGCACCTCCCTGTCGCTATCAGGTTGAAAATATACAGGGTCGCTTTTAAAAAGATGCGGCAGGTTAGCGCCGATCATATAGATTTCCCCTTCACGAAAAACATGCATGTTGTTCCCGGCTAAAAGCGTGCCATCGCCTTTTTGGATCCAGGTTATCTGGATCTCGGCATGCCTGTGCAGGTAAGTATAAAAATGCGGCATTACTTCCTCCTGCACAATAATGGAATGGTCATGCGGAACAGGAATAGTAAAGGGCAGCACTTTCATAGGAGTAAAATTAGTCGATTAAGTCCGAAAGTAGAAATGTGTGATCTTTGTAAGGGACATAAAAAACCGCTGTGCAAAAGCGGGGCCTTGTGCGATTCCCTCCCCTGGGGGCGTAAGAGGGGTTTCTAAACCAGGCTTTTATGTTTGATTAGCAGTGGTATCATAGTTCACGAAACCCCTTCCTTCCCTTCCCCAAGGAAGGAATCGCACTGCCCACAGCTTCTTTTGAACCTTCAGAACTAAAAAATCCTGTCATTGCGAGGAACGAAGCAACCGCGAACTATGCAAGACTACATCTACTGATACCTCCCGGGACTAAACAATTCAATATCGATACCTGTTTTCTCTTCGTTAAACCCATCAGCTATCAGCTTCCCTGTTGCTGGCCCAAGTGCTAAACCAATCATAGCATGTCCCGTAGCAATAGCCAGGTTTTTATACTTGCCCGACATACCGATATAAGGCAACCCATCAGGAGAGCATGGCCTGAAACCAAACCAGATATCTTTTTGCTCAGGCACAGGCAGTTTAAAATCAGGAAAATATTTCGGAACTGATTCTACAATACCTTTCACCCGGTTCATGTTCACCTGTTTGTTTATTTTGCCTATCTCCATTGTGCCGCCAAAACGGATGCTGCCATTCATTGGGGTTATGGCTACCCTTGCCTCACACAAAATAGATGGGATGGTCATTTTTTTAACAGGTTCATGTACCATAAACGAATAGCCTTTCCCTGGCATTAACGGCACATTTAAACCTGCCAGTTTAGCAATTCCCGGCGACCATGAGCCTCCAGAAATAAGGTAGCTATCAGCCTTGTATTCTTTATCCTTAGTGCTTACCGATGTTATTTTATTCCCCTCATGATTGATATTTGTCACCTCGGTGTTTCGGTGGATACGCACCCCAGCAGTTTCCAGGTGTTTTACTAAACCCTTCATCAGTTTATTAGGATACATGTGCGAATCGCAGTGATAATGCACCGCTCCTAAAATGTCCAGTTCAATATCAGGTTGCAGCTTGCGGCATTCAGCAGGGGTAAGGTGTTGAGCATCTAACCCAAGATTGGTTGCTTTTTCAACCATGTGCAATTCTTCTTCTTCAACCTTTGCCGATTTAAAAAGCATTAAAATACCGTTATCAGTCAGCCCGAAATCAAACCCGGCATCTTTTTCAAATTCGTGGTAAAGTTCCCTGCTTAAAAGCGAGATATCCCGTAAACCTCCTGCCGAGCGTTCCACATGTTTTTTAGTAGCGCTCTTTACAAATTTCAATCCCCAGCTAATCAGTTCTTTATTAAGTGACGGTTTTACATAAAACGGGCTTTTGCTGTTAAACATCCAGCGGATACCCTGCTCAACCATTCCTGGCGACGCCAGTGGCACAAAATGACTTGGTGTTACCATTCCTGCATTGCCGAAAGAGCAATTATCGTTCAGATCACCCTGCTCTAAAACGTCAACTTCCCACCCCGATTTATGCAGGTAATAAGCCGAAAACAGGCCAATAACACCACCACCAATTATAATTGCTTTCATAAGCGCTATTTCTATAAAATATTAAAATTATTAAACACATTGTCATAGCGAGCGATAGCGCGGCAATCTCGTTGCCATACACTAGCGTAAATACATTGCTACGAGATTGCTTCGTCGTGCCTCCTCGCAATGACAATACTTTTTTAGTTTAATCGTACCACTCTTCACTTAAATCGCTCCATCCTGGATTTGTAGATACGATCAAATCTATTTTCTTTTGTCTTGATCCTCCTTTTAATTGCTTTTCTCGTGCAATTGCATCTTGTATCCATTGATATTCCTCGTAATAAACAAGCTTATTGACTTTATATTTAGAGGTAAATCCATCATAGACTTTGGTTTTATGCTCCAATATACGGTTCGTTAAGTCACTGGTTACACCAATATAAAACACCGTGTTTGCTTTATTAGTGAGGATATAAACTGAATATTCGTGTCTTTTCGTAAATCTCATGAATACCAATTAAAAACATTGTCATTGCGAGCGAGGAACGAGCGCGGCAATCTCGTAGTCATGCATAACCGCTCTGTAGAATTCGTTCTGTATAGCTACGAGATTGCCGCGCTATCGCTCGCAATGACAAGTGAGAGCAAACGCTTCATATCACCTGGAACCCAAACGCATACGGATCCTCATCATCTATCTTAATGGTATTATAGCCATATATCCTTGCCCATCCTTCAATCCCCGGTACAATTGCAGGTTTACCGCCAACTATCACTTCATCCTCAATGGTTCCTGTAAACTGGCTGCCAATAATGCTTTCGTGTATAAATTTATCACCTTTTTTTAACTTTCCCTTAGCATGCCATTGCGCCATGCGTGCCGATGTCCCTGTTCCACACGGAGAACGGTCAATTGCTTTGTCTCCATAAAAAACAGCATTACGGGCAGTTGCTTCGGGCGATAAAGTTTTGCCTGTCCACAAAATATGCGAACATCCATTAATGGTTGCATTGTCAGGATGTACAAAAGTATATTTCTCGTTTATCCGTTGTCTTAAAACCCTGCTCCATGAGATCAATTGATCGGCAGTATAATCTTCCAGGCCTTTAAAGTTTGGTTGCGGGTCAACAATGGCATAAAAATTACCACCATAGCTTACATCAACAGTTAAGATGCCGAGGTCGGGGCATTCCACTTCTAAATTTTCAGCAGCTAAAAACGAGGCCACATTGGTTAATTTCACCGATTTTACCTTGCTTCCTTCTTGTTTATATTCAATCATAACAAACCCGGCAGGGGCTTCCATTCTTACTACCCCCTGAGTTTTTGGGATGATCAATCCTTCCTCAATCGCTATAGTAATAGTGCCTATTGTGCCGTGCCCGCACATTGGCAGGCAGCCGCTGGTTTCGATAAACAAAACCGCCACATCATTCTGCGGATCATGGGGCGGGTAGAGGATACTGCCCGACATCATATCATGGCCTCTCGGCTCAAACATCAATCCTTTGCGTATCCAGTCATACTCTTTTAAAAAGTGCTGACGTTTCTCACTCATATTATTACCCTGCAGGTTTGGGCCGCCACCGGCAACCAGTCTTACGGGGTTACCACAGGTATGTGCATCAATACAGAAAAAAGTTTTAGTCGACATTGGTCATTAGTCATTATGTCATTAGTCATTGGTATTAGTAATGATGCGATTTTTCACCAATGACTAATGCCCACTGACCAATAACTATTTACTCCATTGATTATTAAAAAGTCTCCAGATTTTTAGCGGATTATCCGTCTTTAATTCATCCGGTAATAAATCTTCATTCCAATTTTGCCAGCAAACCGGCCTTACAAAACGCTTTATGGACGCTGTCCCTACAGAAGTAAACCGGCTATCGGAAGTTGATGGAAATGGACCGCCGTGTTGTACTGCATTACCAACTTCAACCCCTGTAGGTGGGCCATTCAGTATTACCCTGCCTGCCAGTTGAACCAGTTTATCTGTTAGCCATTTATAGTCCGGCAGTTCGTCACTTTCGCCCATAATGGAAGCGGTAAGCTGTCCGTGCAGTGAATTAACAACCAGTTCTAACTGTGCCGCATCGTCGGCAACAACCACCATAGAGAACGGGCCGAAGACCTCTTCTTTAAACTTTTCATCTGCTAAAAAGGCTGTAGCGCTTATCTCGGTTACTACTGCAACACCCTGGTTTAATTTCTCAGTATCCAGTTTTTCAGATTTCGCTATGATGCTAACTGCATCGTCAGCCAGCATTCCGCCTGATAGTTTATTAAAGTTTGCACTTATACCAGAGGTGAGCATAGTTGCCGAGTTAACATCAGCAATCGCAATGGCAAGCGCTTTTTTAAACCGCTCTAATCCATCCGATTTTATTGCTAATAATAAACCCGGTTGCGTGCAAAACTGCCCGGCGTTAGTAGTTATAGCAGCA
>Ga0206904_1077_pt1 | contig 24960 bp, 16 predicted proteins | sample Alteio_BWOrgHeat_42_FD_152981 | JGI IMG/M metagenome (GOLD analysis project Ga0206904, IMG submission 152981) | Enriched cells from forest soil in Barre Woods Harvard Forest LTER site, Petersham, Massachusetts, United States -... | ecosystem: Environmental > Terrestrial > Soil > Temperate forest >...
CGGAATTGAAGACTTGAGTAAAACGCCTAAAGTAACTCCGGCTGCAAACAATGATCAGGCAATGCCGGGTGGTGGTATGATAAAAATGATTGGCATGGATGATGAAAATACTGATCCCAATTTAATAGAGCTGCCAACAGGAGGGATTAAAACCACTGAAAAGGAATTTACCAACCTAAAAGAAGCGATGAGAAAAGACCCTAATGCGTTTGTACAATCGGCAATGGGAGGATCAGGGGCGAACTTTCAGGGAAATGGCTCAGGGCCCAAACAGGATATCAAAATAAAGATAGGCCCGGGTCCTGTAATTAATAATCCAATAGAATTACCGGAGAAGAAATGAAGGGATTGATAAGACTTGCATTGGCATTCGTTTTACTTATAACGCTTGCCCTGGGCAGCTATGCCCAAAGTTTAAGAGGTGCCGTTAAAGACAGTGTGGGCAAGGCTATACCTTTTGCAAGCATAAATTTAAAAAGCGCCGGCAAAATGATACTGGCATATACAGTGAGTAATGACAAGGGCGAATATACTTTACAACTAACTGCTAATACACCAAAAAATGATTTAACACTCGAAGTAAGCTGTATTGGCTTTAAAAAACAAAGCAAGGTTATAACCGATTGGGCCATCCCATACAATTTTACACTTTCAGCCACCACTAACCAGTTGCAAGCAGTGATCATTAAAAATAAGCGGCCTTTTTTAAAAACAAACGGTGACACGCTGAGCTATAAAGTATCCGATTTTAGCGGCCCGCAAGATAGGGTTATCGGCGATGTTATTAAAAAGCTGCCCGGCATACAGGTAGCGGCAGACGGCAAAATCTCGTATAACAACAAGGCTATTTCCAATCTGTACATTGGGGGCGACAACCTGCTGGATGATAAATACAACATTGCCACAAGCAGCATTCCGCATGGCGTGGTTGATCAGGTGCAGGTGATAGAAAACCATCAACCTGTAAAAATGCTGAAAGATAAGGTAGTAAGCGATGATGTTGCACTGAACCTTACCATTAAAAAAGATGCAACAATTCAGTTGGTTGGGCAGGAAACCGTGGGTGGTGGCATACCTGGCAAATACGATGAGGATTTGAATGCAATGATGTTTAAGGATAATTACAAGGCCATTAATTACTTGCGGGCCAACAACACCGGTTTTGATGTTCAAAACGATCTGGTATCGCACAATTTAGCAGACTACCTGCAAAGAATAGATAATGATAAACCGGGTACCGTTCTTTCAACAGGCACAGCAGGCGATCCGGATCTGCCCCGAAACAGGTATCTGTTTAACCAGGCGGGAATACTTAACATGAATAACCTGGTTCATTTGAAAAAGGATGTGCAGCTAAGAGCAAATTTTTATTACCTGCACGATATCCAACTACAGGATTATCAAAAACAAACTACCGTTTATTTGCCTGGTGATACTGTAAGATATTCGGAAATTCAACATAACAAACGCAGGCCCGACATTTTACATGGACAGCTAACCCTCAACATAAACAAAGACAAGTATTATTTAAATGATGCATTGATAACTGATTATAGCCATAACGCCAATTACTCAGCCCTGGTTACAAATGGCACCGGCGTGAACCAGGTTTTTAAAGATAACATTGCCGATTTTTCGAATGAATTTAACCTGATGCAAACCTTTAAAACCAATAATATTATTGAGGTTTACTCCTACTTAAACCATATCGCCGAACCAGAAAACTTGCTGATTGATCCAGGTATAAATTCAGACATTTTTAACAATGGTAATCCGTACCGCCAATTAACTCAAAATGTTAATGTACCTACCTGGTTTACCAACAACTATTTTTCTTATAAAATACCTTCGCAATATTTTACACAGAGTTACAAGGTTGGGTTTAGTCTTCAACAGCAAAAACTGCAATCGGGTTTAAATGCGACACAAACCGATAATTCAGTTAACCTTGTTTCGGATAGTGCACAGAATAATTTAAACTGGTCGCGCCAAAAAATATATGCCGAGGCCGGATATGATATGCCCGGGAAAATCCTTAAAATAAATTTAGCCCTGCCGCTAAGTTTGCAGCAGATACATTATTCGGAGAGTTTATATGCGCTTTACAAGCGATTAACCCATCTATATTTTAATCCGAAGCTATTAGTAAAATATCAAAGCTGCGTTGAAAACTATTTTAACTTCACCTATAGTTTAAGAAACAACATTGGCGATATACAGGATATTTACCGTGGTTATATCCTCAAAGATTACCGTTCATTATTTGCCAACAATTCCGACTTAACTGAACGTAAAAGCCAGACCGAGGCTCTGGGTTTCAACTATCGTAAAGCGCTTACGCTTTTCTTTTTTAGCGTAACAGCTTCTCACAGCAATATAGCGGCCAATAACATTTCATCAAGCATCATTAATAATAACATTGAGCAAAGCATCGTGCTACCTTATGCCAACAATACCGATATCTGGATGCTTAATGGGTTCATCAGTAAATATTCGTTTGCTTTACGCACAACGTTTAGTGGTGGTGCATCGTGGCAATCGAGCAGTTCAAATCAGATTCAGAACAATGTACTTTTACCATATAAAAACAATTCAACAAATGAAAATGCGGGTATTGATACAAAGATCAGTGATGAGCTCAATGTGAGTTATAAGGTAACCTATTCACAGGTTACCAGTAAATCACCGGCCTCTGCTACCAATCACGAAATTAAAAGCAGTTACCAGCAAGGGTCTTTAAATTATAACCCACTAGCCAACCTTTTCTTTAAGCTATCTGCTGAGCATTATTACACGCACCAGGATCAGGCAAACGACCTCAAATACACTTTTGCGGATGCTTCGGTACGTTATAGGTTTGAAAAAATAAAAACAGATATCGAGTTTAGCGCCAATAACCTTTTCAATGTAAGGAAGTACAGCGCACTATACCTCTCGGCAAATACATTTACATCCAATACCTATGTAATCCCTGGCCGTATCATGCTAATAAAGGCTACGTTTAATATTTGACAAAAGGGCTATTGAGTAAGTTGACCAGGGGATGGATGAAGTATATAAACAGATAGTTCTTATATTTAGTTCAAATTTGAACCATGAAATTACTAATAAGCCTTGGCTGCCTGCTTACAATAATTTATTTAGAAGGCTGCGGAGATGGGATGATTAAAAACAAATCGACAGAGCAAGCATCTGTGGTAACAGATACACCAAAGGTTAAACCGAAAGAGAGTGTTCCAAATTTCACTTCCAATCTTATTATTCATGATGATAAAGATCTTATTGGTTATTGGGTGGGCATGTTTAAACCCGATACGTTAATGGATGGTGTTTATACCGGTGAATATACTGCCTGGGACTTTGAGAACAAAATAAACATTTCTATTGATGAAATAAATGGTGATAGTGTTATGGGGCACAGTGTAGTTGCTGGTAACAACAGGCCTTTTAAAGGTAAAATAATAAGAGATCATTCCGCTTTCAGTTTTTCTGTAAAGGAACCGGGAAATGATAAATACGATGGCTCATTTGAATTTGGTATTAATAAAACAGATAGTGTTTTAAAAGGCACATGGAAAGCCAACAATAAAATACGAATCACAAGCCGTAAATACAAGCTCACTAAAAAACTGTTTCATTATAATCCGAACTGGCAATTGCTTCAGGGGAAATTTGTCGATTGGAGCAAAAAGAAAAAGGTTCACTTTAAAAATGATGAAGAAGGAGAAGATTATGATGAATCCTTTTTTACCACTTCTTTTAATATGAATAAATACAATGCGTCAACAGATGTATTAACAAAAGAGCAGGTGGCTAACTTGAAAAAGGCAGATATTTTTGTAATCCGGAATGCCATTTATGCCCGGCATGGTTATTCGTTTAAAAATCAGCAATTACGTGCGTATTTCGACCGACAATCATGGTATATTCCAATAAGCACTGATGTAAAAAGTGAATTTACAGAAATTGAAAAGAAAAATATCGAATTGCTACTGAGATATGAAAAGAATGCCAAAGAATACTATGATGTTTTTGGCAGGGGATAGCCCTTAAGTGATCAGGGAAATTTTGGTTTCAATATTTTTATCATCAGCGTGCAGGTAAGCAAAAAATCGCATTGGAATAAAGTCAGTAAGGTAATGTGGTACTCATTACTTTTATTCTTTTCTTACCTGATGCTACTTATAACCCTGCAATATGTACCGGTAAGAAGAGACGTCGCTTTTCTGCTTATAAAGGAAGATGTTGTTAATCTATTACATTATCGCATCGCATTTTTCGCTCATGTGTATACCGGCATATTTGTCTTACTATCCGGAATGCTTCAGTTTTCATCATATATCAGGCAACGTTTCCCTGTTGTACATCGATGGAGCGGAAGAGTTTATGCGTTGAGTATTATTTTTATTGCAGGGCCAACAGGTTTTATAATGGGTATTTATGGAAATGGGGGTTGGATAAGCAGATCTGCCTTTTGTTTGCTGGCAGTTTTATGGGTAATTTTTACATATAAGGGAATTGCTGCAGCAAGGGCATATAATTTTGTCATTCACAAAAGTTGGATGTACCGCAGCTACGCTTTAACCTTATCGGCTATTAGTTTACGGCTATGGAAATGGGTGCTTGTATTATTGTTTCAACCACGGCCAATGGATGTTTACCACGTTGTATCATGGTTAGGGTGGATAGGTAATTTATTAATTGCTGAGCTCTTGATTTATTTTACAATCAGAAATTATAAATCTCTTAAATCAGCTGAGCCTCAATTGTCAAAAGCTGATTAACTATCCTTTGCATCGTTTAAATTTTATAAGATTTCCTTTTATAGTCCTAAATAATTTAACTTGTTCGCCCTCATAAAACTGAGCAAGTTTCGGGTCGGATTGCGTATGAGGGCGGGGTATCTTTGTTCTATACAAAATAAGAGAAACAAGATGAAAGATCAGGAAATAACAAATTATAACCGGATTGAAGATGCAATCGGTTATATCAGGAAAAACTTTAAACATCAGCCCAGCCTGGAAGAAATAGCAGAAAAGGTACATTTAAGCCCTTTCCATTTCCAACGGATATTTACCGATTGGGCAGGTGTAAGCCCGAAGAAATTTTTACAATACATCAGCCTTGACCATGCAAAAAAATTGCTGGCCAACCAGGCGTCATTATTTGATACAGCTTTTGAAACCGGCTTGTCGGGAACCAGCCGCTTGCATGATCTATTTATCAATATAGAAGGCATGACACCCGGCGAATATAAAAATGGCGGCGAGAGTCTGCATATTAATTATAGTTATGCCGAAAGTCCTTTTGGGAATATCCTGGTTGCATCAACCGAAAAAGGGATCTGCCATATTGCATTCGCAAACAGCGAAGCCGAAGGGCTAAAAGCCTTACAACAGTCATTTCCGAATGCTGCTTATAAACAGGTGGTCGACATGATCCAACAAAATGCGCTTTACATTTTTAAACACGACTGGAGCAAACTGGAAGAAATTAAATTGCATCTTAAAGGCACTAATTTCCAGGTAAAGGTATGGGAAACATTGTTAAAGATCCCGGCAGGCAAGCTCTCAACCTACGGCAATATAGCCAGTAAGCTTGGTCAGCCAAATGCATCCCGCGCGGTAGGGAGCGCTGTGGGAGATAACCCGGTTGCATTTTTAATCCCTTGTCACCGTGTTATTCAATCAACAGGAGAATTTGGTCAATACCACTGGGGTGCAAATCGCAAAACTGCAATAATTGGCTGGGAAGCTGCACATGCTGATCTGTTAAACTAAGAGGACAGGCAAAATGGAAAATATAAAACAGCGCATTGAAGCTGCGGATTGGCATTCGGCTGCCGCAGCTATAAATGCCAACGGATACGCAATTATCCCCGGGTTAATTTCACCCGATAATTGTAATGAACTTATTAGTAATTACAGAAACCCTACCCTATACCGCAAAACAATCGTAATGGAAAGGTACAGGTTCGGCCTGGGAGAGTATAAATATTTCTCATACCCATTGCCTCCGCTGATCCAGGAGATGAGACAGGGGGTATATCCCAAACTTGCTCCTATTGCAGATAACTGGATGAAAGTGTTGAACATTGATACCCGCTTCCCTGATACATTTAGCGGACTACAGCAGCTATGTCACGAAAACAAACAGGATAAGCCAACCGTACTTATTTTAAAATATGGGGTTGGCGGCTATAATACCTTGCATCAGGATTTGTACGGCGATATCTACTTCCCTATGCAGCTGGTAATGTTTTTGAATGAACCTGATGAGGATTATACAGGTGGCGAGTTTGTATTAACACAACAAATACCCAGGGCACAATCAAAAGCTATTGTGCTGAAGCCCTGCAAAGGCGATGTATTAATATTTACTACTAATTTTCGGCCTGTAAAAGGAACAAAAGGTTATTACCGTGTTAATATGAAGCATGGGGTAAGTGAGCTGCATAGCGGAGAACGCCACACTCTTGGTATTATTTTTCACGATGCATTGAGTTAAGAAATGATAAAACACACGGATATCTCCGACACCGGATTACGAAAACTGATAAGGCATAAAGAAGTTTTGCTGGGGGGAAACCGCAAGCTTAAAATTTACGGCCTGCTCAGTTGCAAATCAGGCAGGCGGATGAAAAGGGAGAACCGTGTGTTTTTTACTTCGCTTGAAGATGCAATGAATCAACATTACAGGCCGTGCGGAAATTGCATGCCTGTTGAATATAAAAAATGGAAAAATGGATCTGTTTAGCACCGGTGAAGTAGTGAATTTGCTGCCTTATGATGGCACAGTAAATTATTATGGCAAAATTTTGAAGCAGGAAACAGCTTTAAAATATGGGAACACTTTAATGGATACCATTGCCTGGAAAAATGATGAGGCAGTTATTTTTGGTAAGCACATTATTACCAAACGGAAAGCCGCATGGTATGGCGATGAAGGGTATTTATACACTTACTCAAATACAACTAAAAAAGCATTAGACTGGACACCGGAACTATTAGCTTTAAAACAAATTGTTGAAGAAATAACCAATACCAAATTTAACTCCTGCCTGCTAAATTTATACCATAATGGCGATGAAGGAATGGCCTGGCACAGCGACGATGAATCGTCGCTTGGCAAGAATACTACCATTGCCTCACTTAGTTTTGGCGCAGATAGAAAATTCAGCTTTAAGCATAAATCAACAAAGCAATTGGTTTCTGCGTTGCTCGAAAACGGCAGTTTACTGGTTATGAAAGATGCTACTCAAACCAATTGGCTGCATAGTTTGCCAAAATCAAAAAGGATAATAAGGCCGCGGATCAGCCTTACCTTTCGCACTATAATTGCTTAATCAAGTATTGAAACGTTTGGCCCTGTAACTTCAAATTTACCTTAGTGTAACGTGCTAAAAAAATTATAATTTAGCTTTGTTATTCAAATGGGCCGTCCTTTTTAATTTTTGTTAAGCTATATCGTTAAATGATAAGAAAAAATAAGATTTTAATACTGCGCTTAAGAGTATGTAAGATTGTATTTGTTTTTATTATGTTGTTCTCTGCCTTTAAAGGCAAGGCCCAGGGACTACAATTCAACTCTAACGACAGCCTGCTCAGCAAACGTACCTCCTATTCCGTTTTTAAAACAGATGCCCCAACATTTCACGATCATCTGTCTATCATCTTCGATCTTTCTTTGTGGGATAATCAGCATCTCGGCTATATCTTAAACATAACCGATACTAAAAACAATTCCTACAGCTTAAGTTCAATATACAATGGTTCGCCATTTTTAAACTTCAATATTGACAGCAAAAGCAATAAAATAAAGATCCCGCTTAGCCGCGACCAGTTAAAAAAAAGGAACTGGATAAAAGTAAAAGTAGATATAGATTTAAAGGCCAATACAGTAGAAATAGCTATAAACGGCAAGCTCTATAAAGCTTCGCAGTTTGGTTTTGATAACAGCATTACCACCAAACTCTTCTTCGGCAGAAACGAGCATTACTCTGATGTACCCAACATGGCCATCAGAAACCTAACTATTAGCGATGCTTCCAAAACCTTCACGTTTCCGCTAAATGAGTGGAGTGGAAAAGATGTTTATAGCAGCGACGGCGATAATTTAGGCGAAGTGGATAACCCGGTTTGGCTGATCAATGAATCATACTTCTGGACACCAAAATTCACTCAGGCCTTTAAAGAAGTTGCCGGTGTAAATTTTGATGAAAGCGGCCAAAAGCTATTAATGTTTAAAAGCGACTCCCTGTTTTGGTATGATGTTCAGCATAATAATTTATTTGGCAGGGCTTATCAAAACAAATGCCCTATACCGTTGCACCTGGGTAAAAGCATCATTAACACTAAAGAGAACAAATTATACGCCTACGAAACCCTTAAAGCACCAAAAGCTGCACCCAGTATTGCAGCACTTGATTTGAATACATTAAAATGGGATATAACCGGGTCGGGCACCATATTGGAGCAAAGACACCACCACAATATTTTTTATGATAATAAACAGGAAGAGTTTTACCTGTTTGGCGGTTACGGCTCATTTTCGTACTATAAAGACTTTTTCTGGTACAATAAAAAAGCAGACAAATGGGATAAAATCCCTTTCGCAGGCGATAAAATAATGCCCCGGTTTTTCTCAGGGTTTAGCCAGGCTGATGATAATAACGATGTTTATATTTTTGGTGGGTATGGCAATCAATCGGGCAACCAGATAGTTGGCGGCAAACATTTTTATGACCTTTACCGGGTAAATTTAACCAGCCATATTATAAAAAAATGCTGGGAGATAAAACCTCCTGCAGAGGATTTTGTAGCCGCCAATAACCTTATCATCTCCAACGATAAAAAATACTTTTACGCATTGTGCTATGCGCACGAAAAACCCAAAACCAGTTTAAGCCTGTACAAATTTTCGATAAAGGATGGCTCTTACGAAATTGTTAGCGGAAGCATACCTGCCAAAGGGGAGCGTATTGAAAGCGATATTAATCTTTTTTATAATGCCAAACAGGCCACCTTTTATTGCGCTATTCAGGAATTTACAACACCCGATTACTCAACGGTGAGGGTTTATTCACTGGCTTCACCACCGGTTCGTCAAATTGATTATTTAGCATCGCGGCAGGTAGTATCTTCGGGTTTCTATACCAGGTTTATAACCAACATCTATGTGCTTATTGCCTTAATAATAATTATTGCCATAGCGGTATTCCTTTATGTTAAACAAAAAAGAAAAGCTATAAAAGTCGTTCCGTTAGAGGTTGACAGAGACGCGGCGGTAATTGCTATCCACAAAAGGGAAGATGAGAAAAAGGCAAATGCCATTTATTTATTGGGCGAGTTTACCGTTTATGATAAAAACAGCAGGGATATAACTTACCTTTTCAGCCCTAAAATAAAGCAGTTATTTATACTGATACTGTTGAATAGCAAAGACGATTTCGGGGTGGTGTCCAAAAAAATATCAACTACTTTATGGCCCGATAAAAATGTTGTTAAAACAAAGAATATAAAAGGCGTTACTATCAATCACCTCAGAAATATAATTGCCGACATTGATGATATTGAGCTTACATTTTTAAATGACACCTATTGCTTTAAATTGGGAAATAATCTTTTCTGCGATTATTTTATAGTAACAGATGCGATTAAAGAGTTAGGCCCCGACAAGCAGGATAAAACAATATTAGATCATTTCGATCTTATAGTCCGCGGCGGCCTGTTACAATACATCCCCGAAATATGGCTTGATGATATTAAGCTGATATACGAAGAAGCGTTGATGCGGGTGATTCTTCCCGAAATTAAAAAAGTTTATGAAAGTGGTGATTTTAAGAAGACTGCGGAAATAGCCCGCGTTGTTTTAAACATTGACCCATTTAGCGATGAGGCTATAAAATATAAACTAAAGGCCCTGAGACGAACTAAGGGTATCGAATATGCTCGTAAGCAATACGATGATTTTATTGTTGAATATGAAAAATCGCTAGGCGAGCCTTATCCCGTACCATTTGAGAAGATATGCACAGTAAAGTGAGTTGATTATTGATCAGCTATATCTTATTCAATATATTCTCCTTTTTTATCTCACACTATTCTTTTTCGATTAAAACTCACTTAATAAACGGGTTAATTTGATGCGGTTAATAAAATTTAAACGCTATTAACCCCTATTTTAACCCATCCTTTAATACTCTCCAATCTAATATTGTTCTGCCAATTGAAAAACCTAAGTATCTACTAAAGGTTTAACCAGCCTTGTAAAATTTTCTTGCGGCATAATTTTTTTATAAACCAATTAACCAACTTATTTATGAAGAAAACTTCTACCAATTATGGTGACTGTTATTACATTCATCATCGGGGTAAATTCATGAAGCTGCCTGGCAAATTAGCAGCCATTCTCATGTTCTTACTCTTAACCGTCTCAGCATTTGCTCAAAGCCAAAACACGGTACAGGGAACTGTATCAGACGAAAAAGGCGGTCCAGTTCCGGGTGCAAGTATTAAAATTAAAGGCACCTCTGCCGGAACAGTGTCTGATGTTAACGGGAAATTCTCCATCAATGCCGATAAAGGGGCTACTCTTATTATTACCTACTTAGGCTACCAGGAAAAAGATGTGCTTATTGGCGACCAAAAAACAATTAGTATCAGCCTTGAGCCAGCATCATCAACCTTAAACGAGGTGGTGGTTGTAGGCTATGGTACGCAAAAGAAGGTATCCCTTACCAGCGCGGTTACCTCAATAAGCAGTCAGGATATTATAACCACCAAAAACGAAAACGTTGAAAATATGCTTACCGGTAAAGTTGCAGGTTTGCAGGTGGTGCAAAACACATCCGAGCCTGGCGATTTTTCGAACAACATTTCCATACGCGGTTTAGGTAATCCGTTAATTGTAATTGATGGTGTTGAGCAACCGGACTTTTCTGTTACCGGTGGCAACGGTGATAACAGCGTAGGTACAAGTAATATTTTTTCGAGGCTTGATCCTAATGATGTAGAAAGTATTTCGGTTTTAAAGGACGCCGCCGCATCAGTATATGGTGTTAAGGCTGCCAATGGCGTAATCTTAATCACCACCAAAAAAGGAAAAGCGGGCACACTGCAGCTCACCTATTCAGGTACTTATGGCTTGCAGGTACCTTCGGGTTTGCCTAAACCGGTAAATGCTACCGATTACATGACATTGGTTAACCAGCAGGTATTGCACCAGGCAAACGGGGGCGTACTTGTTTATTCTCCAGCAGATTTTCAAGCTTATGCCAATGGTTCAAAACAAAGCACAGATTGGTACGACGCGGTTTTCAAGAAAAGAGCGATGCAACAACAGCATAACCTTACAGCAACGGGAGGCAACGAAAACACGCAATACCTGCTAAGTGTGGGTTTTACAGATCAGGATGGTATTTTAACCAGTAACGATTTAAATTATAAACGTTACAACGTACGCTCGAACGTTACCAGCAAGATAAGCAAAAACCTGACTGTTAATTTAAACCTGAGCGCCATAATGGATCAAAAAAACTCCCCGGCGCAATCTTTCTGGTACACAACAAGAGAAACCTGGCGGGAGTTGCCAACACAACCTTTCTATGCTAACAACAATCCTCAATATTTATTTAACGGCACTGTTGATGGTGGAAACCCCCTTGCTTACCAAAGCAGCGATATAAACGGATACAGTACACAAAACAACAAGTTTTTTGATGGCTCATTGAGTCTTGAATATAAAGTACCGTTTATTGAAGGACTTAGCATAAAGGGTTTATACAGCTATGACGAGCAGATACAGGATAATAAGCTGTTTCAAAAATCATATAGCCTTTATGCTTACGATGATGCGACAAAAGCTTACATCCCAACTTTAAATAATTCGCCTGCATTTGTGCAAAGGCAGTATTATGAGTATCCAAAAAACACAGATCAGTTTTCAATAAACTATGCACGGTCGTTTAAGGGTGGGCATAATGTAAGCGCCTTATTGCTTTACGAGGGCAATGAACAAAGTGGTGATAACTTTGCTGCTTACCGCCAGCTGGCTATACCCGTAGACCAGATATTAGCCGGCAATTCAACTAATCAAAATGCTACACAGGATGGTGGTAACACAGCGTTATATCAATATGCTACCAATTCAATTGTAGGTAGGGCTACTTATGATTACAAAGGAAAGTATCTTGCCGAATTCAGTTTCAGGGATGATAAGTCATCAAAGTTTTCTCCTCAGCAGGGATGGGGCTTTTTTCCATCAGCATCTTTAGGCTGGCGTGTATCTGATGAGAATTTCTGGAAAAACTCTTCGGCACTATCATTTATCGAAAATTTAAAGCTGCGTGCTTCTTATGGTGTGTTAGGTGATGATGGTACGCTTTACTACCAATTTTTAAGAGGTTATAATTATCCAGCGAAGGGGGTAAATAGTGATCAGCCAACTCCTAATCAATTGCCAAGTGGATCTGTTTTCGGAAATACTTTTGTAAATTCTGTACAAAGCACTGGCATACCTAACCCGCAGGTTACCTGGTCTACCTCCCATACTTTCGATGCCGGTATTGATGTTGACGCATGGAAAGGCCTGCTGAATTTCACATTCGATTATTTTATACGCGATAGGAAAGGTTTACTGGCAGCACCAGTATTACAGGTGCCTGATGTGCTGGGAGCACCGCTTCCGCAGGAAAACATCAATGGCGACAGGACCAAGGGGTTTGATTTTGAAGTTGGACACAGGGGCAACATTGGTAAATTCAGGTACAACGTAAAAGGAACCTTCCTGTATACCAACACCATGAATACTTCTTATGCCGAATCGAACCAAGGAAACTCATTACTCGATTGGCAACGTAATAACGAGAACAGGAACCAGGGGATCCAGATGGGTTACAGTGGTGCAGGTCAATATCAAAATTATGGCCAGATCCTTAACAGCCCAGTTGCCGTGGGACGTGGTGTAGTAGTGGGTGATTATATTTACCAGGATTGGAACGGCGACGGACAAATTGATGGCAACGATGTGCACCCAATTGCTTATGGCGGCAACCCTAACGGAGGGCCTGCAATACCTAAGATCACTTACGGCCTTAACATAGGTGGCTCGTACCAAAATCTTGACTTTAATTTATTGTTCCAGGGTACCGGCATGTACAGCGTTTCTTATATCGAACAATTAAATATTCCGTTATGGGGCGGGGGCAGCGCCTTAACCCAGTTTACTAATGACTGGCATCCGGCTGATCCAACTGCCGATCCTTATAACCCTAAAACTGTTTGGGTACCGGGCAATTTTGCCTATACCGGGACAACAGCCAATACAAACTCGACATTCAATTTTGTAAATGCCGCTTATTTGAGGCTTAAAAGTGCTGAGGTAGGCTATACGTTGCCAAACAGCGCGTTGAAAGTATTAGGAGTTAAGGGAGTAAGAATATATGCGAATGGTTATAACCTGTTTACTATTACGAAGGTAAAATATGTTGATCCGGAGCACCCTTCGGGCACTTATGGATACTTATACCCGCTTGATAAATTGTTTAATGTTGGCTTAAATGTCAAATTCTAATCATACAGAAATCATGAAAAAATATATTTATATATTACTAATCTTAACAGCGTGCATATCGGCTTGCAGAAAGCTTAATATTCCGCCAAAAAATATCATCCAGGATCCGGATGTCTTCTCTTCAAATGGTGGTGTTCAGGCATACATGGCACGTCTTTATAGCGAACTGCCAATAGAGGATTTCAGGTATACACCTGATATGGGTCTAAACTTCTTTTGGATCATTAAACCCACTCCTGCTACTACAGGTGAAGCGCTTAGCCGCGACCAGACAAGTGCATCCTCGGAAAATTTTGGAGACTGGCATTGGGACATCTGGGGTGGCTCCTACACTGTGATACGCGATTGCGACTATTTTATCCAAACGCTACCTGCCTATGCAAGCAATTACACCCCGACACAGGTGAATGCCTGGCTTGGCGAGGCTTACTTTGTAAGGGGCATGACTTATTTTGCCTTGGTAAAGCGCTTTGGCGGCGTACCGATAGTTAACAAAGTGTTAAACTATACTCCAGGCTCAAGCACTGATGATCTTAAAATACCACGTTCATCCGAACAGGCGGTTTGGGACCAGGTAGGCAGTGATTTCGACTTTGCAATAAATAACCTGCCGGCAACAAATGCAGATTATGGCGATGGCAGCCGTGCAAATAAGTTTGTAGCGGCAGCATTTAAATCGCGGGCCATGTTATATGCAGGTTCCATAGCAAAATATAACAACATCACTTTGTTTGATGCAAGCAAAAACCAGCTTTGTGGCATACCCGCAAGCGCGGCTGCAGGGTATTTCCAAAAAAGCTATGATGCGGCAAAACTGCTTGATGGTGCATACAGCCTTTACCTTTCGGCATGGTCTGCAACTGACAAAAACGCCCAGTACCAGAATTTTGTGAACCTGTTTTTTGACCCGGCGAGTAAGGAAAATGTATTTGTAAGAGAATATCAGTATCCAAACTCAGTTCACGGTTATGATGCTTATAATGTGCCCCGCCAATTGATAGGGCCAAACGGATATTCATCAGAAGTAAACCCAACACTTAATTTTGTGGAGATGTTTGGGGGCTTACCCAGAAATGCGGATGGCACTTTAAAAACGCTTGATGCTAGCGGGCACTACATTTTGTATAGCAACACAATGGATCTGTTTGCAAATGTTGAACCTCGCCTCAGGGCTTCTGTAATTCTTCCCGGAGATGCATTTAAAGGGCAAAACATTGAAATTCGCCGTGGTATTTACACCGGGTCTGCTTCAGGAGGCATCAGTCCGCTGTTGCCTGCCGGATCAAGATCTCAATATCCAACTACTAATCTGGTAACTTCATCAACAGTTACCCAAACAGCTTATAAACTGCCTAATGGCACCCTGATGAACCCTGCCGGATTGAGCGGAATTTTTACAGGCGACCAAACCTGTGCTATCTCAGGCTTCTCAGTTAGAAAATGGCTCGATCCAAACCTGCCTACATCACAGGTTAAGGAAAATAATGAGGCCCAAACCTGGATAGAAATGCGTTATGCAGAAGTGTTGCTAAACCGCGCCGAGGCAGCGCTTGAATTAGCCAGCTTAGGTCAAACAGGCTCTGTTAACACTTCCGATCCTTTTAACATTATTAACCAAATCCGTTCGAGGGCAGGTGCACAATTGTTAAGCAGTGCAGGTTCGGCAACTATTGATACCATACGCAAGGAAAGAAGAAAAGAGCTTGCGTTTGAAAATAAAACTTATTGGGATTTGAAAAGGTGGCGGATTTTTGCCCAGGAGCAAAACGGAACCATATATAAAGTTTTAATGCCATTTTATTCATCGGATGCTGGCAAGTATTTCTTTGACTCGCGTACCGACGAAAGGAATGATGTTTATACTTATGATACCAGGTGGTATTATGAGCAGATTCCGGGAGGCGCCATTTCAAAAAGTCCCAACATAATTCAAAACCCAGGCTATTAATTAAAAGATATGAAAACGATATTTTATTCCGTATTGTGCCTGGTGGCCATTGCCGCCAGCTCATGCAGCAAAGTTGATAATTATGCACCGCCATCAAGCACTATAACAGGCAGCACGATTGATGAAGGAACAGGCAAGACAGTTCAGACGGAGATTGGCGGCGGCGGCACGCGCGTTAAATTGCTTGAAACAAGCTATAGTGCCAATCCTGTGCCTATCTACTTCCAGTCGAAACAGGATGGTACGTTTAACAATACCAAAGTGTTTGCCGCAACTTATAAGGTTTCGGTAGAAGGGCCTTTTGTTCCTTTGGTACAAACCGACAACACAGGCACCGTTGTTTCGGACTCAAGTCAAAACATAGTTTTAAAAACAACTGCCGACCTTACTTTTAAGGTTCAGCCTTTTTTAAGAATTGAGTGGGTAGGTAAACCGGTTTTTAATGCAGATAATACCGTAACCGTACAGGTTAAAATTACGCGGGGTACCAGTAATCCAAATTACCAGCTGGATGTAACCAACATAAACCTGTATGTAAGTAATACGCAGTATGACGGTAATAACAATTATGATCCGCGGTACTCAACGTTAACTTCTTATAGTAGCAGCACAGGTACCAGCCTTTTAGGCCAGACTATTACTATAACCACTATCGGAGGAGCGTTGCCGCTTCAGGATGTTTATTTCAGAGTGGGCGCAAGAATAAACGCAGGGCTTAATCAATACAATTACAGCACTCCGGAAACAACACCGCATCCATAAATAATTTCCGGGAAGGGCTATAACTCTTCCCGGATTGCCCTATATCTATCTAAAATATAATAAATGAAAAGATCTATTCTTTTTTCCGGCTTATTGTGTGCCTCTATGGGTGTATTTGCGCAAAACACAAACCCCATTGTATCCAAACAAAAAACCGCTTTCCAAACCAGCAGCCCCTGGATACCCGAGATTGATGTACGCTCGGACATTGCTATTGTTTACGGCACTAATGACAGGCCAGGTTTAACTTTTGAAGAACGCGTAAAATCATGGCGCGACCATGGTTATGAAGTGAATTTTATGACTGGAATTGCCTGGGGATCATATTTCGATTATTTCCTGGGCAAGTGGGATGGGAAAAACCACCTTGGCGTGGGCCAGGTAACTGTTAAAGGCGATACCATTATGCATGGTAAAAATATGCCCTATGTAGTGCCTGTACAATCGTTTATTGAATACATGAAAACAGCTGTTGTAAAAAGGGTGATAGATGCAAACATCAGCACCATATTTTTAGAAGAGCCTGAGTTTTGGGCACGCGGAGGATACAGCGCGCCATTTAAAGAAGAATGGCAAAAATATTATGGGTTTCCATGGAAACCGCAGGATGCATCTGCTGAAAACACCTATCTGGCGAACAAGTTAAAATATCATTTATACTACAACGCTATAAAACAAGTATCGGAATATGCCAAGGCATATGGCAAAAGCAAGGGGATGAATATTAAGGTTTTTATAGCTACCCACTCGCTTGTTAATTATTCATCGTGGCAAATTGTAAGTCCCGAGGCAAGCCTGGCCTCGCTGCTCAGTATTGATGGCTACATTGCCCAGGTTTGGACAGGTACTGCCCGTGAACCTACTTACTTTAATGGTGAAAAAAAGGAGCGCGTTTTTGAAAATGCATTCCTCGAATATGGCTCGACTGTTTCAATGACCGCGCCTACCAAGAGAAAAGTATTTTTCCTGACCGACCCTATTGAAGACCGTGTACATGACTGGAGCGATTATAAACGCAATTACCAGGCTACTTTTACAGCCAAGCTGCTGTACCCAATGGTAGCCGATTACGAGGTAATGCCATGGCCAGAGCGAATTTATACCCATCCCTACCCTGTGCTCAACAGTAACGAAAAAATACTTATCCCCCATTTTTACTCTACTCAAATGCAGGTTATGGTTAATGCTTTGAACAGCATGCCAAAATCAACTAATAAAGTATCGGGGGTAAACGGTATTGGTGTGTTAATGAGCAATACGTTGATGTTCCAGCGTTTCCCAACCCACAATGGTTTTGAGGACCCGCAGTTCTCAAACTTTTACGGGCAAACGCTGCCGTTGTTAAAGCGTGGTGTACCTGTGCAAACCGTACACATGGAAAACCTAAGCTATGCTGCATCATTAAAAGACATCAGGGTTTTGGTGATGAGTTATTCGAATATGAAACCAGTATCAGCTGATGTTCATATCGAGCTGACTAAGTGGGTAAAACAAGGCGGTGTGCTGATCTATTGTGGCCGCGACGATGATCCTTATCAATCGGTAATGGAATGGTGGGATACAAAAGGAAACAAGTTTTCTGCGCCATCGCAACACTTGTTTAAACTACTCGGCATCAAACCAACAAAAGGCAACCAGCACTTTAAAGTTGGCAAAGGAGCTGTTTATGTAGTGAGACAAAACCCGAAAGAGTTTGTAATGCAAGCCAATAATGATGATACCTACATTAACCTTGTAAAAAAAGCTTGCGAAAATGATGCTAAGGCGGGGAAACTAACATTTAAAAACAGCCTTTATTTAGAGCGGGGGCCCTACGATGTTGTTGCAGTGATGGATGAAAATGCCGGGGCCAAACCTTACACCATTAAAGGGCCTGTTATTGATTTATTCGACCCGCAACTGCCTGTGCTTGCCGAAAAAATGGTAAACCCCGGCGAGCAGTCGTTATTATATGTAGTAAACCGCGTTGCTGATAAAACAAAGCCACAGGTTTTAGCAGCGGCCTCAAGAATTTATAACGAAAAGATAAGCAGCGGCAATTATAGTTTTGTTGCAAAAAGCCCTGCAAACACGTTAAACAGCGCCCGTGTGCTGTTGCCTTCGCAGCCAAAAATCACAACAGTTACAGATAACAAAGGCCAGACTATTACCGATGTTAAAACATCGTGGGATCCGTCTTCAAATACCCTTTACCTCGGTTTCCCTAACAGCCCAGATGGTGTAAAGGTTGATTTGAAATGGTAGTAAGATCTTTTTTGAGAGGGGTTGGTTACTTCCGTGTACAAGCAATTGTGCGCGGGAGTTTTTAAAATCAGGATATCCGCGTTAGTGTTGTTTTCGTTGCATTTATAAACCATTAAATAATAAACCTATGAAAAAGAGTACATTTATTATTAACAGTGTTGCAGTTGCGCTGCTATTTGTTGCATGTCAAAAAGGCAACAATACGTTGGGCAATAAATCTACAGATAAACTAAAAACCACATCCGCCCCACCGTCGGACGGACCAAGGGCTACGCTAAGGGGTTATATTGAAAATGTAACTACAGCAGATGGTCGGGTTTATAATGCCACGGACAATACCGGCAAAACTATGGATTGCCTTAAAATTATAGCCAACCCATCTGGAGGCTATATCGGTGTATATCATACCATGATCAATGGAACATTTAAAACAAATGTAGCATCATCAACCGACCTGCTTCACTGGACCTGGATACGGGAGCTTGCAGGGAGCAACAATGGAGGTGCATCGCAACCTACTATTGCTGCAACAGCGGTGGGTGGATTTGTTATGGTTTGGGAACAAGAGCCTAATAACCATTTAAAATTCAGCTATTTTAACAGTTGGACAGATTTGCAAAACGGGGCGGTTGCCAAAACATTTGAGGCCCCGCACACACTTTCAACCTGTGCTGAAGGCACCCCTAATATTTACTCGGCAAGCAGTACTTCGGTTGATGTTGGTTTTCATTATTGGAGCAATTGCGATGTTGACCGCCAGGCGCGCGGTACAACTAACTGGACAACATGGAGCGCAGCCAAACAAACACAAATTGACAATGCCATTTTATATTGGGGCGTGCAGGGTAACATTGGCGACAGGGATGGATATCTTAATTTTCAGAATTTCAATTTTGGCTTGATAGAAGGGCAAGGCACCAAAGGCGATTTTGGCACCTGGAGGTGTTACCTTTATGATTACCAAACAGGCAATGCCGATAAGCTAAATATCCACACGGATGGAGGCAGTCAGGCTTTTGCAAACCCTACTTTTACTATGTTAACTGTTGGCGGTCAGCCTGCAATTGTTATAACCCAATTTATCCCATCACAGCTATCAGCCAGCGGCGAAGCCGGGGAACTGATCTATTACAAAAAAATATGATTGACGTCGGATTTCGGATGTTCGAAACAATAAAAACTACATGAAAAAAGTCACCTTATTAGCTACCCTACTTCTACCGCTTACAATGTTTTCCCAATCGCCGGACCATGTTACAGATCCGGTTGATTATATAAACCCGCTAATGGGCACCGCTTCAAAACCGGCGCTCTCCAACGGCAATACTTACCCTGCCATTGCACTTCCATGGGGAATGAATTTCTGGACACCGCAAACCGGAAAAATGGGCGACGGCTGGCAGTACACTTATAATGCAGATAAAATACTTGGTTTTAAGCAAACCCACCAGCCATCGCCATGGATGAATGATTATGGCATGTTTTCCATATTTCCTGAAACAGGAAAGTTAAAATTAGAAGAGGGCGAGCGCGCCAGCTGGTTTTCGCATAAGGCAGAAATAGCCAAACCTTATTATTACAGTGTTTACCTGGCCGATTATGATGTTACTACAGAAATTATCCCAACCGAACGTGCGGCTAACTTCCGGTTTACTTTTCCTCAAAATGACAGTTCGCATATTATAATTGATGCTTTTGATAAGGGATCGTACGTAAAGATAATCCCTGGTGAGCGAAAGATTATTGGCTACAGCACTAAAAACAGCGGCGCCGTGCCTGCTAATTTTAAAAATTATTTTGTTATTTATATTGATAAACCCTTTGAGCTTGCTTCCGTTTGGCATGATAAACATATTGATAATGGTAACCTTGAGTATACAGGTGATCACGCCGGAGCAGTTATCAGTTTTAAAACAAAAAAAGGAGAGCAGGTCCATTTGCGGGTAGCATCATCTTTTATCAACATTGAACAAGCAGAGTTAAACTTGAAACGGGAAGTAGGCGCCGACAGTTTTGCCACTACCGAACAAAAGGCAAAAGCCACATGGAACAAAATCTTAAACCGCATAAATATTGAAGGCGGTACTATAGATCAAACCCGTACATTCTACTCCTGCCTGTACCGGATGCTTTTTTTTCCCAACAAAATGTATGAGGTGAATGCAAAAGGGCAGAATATGCACTATAGCCCCTTCAATGGCAAGGTGATGCCGGGCTATCTTTTTGCTGGGACGGGTTTTTGGGACACCTTCAGGGCGCTTTATCCTTTTCTTAACCTGGTTTACCCATCTATAAATAAGGAAATGCAGCAAGGACTGGTAAATGATTATAAGGAAGGCGGCTGGTTGCCCGAATGGTCGAGCCCGGGCTATGCCGATTGTATGATTGGAAATAACTCTGCATCGGTGGTAGCGGAGGCTTATTTAAAAGGGTTGCGTGGTTATGATATTGAAACGCTATATGCGGCATTAAAACATGGCGCTAATAACGAAGGGCCAAATGCCACCGGTCGGCGGGGTGTTGAATATTATAACTCTTTAGGATACGTTCCTTATGATGTAAAGATCAATGAAAATGCCGCACGCACGCTTGAATATGCCTATGATGATTTTGCTATTTACCAATTAGGCAAAGCACTTGGTCGCCCAGCGGCTGAAATTGATATTTATAAAAAGCGCAGCCAAAATTACCGCAACCTGTATGATAAACAAACCGGCCTGATGCGCGGCAAAAATAAGGATGGTTCTTTTGAAACTCCATTCAACCCATTTAAATGGGGCGATGCCTTTACCGAGGGTAATAGCTGGCATTATACCTGGGGTGTTTTTCATGATATACAGGGATTAATTAATTTAATGGGCGGTAAGCAGCAATTTGTAGCCAAACTCGATTCTGTGTTCACCCTCCCTCCTGTTTTTGATGATAGCTATTATGGCACTGTTATACATGAGATCCGCGAAATGCAGATAGCTGATATGGGGCAGTATGCACACGGTAACCAGCCCATCCAGCACATGATCTATCTTTATAATTATGCAGGTCAGCCCTGGAAAACCCAATACTGGGCCCGCGAAACTATGAACAGGATGTATAAGGCCACACCTGATGGTTATTGTGGAGACGAAGACAACGGCCAAACATCAGCATGGTACGTATTTTCGGCAATGGGTTTTTACCCTGTTACCCCAGCGAGCGATCAGTACGCATTAGGTGCACCGCTGTTTAAAAAGCTTACCATCAACCTTGAAAACGGAAAAACAATTACCGTAAACGCAGCCAAAAACAGCACCGAAAACAAGTATGTGAACAGCCTAAAATTTAATGGCAGGCTTCATACTTTTAACTGGCTAAGCCATAAAGCATTATTGAACGGGGCTGTTCTGGATTTTGATATGTCGGCTACGCCAAATAAGCAAAGGGGGACCTATAAGGCCGATGTACCTTACTCAATGTCGAATGAAAAATAAGCAATAACGCCATGAGAGCCTCGCCGGTTGTGTCCCCACAGCCGGCTTAAGTTTAGTGGTTTGTGAAGATACGAACCACTAAGCTCCTTCAGGATAAAGTATGGTGATTATTTTTTATAAACGGAAATTTTAAGATCTGCTGAAAGCTCTTGCAAGCCTTTTCGTCCATATGGGTGTCTAAGCCGAAAACTGTTTCTGAAGACTCCATTTTATTAAAGGTACCAAACAACCTGTCCCAAATGCTTAAAACATCTCCATAATTACAATCGGTATAAGGTAATTGATAATGATGATGCACATGGTGAATATTTGGTGTTATAAAGACCCATCCTATTAATTTTTCACTGGCGCCTGTAAGCCTAAACTGGGTATGCGAAGTTATATTGGTTATGGTTTGCAGCGTTTGCCTCAGCAATAAAACACCAAATGAAGCTCCCGATAAGAAGACCCATAAAATTAAGAAGCACATCCGGCAAAAGGTTTCTCCGGGGTGTTCCCTTACCGTAGTAGATACATCTAACTGATGATCTGTATGGTGGATGAGGTGAAATTTCCATAGAGGTTTTACTTTGTGCATGATGACGTGGTACAGATATTCGAAAAAATCGAGCAGCACAAAGCCAATAAAATATTTTACAAAAAATGTGTGGTGAAAAGGAAGCCAGTTAAGCAGGCCCCAATTATGATGCATAACCCATGCCGACACCAGTAACAAAAAAATCGTCATGAGTAGCTGAACCGGCAATGCGGTTACAATGAACATCACATTTGTAAATGAGTGTTTCCATTTTTTATTAAACGACACATTTGAAACAAAACCTTCCGCCAGCCAGAGGGACATTAAAAGACCAGCATATATAAACAATTGTACTTCGGTTGGGTGTGTAACGAAGTAGGATTCCTTAAACCACATATTTACTCTTAATTAGGTAACATCAATATTACATTTACATTCTGTAGATATTATGAAGATTCCGGATTAAAATAAAGTTGTTGTAAAACCGATGTTATAACTAACATAATCGGGGTTTAAAATATATGCAGACCGGGTTTTGAACAAGTGATAATATCCGGGCTCAAATACAAGGGCAAAATGCGGGACGATATAATATTCAAGCCCTACTGATATTTTTGTTGACAAATGGTTGCTGCTAACATTACCTACGGATACTCCTGACTGATCGGAGGTTACTATATTATAGCTTGATGTATTATACCCCGGCTGTAGCAAAGCATAAATACTTACCTTATTGAGTTTACGCCTGTAGCCAGCTCCCAGCATAAAGAAATCAGCTGCCAGTTTTCCACGGGTTACATTTGTCGGGATTTGATTTAAAAAGCTTTTATACCTGTTAGATAAAGCATCGTAATTAAACCTGAAAAATATTGCATTGGTATATGTAGGCCGGTATTCGATAGCGGTATTTAATGTAAATCCCGATTTTAAGCTGGTTTGCTCGTCGCCCGAGGGGATGTTTATTCCTATTCCACCCGGGAAGTAAAATCTTGAACTAAGCCCCTCAGTTTGACAAATTGCTTTGAATGCGAAAAATAAAACCAGCAGGAAAATTAAACAGGCTTTTTTAATCATGGCTGGTTAATGCGCAATAACGACGCTTAAAAGCTAATTAAAGGTTTAATTCTGTAGTTATTTTGTAGTAAAACCACTCGCAGGCTGTGTCTTCACAGCAGGCCTTTGGTTTGTGAAGACACAAACCACGGGTAGAGCCTTTTACAAAGGCAATGTAAACCAAAATGTCGACCCTTCGCCAACTCTACTATCAACGCCAATAGTTCCGCCATGCCTTTTAATGATCTCAGAACAAATATAAAGGCCTAATCCCATACCAGAATATTGGCCACCGCCATAATCTGCCCGGTAATAACGGTCAAACAAGTGCGGGATCTTGTCTTTCGGAATGCCCGGGCCCGTATCTTTAACCGAGATCTTAACCGAATTACCTTCCCTCCCAATAATTAAATAAATGATCTTTCCATCCGGGGCATATTTAACGGCGTTGTTCACCAGGTTAACTACTACCTGCTCAACCCTGTCTTCATCTGCATTTACCTGCAATATTTCATCACCTTGTATAACCAGCTCATACTCGCCCCCGGCTCGCACATGGCTGCAACACTGGTTTAGCATGCCGGCAATGATAAACGGGGCCTTATTTAACCTTAACTGGCCCTCCTTCATGCTGTTGACATTCAGCAGTTCATTAATGAGGCGGCTTATTTTTTCCATGCTCCTGTTTGCCTGGTCCAAAAACTTTGGCATCATTGGCGATGGATTGTTTTTCATCCTGTCGAGCAACTGCAGTGATGCCTTCAGGCTCGTGATGGGTGTTTTAAGTTCGTGACTGGCTATGCTTATAAATTCATCCTTTTTCCGAAGTAATTCTATTGTGCTTTCTTCCAATTCTTTTTCAATTGAAACATCCAGAACGGTACCAATAAAACGGGTGGCTCTGTTATCCTTATCAAAATAAGCTTTGCCTTTTGATTTTATCCAGCGTAACTTTTGATCATTTTTACCAATGGAGCGGTATTCAACATTAAACTCGCCCCCATTAACACCTTTTAAAGCTTTAGCGATGGCGTCGTTTGTAGCCTCGCGGTCATCAGGATGAATGAGCATTAAAAAAACATCAAAACCAACAACATCTGTCGGATCCAGCCCAAATAATTCCTTGTTCCGGTTATCCCAGATCAATTCCCTGGTTAAGGGGTTAAAATCCCAGGCCCCTATCCCGGCTGATTCAATGGCAAAGTGCAGCCTTTCCTTACTTTCTGCCAATAATCGCTCGGCTTCGGCAAGCCCTTCTTCTACTTTTCGTTTATCGGTTATATCGTGTATAGCCAGCAGGGTTAATTTTTCATTAGTATAGGTATCAAACTGCCTTGCTGTTAGCTGCATTATTCTGCGGCCAATGGTTTTAAAAACATGGTCGACTTCAAATGCCT
>Ga0206904_1078_pt1 | contig 24951 bp, 20 predicted proteins | sample Alteio_BWOrgHeat_42_FD_152981 | JGI IMG/M metagenome (GOLD analysis project Ga0206904, IMG submission 152981) | Enriched cells from forest soil in Barre Woods Harvard Forest LTER site, Petersham, Massachusetts, United States -... | ecosystem: Environmental > Terrestrial > Soil > Temperate forest >...
GGTACCAGTGGTACAGGCAACCACTTTGTGGAATGGGGCGAGCTGGACATTGCAGACGGCGCTTTGGCTGAGATTCCCGCCGGTAAGTATTTGGCTTTGCTTTCGCACTCAGGCTCGCGTGGGTTTGGGGGTAGCGTGGCCGACTATTACAGCCGCATAGCCATGGCCAAAACCAAGCTTCCTGCTGAAGCCAAGCATTTGGCCTGGTTAGATCTGGATAAGGACGAAGGGCAGGAATACTGGATTGCCATGAACCTGGCCGGGGAATACGCCAGCGCCAACCACCACGAAATCCATAACAAAATTGCCCGTGCTTTGGGTGTTAAGCCGATCAGCATAATAGAGAACCACCACAACTTTGCCTGGAAAGAACAACTGGCCGATGGTACCGAAGTAATGGTTCACCGTAAAGGTGCTACCCCGCTGGTGAGGGCGTATTAGGCGTCATACCCGGCAGCATGAGTACGCCCGGCTTTTTGGTACGTGGCAAAGGCGACGCGGCCAGTATTAACTCTGCCAGTCACGGTGCAGGCAGAGCCATGAGCCGTAGCGCGGCTTTTAAAACTTTGGATAAAGCAGTTATTGCCGCCAACCTGGTTGATAAGCGCATTACCCTGATGGGCAGCGACGTGGACGAAGCACCAATGGCTTATAAGGATATCCATACCGTTATGGCCGCGCAGCATGACCTGGTGGAAGTATTGGCTAAGTTTGAACCGCGTATTGTAAGAATGGCTGATGCGAGGGAGAAGCCGGAGGATTGATGAGAGGGAAGTATTGACTTAAGAGTTATTAATTTACAAAAAAATGAATCAGTTAGAAACTGCTAACTTACGTGAAGACATACATAGAATGATCCAGATCGTATTGAAAGCCCAGGAATCCTACCGTATAGTATATTACTTAATGCAGAGGGATGATGATTTTTATATTCAAAATATCAAACGAAAAAATCATTTCTTAAAAAGTGTTAAGCATACTTATTGGCAAGTTACGGTCATTGAACTGACGAAGCTTTTTTATTTTAATCATAAAGATGACACTCAAACTAAAAATAGAGAGCATTTCAACTTACGAGACTTTTTGAAGAAGCTAGGTACTGAAAATGTATATAGCTGGGTAAATATCAGTCCTTTCATTTTGAACCGTTGGCAACAGGAAATTAAAAAATGTAATAAAACGGTATTAAATTTAATAACACTTCGGGATAAGCTTTATGCGCATGATGATCGCAACAATAAAGATGTGATTAATCAAACTACCTTGAAACACCTTATGCCGTTATTTAGCATTGCCATTGAGATTTTGAGTGTGGCAAGTATAAACGGGTTAAATGAAGGGAACAGCTTTGAAGTAATAGGTTCTCCGGTAAAGGAACTTGAGAAAATGGTTGTCCAAATAGCAAAAGTCAAAAAAGATCACATGGAGTTATATCGGCCAATTCTCAAAAAATATGATTTAGAAAATGAGTTACCTTAGAACCTGCAGAGGTACGAGTAGTTCCGCCGTTTTACCGGCCAGGATACTCGCGCCAGTTGAGGCTTAGATCCCAAAATTTGTACGTAGGCGCTTATTTAATTAATTTTAACTCACGACCTATGTCCTGGTATAACTTAGCCAATGGTCTTTTGTTCACTTCTTTTATTGAAGCGTAGTTGCCTAAGATAAGCCGGTCTATTTCAAAATCATCAAATTTCAGTTCGCTGTAAGATTGCAGGTAACGACGAAATGCTTCTGCGTACCTACCTTTGCTTTTGACAATCAATTCTAACACGTGATCTGAGTGTTGTTCATAAAGTTTCTCTAGTTTGAAAATTTCATTGTGTCCATCGATTTTATACTTAAGTTTGACCTGGATATCATATTTATGAGATAACGGTCTTAATGCATCGATAGTATTGATTTTATAGGTAAACAGAAACTGACTATCTGAATCCAGTTCATAGGGATTGATGAGGTCCTCATCAACCGGGTCCAAAGCACCTTTTGCATCTGGACTGTTGCATGTTGAACAGCTAGGGATCAAATTATAAAAAGACAAACCTAAATAAGGATAGATGGACTTAGGATAGAAATGGTCAATTTCGGGTTTAATCGGGCTATCGGCCATTCCCGACAAATAATAAATATAGCTGCGGTTACAATACACACAGGTATCTAAATCGATGTCTTTTATGAAGTTTAGTTTATTAAAATGGCTGGTTTTGTCATAAACGCTTTCGATAAACAAATTATACAGTACGCGAAGATCATTGACTGCTGAACCAGCAACATAATAATGTTGCTGGTAATTTGCAATTATTCCTCTGAGCTGATCGGCTGGTGCTGTGATCAAATGGTGCAACGTTTCGTCATCGTCTCTTAAACTTTGGAGATAAGCTTCGATATTGGGATTGATATCAGGACGATCTCCCGTAGTTCCTATCCTACCCAAAAGGATATTTCGTGCTCGTGTTTGAATACGAGTCTTAAGTAATAAATAATGCGATTCAGCTACTTTAGGGCTGGATTTAAGCCTAATCATTTCGCAGCCTCCTTAATTCGTCCTCTAATTGCCGGATTCTGTTTTCCTTAGTATCAGAGTTGTATTTTTCATTGAACATTTCCAGAAGTTTCTCCCGGAGGTATTCCTCTCCGATCAGGTTAATGGTCGCCTCCAGTTCATTTTTTTGTTCATCATCAAAGTTGTTTTCCCTGTCTAGCTGTACTAATTTTATTATACTTTCTATTTTCTTTCTGGCAAATTCTCCCACTAAAGCTTTATCCAGAAAAAAACTTTTCGCTAACAATTCGTGGATATTGCCGCCAAAGGTTTTGGTAATATGTTCTTCTCCTGCGGGTAATCCTTTTTCATCTAAAAAAAGTATGTTTTGTTCTGGAATATCTGACAAGATGAAAGGCGAATGCGTAACAAAAAAAATCTGTATTTTTTTTATCTTATTCAAATGCAGTTGAGTTACGCTTTTAATCACATGCTGTATGTAGCAACGCTGCATTTCAGGATGAAAATACAATTCCACTTCTTCGAGGATTAAAAGTACTCGGCTGTATTGTATTCGTCCTCTTTGCGTGGGAACAGAATCCAGATTATTTAGATGATATAAAAAGCTGCTTACCGAATAATTCCATTGTTTTTCGCCTGAACTTAAATGGACGAATGGGATGATTTTCTTTGTTTTTAAATTCTGCACCATAATTTGGCTTCGGAATATGGGAGGCGGTAGCAATTCGATTAATTCATCAACACGGGAGTTTTTGTCTTCCATAATCCCATATATCTTTTTTCCAAAGGCGTCAAGGTCCAATCTTCTTTCTTCCACGTCAATGTGACCGAAACGTATAAAATTGAGGGTTTGTTTAAGTTTATAAGCAATATGACTAGGATCTCCAATGATTTTTTCTAAGAACTCGCCAATCTTATCTTTTTCAAAATTTCTTTTCTCCAAGTTGAAAAATTCATTATACTCCTGGTATTTTAAACAAATACTAACAAGCTTATAAAAAATGTATTCCACTGCCAATTCGTTGTCCTTCCGTTTTGATCTCCTGATACCGAATTTATATTGATCATTTAATACATGCAGGATAAAGTCGCGGTCTTGTTCATCCAGGTCTTTTATTTTGAATACTATCGGCGTTTTTTGGCCTGGTAGTTCATACACGACTTCTCGACTTCTGTTAGGATCCAACGTAAGCGTCAAATAAGCCGCCCGGTATTTGTCGGTTAACATCCTGAAATCAAAATCGCCATCGGTTGATGGCCTCAACAAGTTTGCCGTTAGCCTAGCTTTTACCAAATGATTCTCTGAGTTTATATCAATATTTCCTTTGCTACGAAACGGATTTAGAACAATCGGAACCTGATAACCATCGTTTTTATGGAATACTCCTGTCAGCCATCGTTGCGTTCTCGGGTAATCCATTTCGTTATAAGCATAGTGCGAATAGTTGACTACTACCGTATAAAAAAATTGCCTGAAATTAAATTTGTCATTCGGTCGCATCTCACTGAATTTTTCGCTATACCGAAACAGTTCGATATGGTCGTCATCTACCACCAATTTATGGAAGCCATCCAACTTGAAATAAATAATGACTCTTACTCCCCTGACCAATACCATATTTTGTCTGGTCTTATCAAAACGGCACGCAAGGTTGTTTATAGCCATAATAAAAAGCTCCATCAAAGTGCTTTTACCACTGCCATTTTTACCAACCACTGCGTTAACTTCAATATGAGGATTGGCTAAATGAAAGAATCTACTCGGCAAGTCCTTATACTTTTTTACCAGTTCTTCATTTGCCGTTATTTCGTAATTACTGTATAAAAAGTAGGTCTGATCTTCAGCAAGTATTTTTAAATATTCTTCTTTACAATCTTTCAGAGGTTTGATCGCAATAATTTTGAATTCGGTATCCGGCATAAAATGTGAGATTAGTAATAGGCTCGAACAGTAAACCACTGTTAGTTTTTCTTGTTCGTTATTTTAGTTAAATGTATAAATATTATCAATAATAATTCTTTAGTCTGCATTAGCCACGAGTGTTCGGCGTAGGCAAGTGCCGTGCCGTAGCCGCGAATTATAGACGTCTATAGAGCGTTCGAGTCTCTCTTCGGGCGTATAAAAAAAACATTTTTTCAAAATAATTCCACCTGCGCAAATACACTGCGCAGTACCTATATTTCTTTGTATCAACATTAAGAAATAAAGGAGGTTCACAATGAAATTCAACCTGTTAAGCAAATTAAAAAACCAGACCGTTAATTACGCGAGCGCTAAAGCGTCTACGCTGTCGCCAGAAATGGAACTGTACACCGCCGTGGTTACCTGGGGCTTAAACGACTCTTTTTATGAAAAAGACGAGGCGCGTTTAGTCCGCCTGCAAAAACTGATCATCGCGTGCAACCCTGTGTTTGTAGGTAAGCTGGCTGTATATGCCCGCACCAAAATGTATATGCGTTCGGTACCGCTGGTGCTGGCTACCGAATTGGCTAAACTACACTCGGGCGACAATTTGGTCGCCCGGGTTACCGATGGCGTCATCGGCCGTGCCGATGAGATCACCGAGCTATTGGCTTGCTACGAATTGCTGAACGAGCGTAAAGGCACTAAAAAGCTGAACCACCTGAGCAAGCAATTGCAAAAAGGTTTGTCGACCGCGTTCAACCGTTTCGACGAGTACCAGTTTGGTAAATACAATCGCGATGGCGCCATCAAACTGCGCGATGCCTTGTTTCTGGTTCACCCTAAAGCAAAGGACGAATTGCAACAAGTACTGTTCAACAAAATAGTGAACGGCGACCTGCAAACGCCTTACATCTGGGAAACCGAGCTATCAGCCTTGGGTCAGCTTAATTTTGACAGCGACGAGGCTAAGGCCGTAGCGTTCCGCGCTAAGTGGGAAGAACTGATAGACAGCGGCAAGCTTGGTTACATGGCCCTGCTGCGTAACCTGCGCAACATACAGGAAGCCGGCGTTAGCTATTCGCACTTTGAAAAAGTGTGCGCCCGTTTAGCCGATGCGGATGAAGTTGCCAAGGCAAAGCAGTTCCCATTCCGTTACTTGGCCGCTTACCGTGAGTTGATCAATCCAATGGTAACCAAAGTACCTGCGCAAAGCCTGGTTAAAAAGCTGAGCGCTTTAATGCAGGGCCAAACCAAAGGCTATACCGGTGAGTTACTGGAGGCTTTGGAAAAAGCCGTACAGGCAAGCGCCGCCAATATAAAAGGCTTTGGTTATGAAACCCGTGTGCTGTTAGCCTGCGACGTTTCGGGATCGATGCAGGTACCGGTATCGGCCAAAAGCAAGATACTGCTTTACGATGTGGGTTTAATGCTGGCCATGTTGCTGCAAAGCCGTTGTAAAAACGTAGAGGTAGGTATGTTTGGCGATAAATGGAAAACCATTGTGGTGCCTCGTAACAACATCTTAGGTAACGTACAGGAGTTTTATCGCCGCGAGGGCGAGGTGGGTTATGCCACCAATGGCTACCTGGTTATCAAAGATATACTGGATCGTAAGGTACAAATGGACAAGGTGTTTCTATTTACCGATGCCCAGTTATGGAACAGCAATAACACTGCCGACCATATCCAAACCCTGTGGTTACGCTACAAGGCGGAGGTATCGCCAAACGCGAAACTCTACCTGTTCGACCTGAAAGGTTACGGACAAGCGCCATTGCAAATATTGCGCAATGACGTTTACCTGGTAGCCGGCTGGAGCGACAAAGTTTTTGAGGTGTTAGCTGGTTTGGAAAACGGAGGCTCGGCATTAGATGCCATCAATAACATAGAGTTATAAATCAGGTATGGGGAAGCTAACGCCCCATACTTTTAAAAGAAATTAAAAATAAGGATGCCGTAGACATGGGTTACTTCGGTCGCTGGTTAGGGGGAAATGGCATTGTAATGAAAATTACGATGTGGGTTCGAATCCTAAAGCAATTTCCCCACTCCTGTGTTGCCTGTTGCTCCTTGTAAACAAATTAAAAAGGTGTCGTAAATAAGTGTTACTTCGATTTCCAAAACTGAGGCCGCCGGTTCGAGTCCGGCCCTTGAAAAAGGTAGCTCAGACGGTTAGAGCGCAGCGAAAAACACACTTATTACCTGTTACCCTTTTTATAAAAGAGATTGAAAAAATAAGGATGCCGTAGAAACGGGATACTTCGCGCCATTGAGGGGGTGGGCAGTGTGGTTAAACATGCTGAGGGTTCGAGTCCCTAAGCGTTCCCCCGGCCCGCGTTCGCCTGTTGCTCCTTATAAAACATAAAAGAAGGTGTCGTAAATAAGTCTTACTTCGATTGGACGCTGGTGTTGGCGGTTCGAATCCGTCCCCGCAAGGGTAGCTCAACCGGATAGAGCACAGTGCAGATTGGCTTATTGCTTTTTACCCTTCTTTTTAAAAGAGATTGAAATATTAAGGTGCCGTAAATATGCGCTACTTCGTGTCGCCGGTTCAATCCCGGCCTTTGGAGCAATCCATTGTAGCTCAGTTGGTAGAGCAGTTAGCCTTTGGCTCTGCGCATATTGCCCATCGCCCTTAAGAAATAAAGGAGATGCCGTAGATCAGCGTTACTTCGCCTGTCACGCAAAAATCAAACGTTGGTTAATTGTTGCTCTTCTTTTAAAATCTAAAAGGTGCCGTAAACAGGTGTTACATCGGTTAGAACATCCGCCACAGGCGGAAGGACGTTGGTTCAAATCCAGCCAGTGATTAATTTCACAAATAGTTCAGTAAAAACACACCTGTTGCTTTTAGCCCTTTTTAAAACATAATGAAAGATGCCGTAGGCGGGTGATACTTCGCTGGTGAAACCGCGTAAGCGGTAGGGTTCGACTCCCATAAGACACCTGCCGATTGTTGCTCTTTCATTTATATTTTGTAACCTTATATTATTAATCATGACTGAAACTATCCTCCAAAAACTGCTCGAACTGGAGCAACTAGAAAATATAAAAATACTGTACGCCTGCGAATCGGGCAGCCGGGCCTGGGGCTTTGCCTCGCCTGATAGTGATTTTGATGTGCGTTTTATATATGCTCGACCAGTAAACGATTACCTGTGCATAACAGAACTAACCGATAATGTAGGATTACCTGTCAACGAAGTGTTGGATATAGGTGGTTGGGATATCAAAAAAGCACTAAAACTATTCCTTAAATCGAATAGCACACTGTACGAGTGGCTGCAATCGCCAATAGTGTACCAGGGAGATTCGCTCTTTGCTGATGATTTGCGTAAGCTGATGCCGGAATACTTTTCGTTACGCGCAGGCGCCAATCATTATCTGTCTATGGCGCACAATACGCTTCGCGATGATCTGCAAACCGAACAAGTAAAACTGAAGCGTTACTTTTATGCACTTCGCCCGGCATTGGCTTGCTTGTGGATAGTTGAGAAACAATCGGTACCACCTATGGAGTTTCAACATTTAAGGGTTATGATATCAGACAATAAAGTTCAAAACGCTATAGATGAACTGCTGGAAAGGAAAAAGATAGCTGATGAAAAAGCGTTGACAGCACCTGTCCCTCTACTTAACCAATGGCTGAGTAACACGCTTGACTGGTGCAAGGTGCGCATACCTGAACTTCCATCGGAAAAGAAATACCCGGATGAGTTGAATAATATCTTTAGAAAATATATCCAGCCATGACCTACGAGCAACTCAAACAACAAAAAGAACTGATCCTGCTGGATTGTATTAGCGGCAGTACCGCTTATAACCTGAACGTAGTCGGCTCCGACGTGGATAAGAAAGGGATATTCATTATGCCTCAACAGCAGCTATATGGTTTTGAACGGCAAGATCAGATAGCTAACAAAAGCAACGATGAGGTTTACTTTGAGATAGGCCGTTTTCTGGAATTATTGACAAAAAACAATCCTAACATACTGGAACTATTAACCACACCAAAAGAGCATGTGTTATTTCGCCACCCGTTAATGGATTTGATCAAACCGGAAGATTTCCTATCTAAACTTTGCCTGGATACATTCGCCGGATATGCGCAGACACAGATCAAGAAAGCCATGGGCCTAAATAAAAAAATTAATAAGCCGTTAGATTCCGAACATAAATCGGTATTGGATTTCTGCTTTGTGATCTATAACAATGGCAGCGTCCCGTTAGAGGAATGGTTAAAGGAGCATAGTTTCAATCAGGATGAATGTGGCTTGGTTAATCTCGATCATTTTAGGAATGTGTATTTACTATACCATCAAAAACAGTTAGCAGAAGGAAGATTTAAAGGGATAACTTCAGGACCCGATGCTGATGATGTACAGTTAAGTTCTGTCCCTAAAGGTTTAGAGAACATAGCTGTAATGAATTTTAACAAGGATAGTTATTCCATCTACTGCCGGGAATATAAAGAGTATTTGGAATGGGAAGAAAAACGAAATGAGCAGCGCTATCAAAGCACACTATCACATGGCAAAAGTTATGATGCAAAGAATATGATGCACACCTTCAGGCTTTTAAGCATGGCCGAAGAAATTGCGCTATATCAACAGGTTATAGTTAAGCGTGAAGACCGTGATTTCCTATTGAAGATTCGCAATGGCGAGTTTGAATTTAATGACCTTATGCAAATGGTTGAAGAAAAAATGGAACATATAAAAACGGCATATGAAAAATCTACATTGCGTGACAGGCCTGATATTCATATAGCTGAAAGCTTGCTAGTGCAGATACGCGACAGCTATTATGAAGCCTAAACATCATCAGGCGCACTTGACCGATAAGCCAAGTGCGCCTGTTTTAATTAAATATTAATTACCTACGCGTAAAAGATTTAAAACTGCTTCCTGCACCTCGTCTACTATCTTCCAATCTTTTTCCAAATAAATATCAGTCACCTTATGGCTCTGATCAACATGATTAAGAGCTAAAGCAACATCATCTTTACTTTTTCTGCAGGTATTTCGCGCAAGGTTACCAAAAGTATGGCGCGCTGCATAAAAAGTTAAATCTGGTATACCGGTTATTTTTGAAAGGTCACGCATGCCAAAACTCAAAGCCTTATTGAAGTTGTCAATAGATGAATATTGTTTAATAATTCTTTGGTGTTTTAAGAGCAAAGGCATTGCTTCTGGAGGTATTCTAACGCTAATAAAAGCGCTGTCTTTCCGCTTCATCCTTGTTTTTAGTCTTCTATATTCAATCCTATTATTCTGGATTTTATATTGAGAAGCAAACATGTCTGAGGCATTCATACCACATAGGTAAAACGAAAGCATAAATACATCACGCGTCATTTGTGACCTTTTAAGCTTTGGAGTGCAATCCCGAACAGTTAATATCTGTTCCAGTGTGATGTTTCGTTTTTTAGTTTCGGGACAATCTACAATTTGATAGTGATCAAACGGGTTAAATGGAATCGGTATAATTCCTAAATAGGGATTATTATAGTGTTTTTGAGCGGCTGAAAACAGTCCTTTAAGATCCCTTAGATAGTTGTGGATACCAGCGTCCGACACCCCGGAAGATTTAATCGTAATATCATTTCCGAACCGATCTTTCCTTACCATAATGCGCTCCCGTCTGAGAAAGCGTTCATACTTCTTTAGGGTATTCACATTTATTTCTTCAATTTCAACCTTTTCACTTCCGAAAAAATCAATCAAATTATAAAGCACAGTTCTGTAGTTTGAAGCGCTTTTATTTCTATTTGTTTGTTTTAAATTCTCGATGTGCATTTTGCAGAATGCGATAAAATCAACACCTTGATCCTTTTCAAGGAGATATTCTTTTAAATCTTCCACGTCAATAAAATTTAATTTTCGTCCCAGTTTACCTATCGATTCACGATAGTTATCCAGGCGATTGTTTAACATTCGATTAATTGTGGGGCTTTTAATTTTTAACTCTCTATCCAATAGCCTATCGGACACATAGTGTTCGGTGCTTATGTAAGTAGTGACTTTTTTGTGGGAGATACAGATTTTCACATTGTATGTTCCGTCTGCTTTTTTTTGATGCTTTAATATTTTTGAAGTTACAGTAGCCATAGTATTATTACGGCGCATAATAATTGTTCCCTCTTCTCAAACGAACCTAATTAAATAGCAGTAAAGTTTCGGCGATCAGCGTCTTGATCTAAACGGTCATTTTGACCTTTTTAGATGCGCTTTTACGGGAAGTTTGACAGAAAAAGTTGTAAAACTGTGTATATTGTAAATTCACAAAAAAGCTTCTCAAACAAAACGGCTACTTTCATACAGGCGCAAATCGGCGATTACTGCCTTGGTTTTAATAGTCAATTTTACCCCTTCAGTTGCACTTTTATGTGAAGTTTGACAGAAAAAGCTGTAAAACTATGCACATCATAAAATCGATACAAAAAAGCTGTCAAAAGAAAATAGTTACCCTTCCGCAGCCGGAAAAAGGAATTTTTATTAAATTAGTATTTCGTAAAAGAGCAAAAGACCATCTGATTAACAGTCAGAGGGTCGCTAATTTTAAAGCCAATAATAAAAAACTCATAATGAGTGACTTATTGACAGAATCATTAATTGTGACCTAATGATGATTTTGATCAAAAAAATCGAAAAATTTTCAAGGAAAATACAATAACGCAAGTTTTGTGAGTGAGTCTTTTGCTGTTTATTTTTTCATGAAAGAATTAAATCGTAGTGATGAAATTCAAATCGCATCATATTTTGGTACATATAAAACTAAGCCAACAGCCGCTCTAATTTATTTTTCCATTTCTCCCAGTCAGGCATTTCTCTGGTCTGCAGATCAATAAACTTTTGGGTATGATCGTGATGAACTAAATGGCATAATTCGTGGATTATAACATATTCAATACAATGGCGCGGTGCCTTTATCAACTCCGGGTTTAATATGATTTTACCTTTAGTGGTACAACTACCCCAACGGGTAGGCATATCTTGAATAAATAAGCCCGACGGCTCCTTATGGTGCTTCTTAAATCGCTCAACTAAAGGCTGAGAAATGGTGGCAAACTTTTCATTTGCCTTAAGCCTATACCATTGCTTTAACAATTCACCGGCCTTTGATTTTTCTTTAGTAATAACTTCGATAAAACTGCCTCTATGCACAACAGCATCTTTATCACCAATGGTAATTTGGAGGCGATATTGCCGGCCAAGGTATAGGTGGGTTTCACCACTAACATATCTACGTTCAGGCATTTTTGGCTGAAAGCTCAAAAAGAAACTCTGCTGCTTAATTATCCAGGCTGCTTTCTTTTTTACCTTTTCCAGTATCTTATCAATCGTTGAATCAATAGGAGCTTTAACTAACACCTCCATGTCAGGGGTAACTGTAATACCTAACGATTTCCTTTCCGAATAACTAAGATTAAATTGAATTTCTTTTGATCCAAATTGGATAGAATGGGTCATTATTTATACCTGATTTTAGCAACTTCAACAATCTGATCAGCAATGTTATCTATTTCATTAAAGCTGATTGCAATGTGGTATTTATCTCTTACCTCATCAATTAAATAGTCACCAATTAGGTGTACCATTTTCTTTTGTATATTAATGTTTGCAGGTGTGTTCCAATCTACTTTAATTAAGCCTTGAATAATAACATCAGCTTCAACTGCTATTTCCGCAGAAACACCGGTAATGATTTTTTCATCTTGAAGTTTACCTTTCAATCCTTCCAAGGTTATACCATAAAAAGCTTTAACAATATCTTTATCTTTAATGCTATCAGGAACATCAGCATCTGTTTTTGATAATACAGATTGCATGATGTCTTTCACCTTACTCAAATATTGAGATTCGCTAATACGGTGTTCATCGTAGGCCCTAATTGTATCTTTAAGCAGTTCAGAGAATTTCTTATAAAATGTAGGGTCTTCCTCCATTTTCTCACTGATATGCTTTGAAGTACGGGATGCAATTTTATCAGCTTTTGCGGCTTCTCCAAGTGTTTTTTCAACTTCCTGTTGAAATTTTTCCTTATCGAAAATATTAACCAACTCGGTAATTGTTCTTACTTCGTCAGTATGAATGTGGGTGTCTATAAGCTTCTGAATTTGACCTTCGTACTGTTTATAATCGATAGTATCAGAGTAACGTTGAACTACGGCTAACCGTAATTTCATAAAGAAAGCAAGGTCTTCTTTGTAGCGCTCAATTGTCTTTTCTTTAGTGTCCTTATGAAATTGTATAGATGAAAGGGCAAGTTTTAATATCCGCGCAAAGCTGGCAAGCTTGTCATAAAATATTACCCTAATAGCTTCATCCCTTAAAAGCTGCTGATAGGCTTCTGCATCTTTCTTATTGGTAATCGTTTTAAATATATCCCATAACTCGCTATGCTTTTGGGATAGCTTGCCTATTTCCTCGGTAATGTTAGTCAGCGTATTTTCAAGATCAGTTTCATCAAATTCTTCAAAACTGGAATACAATTCAAGTGCCTCGTCCAATGCACCCAATACACCATAATAATCTATAATATAGCCGTAGTCTTTGTCGGGGTAAATACGGTTTACCCTTGCAATGGCTTGCAGTAACGTGTGCCCTTGTAACTTGCGGGTTAAATAAAGTACAGTGTTTTGGGGCACATCAAAGCCGGTAAGTAACTTGTCAACTACTATAATTATCTCTGGGTCTTTTTGATTTTTAAACCGGCTGATGATGTTTTTATCATAACGCTTAGAGTTACCATGTTCATCCATCATCTTTTTCCAAAACGCCTTCACACGGTCGTTAGTTTCGCCATAGGCACTATCTTCTCCCTCTCTTTCATCAGGGGCGGACATCACCAACTCTGTGCTTACAATTCCTATTTCGTCTAAGAAGTTCTTATACTTAATTGCTGCAAATTTTGACTGTGTAACCAGTTGTCCTTTAAAGCCGGTACCTTGAAAATTATCTCTGTAATGTTGGCTTATATCCCAACAGATCGCATAAATCTTTTGCTCAGCAATATTTAATTGGTCGGCCCGGCTAAACTTCCGTTTCATGTCAGCCTTTTGGTATTCTGTCAATGGCTCTGAAACCAAGTTGAAAAAATTATCCAGTGGCTTTTCATTCACTTCTTGAAATGCGTGGCGTCCCTCATACAATAGTGGGACAACAGCCTTATCCTTTACGGCTTTGTCCACAGTATAATCATCAATAAGGTTTCCAAACTTACTTAACGTACTTTTATCTTTTTTGAACAAAGGTGTGCCTGTAAACGCTATAAAACATGCATTTGGCATGCTCTTTTGCATATCGGTATTAAATGTACCGTGTTGTGTTCTGTGGCCTTCGTCAACTAATACAAATATGTTATTGCTTTCTAAAACGAAGGGCATTTTTTTAACAGCAGTATCAAACTTGTTAATGATGGTTGTTATAACCGCCTTACTATCGCTCTGTAAAAGATCAACCAAACGCTGCCCGGTTGACGCATTTTCTACAAACATGCCGCACTTTCTAAATGTGCCTGTTATCTGCTCATCAAGATCGGTACGGTCGGTAACTAAAATAATTTTAGGGTTCAATATGCTTTTTTCTAAAGCTATCGCTTGTGCAAGCATTACCATTGTTAGTGATTTACCGCTGCCCTGTGTATGCCAAATTACGCCGCCCTTCCGTTTGCCTTCTTCTATTTTTGTTATTTGCTTCATCGCCTTTTTAATAGCGAAGAATTGCTGATAACGAGCCGTCTTTTTTTCACCGTCATCAAACAGGATAAAATTATAAGTGTAATCTAAAAGACGTTCAGGACTACATAATCCCAATAAATATTCATCCTGTACCGCAGGTAAAATTTCTTGTTTTTCAAGTGCGTCAAAATAATAGCGAACGTATTTAAAGCGATCACCAAACATCTTGTCTTTTTGGGCCGGGCTTAACGGGGTGTTGCGTAGTTCGACTAATTTATTTCTGTAAGCCTCTTTATCTTGTGGATTGCTAAATTTTTCTTCCCAATGGGCCCAAAACTTGTCCCGCGTCCCATTTGTTGCATATTTTCCTTCGTTGCAACTAATGGCTAATAAGGTTTGGGTGTACACGTATAAGTTACGTATGCCTTCTTCTTGCTGGCTGCGTAATTGTTGACTGATCGCTTGAGTTATCGGGTCTTTAATATCGGGACGTTTACATTCGATAATACATAACGGTATACCATTTACAAACAATACAATATCAGGCCGGTAGTGATCTTTAGTAGTGCTGCGCATCACACTATATTCTTCCGTAACATGGAACACGTTATTTTCAGGGTATTGCCAGTCAATATACTGCATAGTGAAGCTTTTTTTATCACCATCTACGCTTTGCTCAAATGTTTTACCTAAAGTGATCAGGTTATAAGCCGTTTCGCAGGCAGCGATATACCCTTCATTCATGGGCATATCTTTCATGGCCTGAATACCGTTTTCTATATTGGCATCAGTAAAATAGGTTGTGCGTGTAGAGCTAACACGCGGTGCGTTAATAACTTTAAGCTGATTGCGCAAAATGCCATCTAATAAAACGTTTGAGGTTTTATTCCCACGTAACCCCAATGCTTCAATAGGCGACAAATATGTATAGCCCAAATTCTGCAATAATTGTAAAGCAGGAATTTGACTAATATGATCTTCTACAAAGCTTGGTGTTTCCATAATTATTATTTCTTTCTCGCAACTGACATTACTGAATTTAATGAGCCGTCATGGCTATTGTCTTTGCGCCAATTAATGCCTGATTTTTTCTCTAACACGATCTCGTTTTTGTGATTTTTGTAAACCTTGTACTCTTTTCCGTCTGAATGTTGGATGAGGAGACTATCTCCATCCTCGAGGTAATTAGGACATTTTCGTTGTAATTGATGTATTTCTTTTAAAAATAAAGAGGCATTGGCAAATCGCTTATTATGGTCAATATGGGTTGCTGTTTTTAAAGTTTTTATGAATGATGTATCTAAATATTCAGGAAGAGTACTAACATCCAGTAATTTGCCTTTTGATATTTTATTACTTATCAAGTCATCAAAATGTTTTGCGCGATCTTCAGAGTTCCTAATCAGAGTATTCTGTTTTAATTCTTTACTTGTAAGGAATTTTTCTGTCTCATCGATTGGGAAATAGCCTCCAAGCAACTGAAACATCATTACTCCAACTTGATATATATCAGATTGGAAATAATATTCATTTCTTAAGACAGCTTCAGGAGGTAAATAAAGAAAAGTAGACTGGGAGGCAGTAGTACCTCCGTTTACGTTGTCGATTTTCTTAACTGTTCCTAAATCAGCAATAATAGGTTGATGGCTACTTAAATCAAGGAGAATATTACCAAGCTTTAAGTCTCTATGAACTATTTTATGAATAGAGTGTAACTCCGTAAGCCCTTTTAAAATACCTTCCATAATGTTCAACACCTCGTGGGTTGAAAATCTTTTGTTGCTTAATATGAATTGTAAGTCCTCTCCTGATATTTTAGGTGTGACAAAATATGCGTAGTGGGGATGGAGAAACCTTAAATCGAATATTTTTAAAATGTTAGGATGATCTATGCCTTTTAAAATAACTGCTTCTTCAATTGAATCATAGCCGGCTTGAGCCATATAGAACTTGTAAACGACTTCATCTCCTAACTTTATTCTCGTTCCAAAATAAACTTCTCCATTTCGGCCTCGGCGAACGTGCCTATCAAATAAGACGTGTTGATCGCGTTCTATAAACTGACTTATTGCAGCAACCGGTTTGTCTTCTATTAGTGATGATGTTTTCATTTGTTACTGACAAATTAAGTAATATGCCACGTCGAAAGCATCACTTTGGTATACGTGTTTCGGCTTGATGGTAACAACATTTTTTTTGTAATAAGCTGTTGTCGTTTGTGGCCAAACAAATTCAATATCCAACTTATCATACAATTGAATAATACCTTCCAATTTGAAGGAAATTGGTGAAGGTGCTCTGTCTCCTTTACCTTTCGCATTTCTTGCAACTATTCCTATTCTCTTAGCAGACACAGAATCAAAAGTGGTATTAATTTGATCTCTAAATTGTTTTACTTGATTATTGATAGAAGCATCGTCAATCTTGAATTTTGATGATTCATTTGTTTGAAATATATTACCATTTATATCTTTATCAAGAACTACCACTATAGCTTCTGCTCCTTTAATTTGTATACCAATTGCTTTCATGTTTAGGTGGGTTTAATTAGTTAATCTATTTTTAATCTCTTTTTACCTGTTAACAATAACTGCATCATCGCTTTCTTTTGATCCTTGAGTTTGTCTGCCTTATTTTTAAGCAATTGAATTTCCACATCTGCGGCTTGCAATACATTAGCAATCGCGCTTTGTTCTTCGTATGTAGGTACACTAACTTTGATAGATGCAAAATCCTTAAACTTACAATTCAACGTATCATTAACTAAGCCTTGAGAATTGCGGAAAAATTTGTGTATTAGCGTGTCTGTTTTAAACATGTATGAAAAATACAGTGCATTAGTACCCGATTTTGGAGTTAATACTGTATATGCTGGACTGATAATGCCTTCTAAACTTGACAAGGCGCTTCTTCCCTGCCACATTCGCATAGTATTATAGCCAATATCCCCTTTGCAAATGCGTCGATATTTTGATTTGTTTTCATTTGAAGTATCTATTTTAGTAGATTCCGTTTGAGGGTAAATGCCATTAGAACCAATAGAGAGGAGAGGTAACTTTTCAAAACCTATCTCATTCCTTTCCTTAAATAAATCACCTAAGTGCACAATAGACCATGCTTGTGTAAATCCTTTTAATCTCTTTTTGCCTGTAAGTAGTTGTTGTTTTACCGCTTTTTTTTGCAATTCTTTTTTTTCAATCAATTGAGTATTGAGGTTGCAGATCTCATCCATGAGATTAAGAGCCGCTGCAATCTTAGTTTGTTCTGTTAATGGTGGTTTGAGGATTGATAAGGAATTTAAAAATTCAACATTGATATTCTTCTGTGCACCTGGAGCAATATATTCTAATCTTTGTCGTATGTGTTGTAAAAAATAATTTAAAAACTCTCTATCAACACTTTGTTCACATATAATTCCAACAAGGCTATCCGGACAGGCCATATCAATATCTATAATAGCACAATGACCAATATTAGATGCAATAGTCATTAGGATAGTTCCTTTAGGAAATAATAAACTGACTTTTAAACCTTCTTCATTTAAAGTTTGGTTATAGGTAGAAATATGACCATTTGATAATGAAACATCACTCGTTTGTACGAATGGGATTCTCCCACCATAAAATCGTGGGTCATTTCTGGGTCGCGGCGAAAATCTTCCCCGTTTTATTTTCGCGATTGCGCATAATTCTTTCACGTCCCATTCTTGAGGAATATGTCCAAATGGCGAATGTTTATATCCTTTTGGTATTAAATTCATATTAGTTCATTAACTCTTTTAAATATCCATTCACTTCACCCTGAATTACTTTAAGATCATTCTCAAGTTTTTCAATTTCACGTTGTATAACAGTTATATCAATTTGTTTCTCCTCTTCAAAAGTGTCTACATAACGTGGAATATTTAAGTTAAAATCATTTTCAGAAATTTCTACAGGTGTTGCTACGTAACTAAACTTATTTTCAACCACACCAGGTTGTAGTTTTCCCGCGTTATGATCTCGATACGTATTAACTATATGATCTATATCTTTTGGTCTTAATATATTTTGATTGGTCCCGGGTAGATAATCTTGGCTTGCATCAACAAATAGCACGTTTTTATTTGCACCTTTTGCTCTATTAAAAATCAATATTGCTGCTGGTATACCAGTGCCAAAAAACAAGTTAGATGGAAGTCCAATTACGGCCTCCAGTAAATTCTCTTCAATTGTCTTTTGCCTTATTTTCCCTTCACTGCTACCCCTAAACAAAACGCCGTGTGGAACTACAACTCCCACTTTGCCGCTATCCTGATATGTGGTTTCAATCATGTGACTAATAAAAGCCCAATCCCCTTTGCCTTTTGGTGGTATACCACGCCAAAAACGATTATATTGGTCGGTTTCTGGGTCAAAGCTGTTCGCTGTTTTGTTTTCTTCTTTATCATCAACCTTGCCCCATTTATCTAAACTAAAAGGTGGATTTGCCACCACTGTATCAAATTTCATCAATGCATCTCCTTCTTTCAGTTTTGGATTACGAATAGTATCCCCCCAGCGTATAGTAGCATTATCAAATCCATGCAAAAACATATTCATTACGGCCAAGGCCCAGGTACTACCATTGGCCTCTTGTCCGTATAATGAAAAATTAGGTGAACCAACTTCTTTACCAGCCTTAATTAATAATGATGCTGACCCGCAGGTGGGGTCACATATACGAGCACCTGGCTTTGATTTGGTTAGCTTTGCTAATAAAGTAGATACTTCGCCCGGAGTATAAAATTCTCCCGCCTTCTTGCCGGCATCGCTTGCAAAAGCGGCTATCAAATATTCGTAAGCATTGCCTATAACATCGTTACCCTCCAAGTGTGATGGAGTAAGGTCTATTTTGTTAAAGTCAATAAGCAGGTTAGTTATGCGAGTTTTCTTGTCTTTGCTGTCACCCAAGTTACTGCTGTTAAATGTGATGTTACGAAATATCCCGCTACCATCTTCACTACTTAACTTGTCACGATTAGCTTCTTCCAGATCAGTTAATGCTATGTCTATCAACTCTCCGTTATTGGCGGCATTACGCTGCTCATACAAATAATCGAAGGTACTTGTTAGTGGAATATTAAAACGCTCAGCCTTCATTGCCCTATCGGCACGTTCAGTATCGCCATTGTATTTTTTTAGATATTCTTGGTAATGATCTTTATTAACATCACTTACATATTTAAGGAACAACATAGTGAGTATGTAGTCTTTGTACTGGCTTGGGTCAATAATGCCGCGAAATGTATCGCATGCTTTCCAAACCATTTGATTAATGTCTTTCTGGGTTACCACCTTGCTCATATTATTGTTTAATTGAATTTAAAAGTTGTTGTTGTATATAATTATCCCGTAAAATGGTTAATTGCTGCCGTATCTGTTTTTCCCTGATCCTTAGTTTGCTTAAATTTAAAATCGTCCGTTGTTTTTCAATATCAGGAACAGATAATTCCATTTCTTCTATAGCGCTAATACTTATAGATGGTATCCCCGAACCTTTAGCTTTGTCTTTAAAAAAAAGCTGTGTTTGAGAGTGATTTAAATACCATACTAAAAAATCAGGTAATACTGTTGTTTGATCTTTCAGCCGGATAACAATAAATGTTGAAGATGCAACCGCTTTAACCCTGCCTTTATAGGATACCGCGAAATTGTTACTCCCCTTAACGGCTAACAATATATCTCCTGTTTTTAGTAAGTGTTTTTCAATTTTCCCTTCAAGTCTTAAATCCGGCTTTACTGAAAAATCAAACTCGCCATCACTATTAAAATGCTTAGCTTGCACATAATATACTTCTCCATCCAAATCGGGCTTTGTATAAATCCCGGATGAGAGGTGTGCTATATCTTTTAATGTTTTTTTCAAAATTATCTAAGTAATCAATCTACTACACAACAAAGATACTATATAACATATTGCATTAGCAAATAAATAATTAAGTACTCCGTCTACAAATTTGAATAAAGTGATTCATAAACAGCTTAAAACATATTTAACTTACATAAAATCAATTATTTACATACTAAATTAAAAAATAAGCATTTTGGCAATTTTTAATAATTAATCCTTTTAATATAAAATTACACTTAAATGCAATTAGTTAAGCAATCCCACCACCTTCTCCTGCACCTCATCTACTATCCTCCAATCTTTAGCTATATAAATATCCGTAGTCCTATGTCCTTCATCAATATGATTTAGGGCTAATGCTACATCATCTTTACTCATCCGGCAATTATTGCGTGCTGTGTTAGCGAAGGTGTGTCGGGCCCAGTAAAATGTTATTTCCGGTATTTCTGTTAACTCACGTAACTTGATCATACCTGAACTTAACGCGGCGTCTAGTCCTTCGTAGAATTTGTACATCCTGGGAAGTTTTTCAATATATTTCTTTAATAAAGGCTTTGCTTCATCAATTAGCTTAATGCTAATAAATGCATTATCTCTTCTTCTGCCTTTGGTCTTGGCTCTGTTATATTCAATGCGCCCATCCTTTATATCTTTTTTTTTAAGATTATAAAAGTCTACTGCATTCATGCCGCATAAATAAAACGACAACATAAAAAGATCTCTGGCCATTTCTGCCCGGCTTCCTTTCTTTGGTTCGCAATCCCTTATTATCTTAACCTGCTCTATGGTAATGTTGCGTTTTTTAGTTAATGGAGATGATCCGACCTTGTATTTCTTGAATGGATAGTGTTTGATTTTATATAGCCCTAGATCTTCGTTGTTGTAAAAAGAGCAGGCCGCATTAATAAAGTCCGCAAATCACGCATATGGTTGTGAAGGCCGCTATCTGATAGGCCTTTTTCTTTAGTTTTTACCAACTTTCCAAGCTGATTATATCGTTTTATAACCCTTTCACCCCGCAGGTATCGTTCGTATGCAAACAGCATGTTAGAGTGTATGTCATTAATTGAAACATATTCTCTTTTTAAATAATCTACAAGGCTATTTTTTACAGTTCTGAACGACCTCGAATAAGGTTCTCTGCCTTCGCGTATCAATTGGCGGATATAATCTTCAGCGAATTTGATAAAATTGATATCCTCATTCTTGTTTCTTAAATAATCTACCAGAGTTTCGCATGTGAAATGCTCAAGTTTGAAATTTAATAGACTAATTGCCTGCCGATAATCATCAAGTGTCTGATTGATGATTTTATTTAAAATCGGGTCTTTAATTTTAAGGTCCCGATCCAATTGCCTTTGAGATACCCAATGACAAGTTTCCAAGTACCTGCGTACTTTCCTGTGCGAAACAACAATTTTTACATTGTAAGTTCCGTCTTTTTTTTGATGGTGCGAGAACACCCTGGCGCTAACTGTTGCCATAATTTACGTTTTTGCTCGCAAGGGGTTGTTACACTTTGTAGCAACTTTGCGTTAAGTTTGACAAAAAAACCTGTAAATCCCATCACCCGTGCGAATGCCGGTGAAGTGTTGCAGCTAGGTCAAAATACTGCTTATAGAAGCGAAAAAAGCCGTTTTTCTTGCGAAGAAACGGCTTTTTTAAAATTTGTGCGCCCACCTGGGCTCGAACCAGGGACCAAAAGATTATGAGTCTTCTACTCTAACCAACTGAGCTATAGGCGCGGAGGTTTGCAGATATTTTTCTGAGCTGCAAAGGTAAAAAAAAGTTGATTAGATTAAAATGAAATATTTCAAAATATAGATTTATTTCATTTTTTATTGGATCAATTTTCAATAGATTTTAAATGAATGGATATGCTATTTCCCTTTTCTCTGGATCATTACTTTAACCGTCCGGTAAATAATATCCAAGTCGGAGTTTAATGTAATATTTTGCAGATAAAGCATATCATATCTCACACGTTCACGCATTTGATCAACATTCTCTGCGTAACCATAATGTACTTGTCCGATTGAGGTAAGTCCGGGTTTTAGACGAAGCAGTTTTTTGTAATTTGGAGTCTGTTCTACTATTTTTTCAATAAAATGTTGTCTTTCAGGACGTGGCCCTACTACCGACATTTCGCCTTTTAATACATTCCAGAATTGAGGTAGTTCGTCTAACCGGGTCTTTCTCATTATCAAGCCCCATTTTGTAATGCGGGGATCGTTGTCTTTTGAAAGTTGTGGACCAAACTTCTCAGCATTAATAAACATACTCCTGAATTTGTATATGTGAAATGGCTTCCCGTTTCTTCCTATTCTTTCCTGTCTGAAAAAGGCCGGACCTTTGGAGGTTAGTTTGGTTACCAGGTATAGCAAAATAAAAATCGGTACCCCTGAAACCATCACCAGCGATGCAAATACAATATCAAAACTGCGTTTCAAAAACCTTATTTTAAGGCTTATTTCAGGGTGAGATGTTATATGTAATACAGGCAGGTTGTCATAATTAACTAATTGAGCATAATTGTTACTCAATATTAAATCAGAGACTACTTTTATTTTGATGAAATTCTCATCGCCCACCCGTATCAGGCGTTTTAATAGCTCTGTATTCATTTGCTTATAACAGATGAATATCTCATCGGGCTTTTTACTTAAAATGTTATCAATCAGAATTTCTTCATTAGTTAAGCTTATTTCATCTTCCGAAATAAAATCAGCCAGATCATACCCATATTCCGGGTGCTGTGAAAATGATTTTACCAACCTGGCTGAAATATTTTCGTCGCCAATAATTAAAATCTGCCGGTGATTGTATCCTTTCTTTCTATAATAATCCAGTGCGAAAAATAGTAAAGACCTTTGCACCACGATTAACAAGAAGAATAAAGAATAACTGATTATTACTCCCGATCTGGATATATCATATATTTTCAGGAAATATATAATGCTGAAAATCAGTAGTAAATGATAAATTAAAGTAAGTAGAAATGCGTTTATGTTTTCCCGTAAAACTAAGGGGCGCTTTATTACATAGCTTTTAGAAACTAAGGAAACAATTATCCAAGAGAAATTTACCAGCAGCAAAAAAATCGCCGATGCATTTTGTAATTTATAGGTATTGAATATTAATAAATGTGAATTTATTAGGGCTACGTTGAGCAATAATAAGTCAAAAATAAATACAATATTGGGCAGATGTTTAGAGTAACGTGCAGACATAGTAATTTGCTACAAAAGTATAAAAAAACGGACACGTAAATTGAAAAATATCCATTAATTTAATTTTATAGTTGTCAAATTTTAAACCAAAGTGACAATTTGTTGAAAAAAATATATTTTTTTAAAGCGTTTTGAATTAAAATTGAAATAAAAAATCAACGATAACTACTTAACTTTCAAGATAATAGACATTGTATTTGTGAAATATTTTTTTCACTGAGAAAATAATTGCATTATCCATTGTGAATATTAATTTGTCCATTAAAGTAAACAGTGATTGATTTTTTGGACTAGCCTCTACAGATGAAATTAGCGATTAAAACACCGTTTTATTAAACATTATTACTAACATCCGCTAAATATGCGCTGAATTTTTGTTTGAACTGTTGGAGTGAAAACTTAGAAGCATGCGTTGCTATATCCCTGTGATTGAAGTTATGAATATTTTGTTCGAACTGAGTAACTGCATCAATTATTGCCTGCGGGTTTTGTTCATAAAAGAATATACCTGTTTTATTATTAATTACTGTTTCTAAACTGCCACCTTTGCCATAAGCAATTACCGGAGTGCCAGATGCCTGAGCCTCTACAGGAATAATACCAAAATCTTCCTCGGCAGCAAATACAAAGGCTTTAGCCCTAGATAAATAATCTTTTAGAACAGTAAAAGGCTGGTAACCCAGCAAATGCACATTGGCCGTAGCTATTTTTTTTATTTTTCTAAAATCGGGTCCATCACCTATTATGTACAATTCTTTATCAGGCATTGCTGCAAATGCAGCCACAATGAGGTCTATTTTTTTATATGGTACAAATCTCGAACAAGTAAAGTAATAATTATCCCGAACTTCAGATAGTTCAAAATCATCAACTGCTACATTTGGATAAATAGTAACGCTTTCGCGATTGTAAACCTTTTTTATCCTTTTACCTATATAATTCGAGTTTGAAATAAAATAGTCAACCCGGTTGATGCTGTTAATATCCCATTGGCGGATACGATGTAGTACCAACTTGGCAAACATTCCTTTAATTCCTCTATCAAGCCCAGACTCTTTTATATATTGATGGTAAAGGTCCCAGGCATAGCGCATAGGGGAGTGGCAATAGCAAACATGCACCTGACCAGAGTGTGTTAAAACGCCCTTTGCAACAGCATGAGAAGAAGAAATTATGAGATCATAGGATGTCAGATCGAACTGTTCAATTGCTATAGGGAAAAACGGGAGATAATTCCGGTATTTAGTTTTTGCAAATGGAAGGTTTTGTATAAATGATGTTGTTACCTTACGTTGCTCTAAGCCCATTGTTTTAATGGTTTCATCGCGGGCAACCAAAGTAAATATATCAGCCTGTGGATATAAAGAAGCAATCTCTTTAAAAACGTTCTCTGAGCCTCCTATTACGGTGAGCCACTCGTGCACTAATGCTACTTTCATAGTTATATAATTACCTGGTTAAAAAGTTCAATGTGTTTATTGGCTGATTTCTCCCAATCAAACAATTTTATCCTTTCTTTGCCTTTTATCTTAAGCTCAGTCATCAATAATTTGTTCGTCAGTACTTTAGTTATTTTATTGCTAATATCAACTTCATCAAGCGGATTAAAATAAATAGCGGCATCTGCACATACTTCAGGCAAACTATTTGCATTGGAAACCAATACAGGGCAATTGTTTAACATAGCTTCTAACGGTGGTAATCCAAATCCTTCGTATATTGAGGGGAAAACAAATATTGACGCATTTGCATATACTGT
>Ga0206904_1079_pt1 | contig 24686 bp, 21 predicted proteins | sample Alteio_BWOrgHeat_42_FD_152981 | JGI IMG/M metagenome (GOLD analysis project Ga0206904, IMG submission 152981) | Enriched cells from forest soil in Barre Woods Harvard Forest LTER site, Petersham, Massachusetts, United States -... | ecosystem: Environmental > Terrestrial > Soil > Temperate forest >...
GAAAAAGTGACTGCTAACTGGTATATAGGTGCCGTCACCAACGAAAACAGCCGCAGTGCAATTGTTCCCCTTGACTTTTTAGATAAAGGAAAAAAATATGTGGCTACGATTTATGCCGATGCCGCTGATGCCGACTGGAAAAATAACCCGGAGGCTTATAAGATCAGCAGCTTTATAGTGAATTCAGGAACAAAACTCAATCTTAAACTGGCAAATGGGGGTGGAGCTGCTGTAAGCATTAAACAGTTTACAGATAATGACAAAGGGCTTAAAGCATATAAGTGATAACAAACCAGCTAAAGTCTATTTAAAGTAGAAAACCAATATACTATAATGTACAAAAGCCTTTTAATCGTTTTAGTTTTTACAACCGTTGCCTGCAGTAAAGGAAGTTCTTCTACCAATCCGGTAAAAACGTATACTCAGCCGGGCCAAATACCTGATACAACAATAGTAACAGGCGCCAAAATGGTAACAAAAACTAATAAACAAAAAGTTTATGTACATTATATGCCCTGGTTTGAAAACCCAGCCACATCAGGCTCAGGGAAATGGGGCCAGCACTGGACAATGGCTAATGAAAACCCTGACATTATTCAATCCAATGGTCGCAGGCAAATAGCCTCTTATTTTTACCCGATGATAGGCCCTTATGCCAGCTCGGACAGAGATGTGATTGACTATCACCTGCTGTTAATGAAGTATGCAGGCATTGATGGTGTGATAGTGGATTGGTACGGGATACATAACGTTAACGACTATCCACTTAACAAACGTAACACCGACTCATTATTTAACCGTATTCCTAATTCCGGGTTACAGTTTGCAATTTGTTACGAAGATGCCCAGCTTGCACAAGTAAAAGCTAAAGCAGGTATTGATACAGTAACAGCTGCAAAAGAAGACTTTAACTATTTGCAAACGGCCTATTTCGGTAACAACGTTTATGTAAAAGTAAATAATCAGCCGCTTTTGCTTTGTTTTGGCCCGCAAGGAATGAAAACATCGACGGATTGGCAACAGGCATTCTCGGGCCTTTCGGTAAAGCCTTGCTTACTGCCTCTTGAATATCAGGGAAATGTTGTCGGCAGTTCGACAAGTGGTGAGTTTGCCTGGGTTGAATCTACAGATTTAACAAACTTGCAAGGCTTCTATCAAAATCGTGCACCAGGCTTAGCGACCTTTTTTGCAGGAGCCTACCCGGGATTTAAAGATTTTTATAAACCAGGCGGCTGGGGAAATACCTTATTTGTAATAGATCATAATGGTACGGCATCGTTACAAAATTCACTTAATCTTGCCAAAAGCAGCGGCTCAAATTACGTACAGCTTATCACCTGGAATGATTATGGCGAGGGGACAATGATAGAGCCTACGCTCGACTTTAACTTCACCTTTTTACAAACCATCCAACAATATACAGGTGTAACCTATACTGATACAGAGCTTAAGCTAATTTATAAATGGTATACGCTGAGGAAAAAGTATGCAGGAAACAATACTGTAGAAGCTCAACTTACGCTGGCATACAATTATTTGGTTGCGTTGGACGTAGCAAAAGCCACTGTAATAATTGGCGCAATAAATTAATAAAGTAGTATAGGATACACTTAATTGTACATTTAAGTTATTTTTATGTGAAATTAACCTAAATGCCGATTATGAAGCTTGTTAACTTACGCCCTGTTATTTATACAAAACAGGTAAAGTATACTGTTGAATACTATAAAGAGATATTAGGGTTCACCTGTAACGGGCACACAAAGGATTGGAGCCAGGCGTCTTTATCGCGCGATGGGGCTGAGATAATGGTGTCCTATCCAACCGCACATGTTCCTTTTGATTATAAGCCGCAATTTACAGGTTCGCTATATATTACCGTTGATAATGTAGATGAGTTATGGAATGAGTTATGGGATAGAACTTTAAATTGTTACGAGTTGCAAACTTTTGATTATGGAATGCGTGAATTTGCTATTTATGATAACAATGGTTATTTAATTCAATTTGGACAACCTGTATAATTATGCCAGCTTCATGCCGTCCGTCAACTGGTCGAATCGGCACCCCACAAGATATTCCTGCTTGCATAGTGTATGCTTAGCATTTGGGCGTTGAAACAAGTTATCGATGATAAGTTTCAACGCTGTCAGATTTACGAAGTTTTTAAGACTCCATAAATATTTATACCCCGTCATTTCTCCTTCAGATTTCCCCGGGAGTTAATATCTCAACACATTTTTTAAGAGCCCTGATTTATTTTCACCTTAATATTTTGAAAGAAAATATAAGTTTTTAAATTTGCGTAATTGATTACGTAATTTACTACTGTTATGAATTTCTACGATAAAATTGGCAAAATGGCAATTGGGAGCAGGCTCCGCAGGTTAAGCGAGTTACTTACTGACCAGGCTGCACAGGTTTATGCCCTTTATGGGGTTGAATTACAACCAAAATGGTTCCCGGTTTATTATGCACTTGCTTCAGGGGAGGAAAAATCTATTACACAGATCGCTTTGGAGATTGGTCATTCACATCCGTCAGTAAGCACAATTGTTAAGGAAATGATTAAGAAGGATGTGATTATAGCAAGTTCAGCCAAAGGCGATGGGCGGAAAAACTTTGTTCGTTTAACAGACAAGGGATTAAGCATCACCGAAAAAATACAGCTGCAATATACCGACGTAAATGCTGCCGTTGAAAACGCAATTCAGCAAACTCAATATAATATATGGAAAGCAATAGAAGAATGGGAGTTTTTGTTAGAACAAAAAAGTCTGTATAAAAGGGTTGAAGATGAGAAGAAACTACGCGAAAGTAAAGATGTGCAAATAGTTGACTATAAAACTGAATATAAAGAAGCATTTAAACAGCTTAATGAGGAATGGATAACTGCAAATTTCAAAATGGAGGAGTCTGATCATAAGTCTCTTGATCATCCTGATGAATCCATTCTGGATAAAGGCGGCTACATATTAATAGCCATGTATCAGGATAAGCCGGTTGGTACCTGTGCCTTAATAAAGATGGAGAATGGTACTTACGAGCTATCCAAACTGGCGGTTTCACCGAGACAAAAGGGGAAAGGTATAGGTTGGCTTTTGGGGAAAGCAATTGTTGAAAAAGCGCGTGAAGTGGGGGCTAAGAAACTTTACCTTGGAAGCAACACGACACTTAAGCCTGCCTTGAACCTGTATCATAAATTGGGTTTTAAAAGAGTCTATGGGATCGAATCTCCTTATGAACGGTGTAACATACACATGGAAATGCCACTATAAAATCAACACATAATGCATGAGAATAAAATAGCCATCATTGTTCGTGATGATTTAATGAATTGGCAAAAACTGAATGTTACCGCTTTTTTAGCAAGCGCTGTAGCCATTGAATTTCCTGAGCTGCATGGCAGGCATCTGGTAACGGCATCCGGAAAAACTTATCTACCGTTTATAAAACAACCCGTGCTAGTTTATAAAGCAGATGATTTAAACCAAATGCAACGTGTGTTTAAAAGAGCAAAGGAAAGAGAATTAAATATTGGTATTTATTCTGCCCCGTTGTTTGAAACAATGACAGAACAAGATAATTTAGATGCAACAGCAAAATATACTGATGATGAACAAGACCTGGTTGGCTTGATTATTTATGGCGAGAGTAAAAGGGTAAATAAAGCAATTGATGGGTTAAAGTTTCACGACTGATCATTGCTTCCGTTGCGCTTTTTCCCAAATAGAGCTTTGTTTTTTGGTGAAATACCGGATAATCCCCATTAATACCGCGTAATTCATCACACAAAAGTAGTAGGGTACAAATAGCGCCTTAATGCGGATATGCCGCTTTTCCATTATATAACCAATGAAGGCAAGCAGATAGAATAGAATTTGTGCTGCAAAGATGCTATTATACAGAAAATTATTTGGTAAAAACGCATTCAGTATAAATACCAGGATAAGCAGGAAGGGTGTAACTGTCCACCGCAATACCCGGTGACTAATGTATTGAAAAGAGAGTACAGGATATTTAAACGGATTGAATAAGCTTTTTAACCTTAGTATGGACTGCATACCACCGGCAGCAATCCTGATCTTCCTTTTTAATTCTTCCGATACATTTTCTGATGCTGTTTCAAGTGCATAAGCTTCAGGTTCGTAAACAATACGGTAACCTTTTGCAGCAATAAGCATAGAGATCATAAAATCGTCTAAAACAGTATCATTAGGTACATCCTGGTAAAGCGAACGCCTTACACTAAATAACTCACCAGCTGCACCGACTACCGAGTATAACTCAGAATCCCATTTTTTTAATGCCGATTCATATTTCCAATAAAATCCTTCACCTGCGGCGCTTGCATCAGCACTTTCGTCAATCTGGACCCGTTTTTCACCAGCTACTGCGCCAACTGTTTTATCAGTGTAATGTCTGCAAATATTTATAATGGCATTGGCATTTAAAAAAGTATTGGCATCTGTAAAAACTGCAATTTCTGTATCTACATGCTCCATAGCCCGGTGAACCGCTGCAATTTTTCCTGCACGCTGTGGTTGGTGTAATAGCTGAACTTCAGGATGATTGCTGATTATATCAGGTGTTTTATCCGATGAGCCATCTGTAATGAATAGCAGTGTTAATTTGCCTGCTGGGTAATTCAACTTTAAGCAATTAGCAATTTTGTCTTCAATAAATAACTCCTCATTATAAGCTGCTATAACTAATGTACATGCGGGTAATAGTTCATAATCAGCCCGGGGAATTATTGGCCTTCCTTTTAGCGCTCTTTTAATCCTGATCAAAAAATATAGGAAAATACCATAACCGATAAAGGTGTAAAAAACAACAAAAAAGGCTCAACCAAAATATGATCTTCATTTAATTGAATTAACAGGATATCCTAAATTTTTACTGTTTTTGTTGTGGCTAATATTCCACCAAACAGCTTTTAAAAGCATGGGTATAAAATTGTAATTCTTATCTTTTATGTAAGCTAATATATTCCGGGGTACAACAAGTAATATAAAGTAAGGATAAAAAACCATCTTTTTAAAAAAAGGAGCATTCCGGCGGATAAAAAGAATGCGGTTCCGGTTCATAAAATATTATTTAAGCTTACTTTTTTTTCCAACTGAGACAGATTCCTTGTGGTAAATTACCGCATCGGTACAAACCCATGCATCATAGCCTGCCCGTTTAATATGCTCACACCAATCAACCTCTTCGTAATATAAAAAGAAATTTTCACTCATTAGCCCGGCTTTATTAATAGCCTCTTTTCTTATCATCATTGCAGCGCCATGGCAATAAGCAGTAGGTGCTGTAATGTGATCGTATTGTCCCGTGTCTTTTTCCCGTAAACCAATACAACTATTGCGGCAGGTGTAATAATTCATAGGTGTATAACCTGCGTACTGAATTAAACCTTTATCGGTAAAATAGTTTATTTTGGGAGAAATCATTCCTGTAGACGGGTTAGCATCCATCACCTCTACTAATTTTTCAACCAATCATGTGGTAAACTCGGTGTCATTATTAACCAAAAAAAGATAGTCTCCGCTGGCTGCCTTTATACCAAGGTTATTACCGCCAGCAAAACCAAGGTTTTGTTCGGAGCGAATAAATTTTACATGAGGATAATTTGCCTGCCACTCAATAGACCCTATCTTACTGCCATTATCAACTACAATTATTTCGAGGTTTTTATAGGTGTTGGGAATTGATCGTAATAACTCCTCAGTAACTTTTGGCTGATTGAAATTTACAGTAATGATAGATACCTGTTTCATTATTCCGGCTTACAGGACTTTATTGATTTGAAACCCTGTCAAGGCATTTTTGTAATACAATGGCAAATTCCTTATCATTTGGAGGGGCAAATATGGTATTATGCTCCCCCGGTATTTCATGAACATTAACGCCTTTTAGGGCAAATTTTTTCCAGCCCATAAATTCGTAATCGTCCATGTAAAATGTTCTTTTTTTTGGCTTTGAACAGATCAACAGTAATATCCATTGGCTTTTGAAAGTAATTATGCTGTGCTTTAGCGCTTGCTTCATCAATTTCGTTATCATAAGCAAAAAAGCCCTTCTGTTTCTCGCTATTGCCCCTTAATTTCCAATAAGCCCGTATTATTCTACGTTTTACCAGTTCGTTTTTATATTCAAAGGTTCTTTTCGGGTCTTCGGCTAATAAAACAAAACTGTTAAGTACCTTCATAATAAATAACCTGATCCTGTTAAAAGTTCTTTTTACAGGAGGATCGTATGCGTCGGTCTGCTTGGCATAAGTATCAAATACAGCAAGCATCTTTACTTCTTTACCTGCTTCCATTAACTGGTGAGCCATTTCGTAGGCAATTGTTCCACCTAAGGAATACCCTGCCAAAGCATATGGGCCTGTTGGGTTTTGGACCACAATTTCTGCAATATAATTGGCGGCAATTTCTTCCATTACATCCAATGGCTCATCTACCCCGTTAAGTCCTTTTGCCTGTAACCCATAAACCGGCTGCTCGGCATCCATATTCATGGCTAAAGCATTAAACAGCAATACGTTCAGGCCAGCTCCATGAACTATATAGATAGGCATTTTGGAGCCCTTCGGCTTTATAGGTACAAGTGACTCCCAGGTAATTGATTTTGAGTCAACATTCAACCTTACAGCCAATCGTTCAATTGTAGAATGTTCAAAAAGCGTAGCAAGTGGCAAACGTTTCCCTGTAAGTTTTTCGATCCGCGCCATTATCTGAACCGCTACCAGTGAGCGCCCGCCCAAAGCAAAAAAGTTGTCAATAACGCTAACCTTTTCAAGCCCCATTAATTCCTGCCATATTTCGGCAAGTTGTTGTTCTACATCTGTGCGGGGTGCAATATATTCGCCAAGTCGGTTTATTAAATTATAGTCAGGCTTTGGTAGCGATTTACGATCTGTTTTTCCGTTCGGCGTAATTGGAATGGATGGCATTAAAACAAAATCGTCAGGTACCATATACTCTGGTAATACAGCCAATAATGCCTGTTGCCAGTTATTGATCTGTGTTCTAAGATCGATCTGTGAGTTTTCAGCTGCCAAAACAATATACCCAACAAGGCGCGGATCACCAGGTGTGTCTTCCCGTGCTATAACTACTGCTTCTTTTATATCGTCTTGTTTAACCAGGGCGTGTTCTATCTCCTCCAGCTCAATACGATAACCTCGAACCTTTACCTGATGGTCAATGCGTCCAAGACACTGAATATCACCATTCTCTTTAAAACGACCTAAATCGCCTGTACGGTACATCTTATCACCAGGTTTTCCAGAGAAAGGATTATCTATAAATCGTTCTGCTGTAAGTTCAGGACGGTTAAGGTACCCCTTTGCAACACCATCGCCAGCAATAAAAATTTCCCCTGTCGAGCCATCAATCAGGTTATTTAAACCTTCATCTAAAATGTATACCTGTGTATTGGCAATTGGTTTACCAATGGTAATATCTTCATTACTTTCAATAAGCTTAATGGTAGACCATATGGTTGTTTCGGTCGGCCCATACATATTCCAAAGCTCACTTGAACGTACTGTCAGCTTATTAACCAGATCTTTTGGTAAGGCCTCTCCGCCGCAAAGTATTTTAAGTGGTAGTAATTGCTGCCAGCCAGCCTCCAGCATCATGCGCCAGGTATAAGGTGTGGCCTGCATAAAAGTTACGCCTTCATTCTTCACAAGGTCAAAAAGCAGACGTCCGTCTTTGGCAGTATCAGAATTTGTTAATATAATTTCGGCCCCACTTATCAGTGGCAGATATAACTCTAGCCCGGCTATATCAAATGAAATAGTGGTAACCGTAAGTATTTTATCATCGGCATTCATACCTGGTTCTTTTTGCATGCTTAGCAAAAAGTTTACAAGGTTATAGTGACTTATCTGTACGCCTTTTGGTTTACCAGTGGAGCCGGAAGTGTAAAGTACATAGGCAAGATCATTTCCGTCAGCCTCAACCACAGGACTTTCTGGCGAGTAGCTATCAAACTTTGCCAATGCATCTTCAATCAATATCTCAGAGGCTGCAGAAATAAAGTGATTGTGGTATTTTTTTGAAGTTAGTAGAATTTTAGCTGACGAATCTTTAAGCATAAATTCTACCCTGTCTTTTGGATACTCGGGGTCGAGAGGGATATAAGCTGCACCTGCTTTTAAAATAGCTAATAATGATATGATCATTTCGGGCGAACGATCGAGAGCAAGGCCAATTATATCACCCTTTTTTATATTGTTATCCAGTAATATTTTGGCAAGCTTATTTGAGCTTTCGTATAAGTCTTTATGCGTTAATTTTCGTCCATGAAAACTAACCGCTGTTTTGCCGGGATATTTTTTAGCGCATTCATCAACAAAAAAAGGAAGTGCTTTTTCCTTCGGATACACAAAAAGTGTATCGTTCCAACTATCCTTATTAGCTAAATGGGTAGGGGTATTCATTTTATATCTGTCTCGGCCTGATCGTTCACAATTTTAGTATTATCAATCCATAAATATATAAGTTTACTTTTTAAAGTAACAAACTTATTACATTGAGGATATTATTCAACATTATGGGTATGTGGTGTGTGTATGAATTTTTTATTGGCTCCTTTTAGTTTAAATAGTAACGCAAACATGGTAAAGAATATTAGTGGTATCCTGATCAGTGCCCCAAAAAAGTCCTTGTTATAAAAGCTGAAAGGTATAGCAATTAAAATGCCAGTATAACAACAAATAGTAGCTGCAAGCCAAAGGTGCCAGTTGGGGCCAATGCCAGGTAATAGTAATGAGACAACCAGCATAAAAGGCATTAAACCAAGCATCAATACTCTTGGTAAAATAGATAATTGGTACACCTCATTCAGATAATCAAATTTGCCTTTAAACAATGCCGAAAATCCGCTACTCCCATATTTTTTCAACAAGTTAAACTGCGCCGAAAGCCACCTGCGTCTTTGTTTTTTAAATACTTCTTTATTGCTTACCTTCTCGTCATATATTAATGCATCATTTGCGTAAGCAACACCAATTTTATCATTGGTAAGCAGTAACCCCATTTCCTTATCAAATCCTCCAACGGCATCAATTCTAAGCATAACCTGCGTAAATAATTTATATTCCAATGCCATACCAGAACCTATAATTGCTGCCGATAGGTTGAATACCCTTTGCGATTTACGGAAAATGTGATTGTTAACCTCCTCGCTAATAGCATCAAGCACGGCAACTGAGGTATTTGTGTTTTTGGCTACCCTATGTCCTTGTATAACGCGATCTCCTGCCTGCAGGTAATTATTTATCTGGTATAAAAAATCAGGGGCTGCAACGTTATCTATATCGAATACTATGGCAGCATCAAAACCTTCAGCAGTATTTTCAATTGCTTTATGCAGGGCTTTTGATTTTGTACTGCTCTCAAAAACCACTTCCAGTACCTGTATTGGCAACTGCTTTAGTTTTTCAACGGTTTCTGGTTTTAACGAATCGGCAATTACACATATATGAAACAAATCTTTTGGATAATTAAGCGTTACTGCACTTGCAGCAGAATTTAATATAATCTCGTCCTCTTTGTAAGAGCATATATAGATTACAAACTTTGCAAGTATTGAACTTTGCGGTGGAGTTTTTAAAGGTATTAATTTGCCTGCAACCGAAAAAACAAAAAGGTACAGACTATATAACCCTAAGTATACAAAAAGTACACTGGTAATAATTGCTGTAATAAACCTTATAATTTCCATATTAAAACGTTATACGTAAACTCTGCTTTAAACGATTGGTTTTAGTCTATCTTTTTTAATTAGCTGAAAGATTGCCTGTTCTTATCGAAGTATTGCTTTAGCAAGTCTTTTATTTCTATTATGCGATGCTCCCAGGTATTATCTGCAGCAACTTCAAGTCTTCTTTTTTGCAAAGTTTCGTTGTCATTAAGGGCTACCTTTATTGCCTCAGAAAATTCCTCAGCATTTTTACAATAAGGTACTGTTTCAAACGTGAAGTCCTTCAAATCAGGATTAAAATCGGTTGATACAATTGGCCTGCCGGAACCCAGATATTCAAAAAGTTTTAGCGGGAAAATATCACTGCTTACTTCATCCTTTTTAAAAGGGATTATAGCCACATCAAACCCTTTAAGCACAGCGGGTAACTCACTATATGGAACCGGGCCTGTAAGATATAGATTGGGCGCTTTATATTCTTCCTCCTTTATGTAGTACCGGTCTATCGGTCCTATCATAACAAAGCTTTTATCCCTGTTAGCTGCAAAAAGCTCCTGCATCATATCATAATCAATCCTGCGCTCAATAGCTCCAAAATAACCGATAATTGGCTTCCTGATACCTTTTAAAATTTTCGATTCTTTCAAATCCGGATCAAGTGTTTTTAAACTATGACTAATGTTTGCTGCATTCGGTATAAAAAATGAGTTTGGGTTTAATAAAGCCTTTTTATTGCGTAGTTCTTTACTTGTGCAAATAACCATATCAACCTGTTTAACCAATATATCTTCGGAAATTAAACCATGTTTAGTTTGATAAGGCTCAATTATAGGATCGACGCAATGATAAACGCTTAGTGTTGGATTAAGTAGCCTATGAAGTGTAGGCAGTGTGAAATTATAGGAGTTTATGTAGATGTAATTAGTAATATTAAATTTCTTGATCACTTTCCTGATCCTTGATCCAACTATCCATTCATTGAATTTTAACGCCATGCGGTAAAATTTACCTTCGGGCAGCATATTAATTGATGGAACAGGGGGGGAGATGATGATCTTTAAATTAGGGTTCTCTGTCTCAATAATACAATTTGATGAAGAGAAAAAGTGAGGCTTCCTTGTTTTAAATTCCGGAGTGTTCTTAAATTTTATATAATCCCGCCAGGTAAATGGCCTGTCTACATAATAAACAAAATTGTCTTTTGCCAGTAGTTTTGCCATCGTATAGTTAGTCGATTCTAACCGACCGTCAAACTGCATTTGCGAGAATATAATTATATGCTGATTTTCAAGGCTCATGTACAAATAGGGGTATTTATTTATCAAAAAGCATAATTGCCAAAGCTACTTATAACCTCCGGCATTTTTTTCTTTATACTTAACAATGAAGTTAGTTATTAGGGCCCTTAATTCAATAAAACCCAGTTTTAATATGCCCATCATTGTAAAATTCAAATACTTTCTTAGCACCCAGTAACCATAAATTACACCTGCCAGAAAGGTAAATATCGACGCTATTGCTACTCCATAAAGATTGTGAAATATAGCAATCCCGGCAAAGTCGCCTATAACATTTATAACCAACATAATAATAACCTTTGCCATATTAATATGTGGCTTATTAAGCATATCAAGCGTTATCCCAAAAAAACGATCGACAGGCATTAAAATAGCATAACACATAAAAATACGGAAAACATTGGAGGCATAGGTATGTACGTATTTATGGCCACCTAACAGATCGATAACAAGGTCTGCAAAAATAAAGGAACCAAGTGAAACAGGTATTATTAAAAGGGTTAATATCCCGGCGTATTTTTTAAGTATATAAGTAATATGACTTTTATCATTACGGTTCACCGCTGCTGACATTACAGGGAGTGCATTTGCAACAAAACTTCTAAGTGGTATTTCAATAACTTCCATTAATCGCTGCGGAAGGTAATAGATACCTACAACAGTAGGATCTGTGAACATAAAATTTATAATATAAGTATCAGAGCTTCTTAACAAATATGAGCTTACAGAAGTACCTACACTATACTTACCAAAATGAGCCAATTGCCTGATACATGCCCATGTTTTATAACGGATTGACGAAATTTTTGCCCAACCGGATATTATTGAAAATATGCTTGTTATGATTGCTGTTGTGCAGTAAGCAATAATAATTACCGAAAATGTAGCCTTATGTAAAACCATCAGTGTTATAACCGATATAAGGAAACATCCCTGCCAGATAAACTGTAGGATAAAGATTCTGCCGAAACGCTCTTCAGCCTGTAAAATCCATAAAGCCACGCTCGATGGCAGTGTGCTGAAGAAGATTATAGCAAACCATTGAATAATAAGTTCGGTAGTTGGATACCCGTGATAAAAAATAAAAGCTATTAAGCTGAAAAAACCTAATAACGCGGTAAGGGCAAAACCCAGATACCAGGTTGAGCCCGCTACAACTTCGGTTTGGTCTTTATCTGCTCCGGCATAAAATTTAACCAGTGATGTTTGTAAAAAGCCGCTACGGAAAAGGTTTGCAAGTGTAAAGGTCGTTAAGAATATTATCCAGTCACTAAAATCTGGTTTGGTTAAACTACGGGCAAGTAAACCTACTGTAACCATGCCTATAACAGGCATAACGGCATTGCTTGCTAATGAGAGTGTGTGTTTGTTTAATAACTTTTTTACGAAGGACATTATACTTTTCCCCAACAATTTGTTTCGAAGTTGTACTTTTTAATTACCCTGGCCGGGTTTCCTACAGCAACAGAAAATCGGGGTATATCTTTTGTTACTACGCTTCCTGCTCCAATTACAGCATGTTTACCAATGGTTACACCGGCTGTAATTACGCAGTTAGCACCAATCCACACATCGTCTTCAATAATTATTTGTTTAGTTATAACTTTTTGAATCCTTGGTGGTATATTGATATCTTCATATCCATGGTTGAGGCCCGAAATAACTATGTTTTGCGCAAGCATTACATAATTACCAATTGTAACAGGGCCAATAATCACATTACTTAATCCAACGCCCACGTTGTTCCCTATAAAAACATCGCCAACGCCGTTATTTATAGTTGCAAAATCCTCCACAATACTATTTGAGCCTATTTCAAATTTTTTAAAAGGAAGCAAGTCCATCCGGCTATTAAACCTTATTGTGGTGTTTTTGCCTCTTTTATGAACAAACGGATTAACAAATAGCCTTACCCATAACCTGGGCCTTGCCTGGCCGCGGGGTATTAACAGCCAGTGTACAATCTTTTTTAGCTTCGGGTTTGATTTAACAGATGATAGTAATGACATTACCTTTTTGTTTATTTCAACTTATTAAATTACCCACTTATCTCTGGTTGCGGTGCGCTGTTTTGCTTATCTAGGCGCATCGTAACATTTATAATAGCCATTGCAATATAAAACAAAATATTGGTGGGGTATTGTACGAATGCCTGTTGTGGATAGTTACCAATATCGAGAGCAAAAATTATTAATACCATTGCCAGGCAATAAGTTTTAAGCTCCGGATCCTTAATTATGTAGTAATAGTAAATACCTTGTTTTAATACTATAAAATTAAATACACAAAACAGCAATAACCCAATCCAGCCCATTTCAACAGCTACTCTTACATAACCACTATCCGGTGGGAATTTAGCAAGAAAGGAGTTTGGCGAAAATCGCTGCCCCCAAATACCAACAGAGCCTAAGCCGCCCCCGATAGGATGAGTTAAGATATAAGGCTTAATACGCCGTTGATTTTCGGCACGTACATTAAAAGAAGCATCGGTAGAGGGCTTGAATGCAGTTTGGAACCTTACCAGGCTGGGGTTTGAAGTGGGGACTTTAATTAAGAAGCCGAGGAAAAGGCCAGCTGCCAGTACAAATACTAATACTTTTCCGTTGAGTTTTAAAATTGCTAACATGCCAATTGCTGCCGGAATTAGCACATATGCCGCCCTTGTGCCCGAGTAAAGCATCACCGTTAAAAAAAAGCAAATCAAAAAAACAAGGATTACTTTTTTATAGCTGCGGATATTGGCAAACAGCAACGACAAACATAATAACGAGGCTGCAACCATGTTATAAGCGAATACTACTGGATCGGAAAAAATCCCGAACTTACGCATGTGTCCATAAATAAATAGCAAGCTAAGACGTAGAGGTTCGGCATTTAACCATTTAGACTCGAAAGAGAAAAATCCTATATTTTCCTGCTGGAAGGCTGATAGAGCTCCTAAAAACTCCAATATTAGTATAACCTTGAATAGTAATTTGATATAACTTTTTGAGCGGATATGAAACACAAACACATAATATAACAGCATTAAAACCGCAACTGTACGTACAGTAAAAACCCAGGCTAAAACTGATTGGGCAACAGGGTTAAGTACTTCTAACAGATTATATACCAACCATATTAATATGAAATAACTAATTGGGTCTTTGAAATAGTCCCATCTTTTCTCATTCCTTTGTTTTATAAAAAAACCTAAAATGAGCATAAAAGTTAATGCATCCATCACCAAACCTATGGGTACATCAGGTGGGAGGGGTCTTGAAATATAGTTAATAATGAAGGATGTAATTATAAAGATAATTATACCAAACCTTGGGTAGGCAACAATAGCATATATAAGCGGGATGCCAACAATTATAATTAGGATAAAGATGCCAGCTACTAAGCCCTGGCGCGCTATTACGAAACTTATAAATAGCGATGCAAATAATAGAAAGAATAATACAAGCGGTTTTGAAAACTTATGGAGGATTATACTATTCCAAAATGTTTCCCGGTTTGCGTTATTTCTGATCTGATCATTTGGCATTTTCAGGAGATAATTAGAGAAACAGAATTTTTATAGCCCAGAAAAAAATACTGATAAACGCCACTGTAACCGCCGCATAATAACATTTTCTTTTAAAAGGGCTTAACTCTCTTAGTGAATTTTCAGCTACTATATGCGATGGTTCAATTTTCATTACTTTTAATTCTACATTGATTTACTGACTAGAAGGGTAACGTTCAAAATTAAAAGCACTGTAACTATTAATTAGTGAACCTCAGTCAGGTAACTATTGCTATCCTTTGCTCCTTTTTGATGAAACAGTGATAGTGGCCTTATTTAATACCCAGCCCGCAAACTTATTGTGTAGGGACTTTAAATATTCAATATGCTGTTTGCTTGAACCAGAGATACTTCTGTTAGCTTCAAAAACAGCTACAGTTTTGTTAGCGAATAAAATCCATTCCTTTGATCCATTTAAGGCTTCAAGCGGCGGCAGATCTATCAGAATGATATCATACCTCAATTTTAGCTGCTCAAACTCATTATGAATATACTTTTCATCATTAATCTCAAGCAGTGTAATATCGCTTCCCCGGTTACCTAAAACATTAATTTTACTATTATCCCTTTCTACGTAAGCGTTGCTCCTAAAATAATCCTCAACAAACAATGTAGGCTGCACGTTGCGGGTAATTGATGGATTATTAAAGTTGCCGTCAATTAGCAGCACTTTTTTATTTATAGCAGAATATGCATAAGCCAAACTTGTGGCAATAAGCGTTTTACCTTCTCCAACACCAATACTGGTTATGGCTAAAACTTTTTCACCCTTTAATTCCTGATCAATTTCAAACCGCACGGAACGTAGCAATTCTTTAAATTGCTGCATTTTATTCCTGTTTTCAACATCCCAAAGTTTTTTCAAATCCGGGCGAGGTCCTTTTATCAAGTTTAGTGAACCAAGTAGTGGTAATTGTGTTTTGCTAACAAGGCCTGCCGGTTCCTTAACACTATCATCAAGATAAAACAGGATAAATAACACTAATACGCATAAAAATAAACTGATCAGTCCGCTAAGTATAATTAGCAGCATCTTTTTCGTGGGCTGAGCTACATCCGGAGTAGCTGGTTCAACCTGCATCAGTTTAATAGAAAAATTTGACTGAAGATTGGTAGCGTTATATTTACCTAATACATCCAGATATTCCTTGCCTGCTATATCAATATCAAATTCATACGTTTTTACAGTAGCGTCAAATGGTACCAAACGTGCAAATTTTGCATTCAAATCCCTAAGCTCTCTGTCAATAGATTGTTGCCCGTATATAGCAAGATCTCGGGATACTTCGAGTGTCATTTTCTGACGGACAAGATCATCTTTTGCAACCAACGGGTTAACTATATATTTATCAGAACTATTGTAAAGCTGATCTACAATTTGCTTCTGTAATGAATCAAGCATTGGTTTGTATTTTGGATTAAACCCGCTGTGTACATACTCATCATTTAGCGTATGCAATTGTTCATTTGTGTTGGTAATATTCTGATTATACTGACTCAGGGTTGATTCGATATATTTCCGGTCTTTCGGATCAAATCTCCCATTTATACTTTTAACAGCCCCTTCATATGAGGCAATATCTTTTTCGTTCTGTAATTTTTTATCAGTATAAGCTAAGATCTGGGCAAATATTGATTTGGATTGCTCATCAAGATTTAAAATGCCATTCTTTATTTTGTACTGTTGCAGCTCTTCTTTCTTCTGGTTAAAGGCATTTCTTTTTTCTTCAAGTAAGTTTGACAGGAAAGAAACCGCATTTGATTCATTTCGTTTAATGTTTACAGTATAGTAATCAATGAATTCTTTGCAGAGTGTGTTTACTGCAAAAGCCGATAATTGTGGGTTTTCTGAAGTAAAACTTACCGATATAAAGTCACTTTCCTCATCTCTTGCAATATCCAGGTTCTTCCTTAACGACCGCTCATCATAATGCATGGAAATAAGCAGCTCATTCAAACCGTTCTCATCTTTATTGTATAAGGACAGTGGCTCGCTGTTTTGCAACTTGCTTTTAAATACCACAAGTGCATGCTGTACTGCAGCTGGGCTTAGGTCTTTAAATTGATGGTTTAGCTTTCGGAATGGGGTAGTACTGCCAAGATCGTGAATAATAAGCTGATAGGAAACCTGATCAATCAGTTTTTTTAGCTTGATGATTTCCATCAGATTGCTAAACTCACGGCTTACCTGATCTGATTGGGCAGTGGGGCCCGTAGTATTATCTAATAAGTGCCTTGATGCATCAACAATACCAGTAGCTATTTGGGTATGAGAAACATATTCGTCCGGTAGATTTTTGACAAGAAAGTATGACGCAGTTATCGTTGCCAGAACAATGATAATTATTACGTATTTATATTTACCTAAAAGCTTGTAAAAAGAAGATAGTTCCATTAAGTTATTTAATGCTTTCCAACTTAGCACCCAAAAGCTCTTCGAGATTGGTTTTAGCAGTAAAAACATTTAATTCGGCCTGCACTCTAAACGCATTCTGGTTATAGAGGTTAGCTAAAGCCTCACTATAAACCAGGTACGTTGTTTCACCTTTCTCAAAAGTATATTTAAGCTGTTTAACAGACGTGCTTGCATCCTGTACTGCATTTACACGGCTACGCAGATCTGTTTGCGCAGCTATATAGGCAAAGTAAAAACGCTTTACTTGAGCCTCCAATGTCAAATTATATTCTTCCTGTTGATATTCAGCAACCTTTACAGCTTCCCTTGCATTATGAATGGTATAAGGCCGTTCAAAAAGCGAACCTAAACTAACAGAGGCTACCAACTGATATCCTTTAAAAATGGTAGGTGTAGTTAAATTAATTGATGTTTGTGGGCTATAAATGTATGACGCACTAAATGCTTCGAGCCAACCAAAACTGGCCTGATGAAAAGTGCTCCTCGCAATTTCAACTTGTTTTTGTTTAACCTTGGTTTCCGGGTAGTTTCTTTTAGCTGCGGCTATTAATTTTTCGAGATACTCGTAAGAGAGATCATGAAACATGGTCTCCTGGGCGTAAATGTTACTGGCTGAAATTAAAATAAAGAATGATAGGCAAAGGGTCTTTAATTTATTATTCATTTTTTTACACTTTTTCTTTCTGAAGCAAAGCTGGTACAGTTCTAATCAAGATCTTTAAATCAAGCCAAAATGAATAATTCTGTGCGTAAAAGTTATCTAACTTTTTCCTTTCTCTTTCAGACATATCCAGTTTGCCCCGTTTGGTTATCTGCCACAGGCCGGTTAAGCCTGCAGGCCCCAAAAAACGCATTGACCACTCGTTTGAAGTCAGCATTTCTGCCTCATAAACGGGCAATGGCCTGTTACCAACTAACGACATATCCCCCAACAAAATATTAAACAATTGAGGGAGCTCGTCAAGGCTCGAATTTCGTAAAAATTTGCCGAGTTTGGTAACACGCGGATCGTCTTTAATTTTAACAAATGCGGCTTTTGTGCCTCCATCCTCATTTGCGTACTGATTTTGTGTGGATAACTCAACCAACAATTTATCAGCATCGGTACGCATTGACCTGAATTTATAAAAATCGAAGGTTTTATAACCAGTACCAACACGCTTGCTTTTATAAATTATAGGCCCCTTGGAGCCGAATTTAATGGCGATTACAACCAATAACATAATAGGGGATAGCACCAGGATCATGCAGCCAGAAATAAACAGATCCATAAACCGTTTACCCATTGGCATTTTGTAGGTGGTATCAACTTCTTTCGAAATCTCAATTAGTTTGGGCTTGATCAATTTAAACTTAACCAGGAAGTTTAATCGTTCGCGCAAATCCGACATGGAGAATGGATAAATGTAAAAATCATGCACTTTTAATTGCATGGCTTTTAATTTTAGCGCTTTGTCATTCGATAGAGAAATTAATACTATGATCAACCCGTTGAACAAAAAGTTCTTTTTTAACCTTTCAACCAACGAAAAGCATTCCTCGTTTTCATCAACTTCTAATAAAATAATCTCCGGAAGGGTTAAAATCGATTGGTTCCCTAAATGCTCTTCAAGCTTTGTAAGCGAATCGCTATAAGATATTTGAAAAAAGTCATTAAGTTCAGCTGCTACTAAATCTTTTAATTGTAAACCGGCATATGCAATTTTGGTGTGCGAACCTGCGTTCTCATTCCACTCAGTTGCTATGGGATGCGTCATAAATACTTAATACTTGATTTATAGCTGATTTTAATGAAGTAGGGTTAAATGGTTTCGGCATATAAGCATCCACCTGAAAAGGCATATTACTAACCTGTGCATCTAAATCATGAGCTGCTGAAAGCATAATTATTGGTATATCACGAAAAAGGCCGCTAATCTTAATGTTTTTAATAAAAGACTGTCCGTCGAAATAGGGCATTTGAAGGTCGGATATAATTAATTCAGGAATATTGCCATCCTCAAGCCAGGTAAAAGCATCAATGCCATTATTCCTAACGATGATCTCATAATCTTTTGAAAGTATAAAATTAAGAAGTTTTAGGATACTTAAATCATCATCGACAATTAATATTCTTTTTTTCATACTTTAATTGGGGCTGCTAACTATAATTTTTACTTGATTACGTATTTTGTAAGAAAAAGTTTAAAAAACAATGTTTTTACCAATAATAGAGCATCCGCCTGTTGTATGGTCCAATAATAATTAAGTATTCGGAATTAGCAGTATACTTTTATTTTATAAAAATACCTAAATAGTAGTAATTGTAAACAATTATTTAAGAATCTTTAACTAGTACATTATGAACAGAATAGCGCACAAGCCCAATTATTTTGTACGATTTTTCTTTAACAGGGAGCTAAAAAATATTCGGATGAGTTATTTTATCAAGTTCGAAAAACGATGTTTCACTAATATTTGGACTAATGGTAATGCTGGCAATGTATTGCTCATTTATATTAAAGCTGTTTACTAACCAGTTTTTCTCTGAGGCTATAATGTCGGCTTTAATTATGTGAACCCCATCAAGACAGGGAATTAATCTGAGATCGCCATCAAGGCCCTGGGCTGTTGCTTTGGTCAATGCTTCTTTACGCGTCCACAAATTAAAAAAACGCGCCCTCGATTCTTTTTCTTTTATGTAGCTTACCTCATCGGTACTGAAATTATCGTTCAAAACCTCATCATAACCAAAATTGGGATTTACAAATTCTATATCAGCGCCAACTTCGTGACTTGAGATAGCTAGTAATATCCAGTCGCCGGAGTGAGACAAATTATAATTGAGATTTAGTTGACCGTTGTTTTTTATACATGGTTTATCGTTTTCTCCTAACTCAAATTCTATTTCTCTGGGTTTTTGATTTAAATATTTAGCTAAAATATTCCTGAGAGCGCCTCTGCTAATTATAAATCGGTTGTGGTCCTTTGATTGGTAAAACCGGTTTGCCCTTGCTATTTCTGCTGGAGTCATTATTGCCTGGAAATCATCAAGCAATGATAAATTTTGGCCGACGCTGATTCGCCAAACATGAACATTGTTATCTAAAATAAAGCTACAAGTTGCAGGATTTAACCAGTTGATACCAGATAAATTTTGATTGGTAATTTGAATAAGCCCCATATTTATTTATAGGAAGGCAATTTACCTATTTACAGCCTCATCCAAACATTTTTGCAAAACACTGGCAAATATTTTATCGTTCGGAGCTTTAAATATGGTGTTGTGTTCACCTGGAATATTATGAACATTAACCCCTTTAAGAGCATAAGGTGTCCAGCCAAGATATTCAGGGTCATCCAAATAAAATGTTTTTGTTTCTGCCCTGAACAGATCAACCTTAATATCGTATGGTTTTAACTGGTAGCGTTTTTCAGCATAAATATTCATCTCGTCGATTTTATTGGAATAACCAAAGAAACCTACCTGGCTTTGATCTTTGCCGTATTTTAGTTTCCAATAATATCTTGTCAGGATTCGTTTAACCGATTTGGCCTTGTAGTCAACAGTGTTTTTGAAACCATTGCTAAAAGTAAATGTATGCCATATCCTGTTTACGTAAAATTTACCCTTTTTGAATACTTTGGTTAGTAAGGGATCATAATGAGTTGAACGATAGGCATAAGTATCAAACATTGCAAGCATTTTTACTTCTTTCCCTAATGCTTCCAGCTGCCTGGCCATTTCAAATGCAATTATACCGCCAAAGGAGTATCCTGCAAGTGCATATGGCCCTGTTGGATTTTGTTGCATTATGGCCGATATATAATGGGCAGCAATATCCTCAATTTTACTAAGGGGTTCTTCAACGCCGTCGAGCCCTTTAGCCTGTAAACCAAAAGCCGGTTGATCCGGGGAGAGGGAAGATGCAAGGGTATTAAACAATAAAACATTTAAACCTGCACCATGTACCATATACAACGGCATTTTGCTTCCGTTAGGCTTTATGGGTACCAGGGAACCCCAGGTAATTGATTTTGAACCTTCATCAAACATTTTTGCCAACTTTTCGACTGTCGAATTTTCAAATAAGGTTGCTAATGGTAAGCGTTTCCCTGTTTCTTTCTCAATGCGGGTCATTACCTGTACGGCAATAAGCGAGTGGCCGCCTAATTCAAAAAAATTATCGTGGACACCAACTTTTTTTACTCCAAGATATTCAATCCATATCTCAGCCAAAAGTTTTTCAATATCTGTACGGGGGTCAACATATTCTTTACTGGTATCAATAATTGCTGCTCCGTGTTTTGCTAACGCCTTTTTATCAATTTTACCATTCGGAGTTAAAGGCATTGCCGGGACAATGATAAAATTATCAGGCACCATATAATCCGGAACCGAATTGCGTAGGGTTTCTTTCCAGTTTTGTACTTGTGCTGTTTCGTCTATCGTTTCATCGTTATAATTAACAACTACAAAAGCAACCAGTTTATCAATTCCTGAACTATCAGGCCTTGCAATAACTACAGCCTCCTTTATATTGGTACCGTTAACCAGTTGATATTCAATTTCCCCTGTTTCAATACGATAGCCCCTAATTTTTACCTGTGCATCCGCGCGGCCAAGGCATTCTATTTCACCATTAGCCATAAATCTGCCCAGATCACCGGTATTATACATTTTAGCGCCTGCATTTTTTGTAAATGGATCATTAACAAATTTTTCTGCAGTTAATTCAGGGCGGTTTAAATAGCCTTTAGCTACACCCTCGCCTCCAATGTAAATTTCTCCGGGTATGCCAGGCGCTAATGGCTTTAAATAATTATCTAAAATATAAACCGAAGTATTATCGATAGGCCTGCCTATTGAGATAATTTTGTCTTCGGTAGTTATTTGCTTTACGGTAGACCATATGGTAGTTTCGGTAGGCCCGTATACATTCCATAGTGAGCTTGCAATGTTTAATAGTCTTTCAGCCAATTCTGTAGGCAGGGCCTCGCCACCGCAAATTACTTTTAACGGAGCGGCTTTATCCCAACCGGCTTCAAGCATAATACGCCATGTATAAGGAGTGGCCTGCATTATGGTTACTTTTTCCTGCTTAATTATATCAAGCAAAGCTCTTCCATCTTTTGCAGTTGCTGCATCAGCTAAAATTATTTCTGCGCCGGTTAATAAGGGCAGGAACAATTCCAAACCTGCAATATCGAAACTGATGGTAGTTACGGCAAGCAGTTTGTCCTCAGTAGTCATACCAGGCTGCTTTTGCATACTGTACAAAAAGTTAACGAGGTTATGCTGAGCGATCTGTACTCCTTTTGGCATCCCGGTTGAACCGGAGGTATAAAGAATATAAACCAGGTCATCACCGCTAACAATTACTTCAGGATCAGTTGTAGGGTAATCCCTGATAGTTAGCCATTCATCCTCCAGTATTAATTCCTTTGCGTTCGACTGATATTTGCCTTTATATTTTTTCGAGGTTAATAAAACTACTGCCCGCGAATCTTCAAGCATGTAATTTATACGATTGATAGGAAATATAGGGTCAAGTGGAATATAAACAGCCCCCGATTTCATTATTGCCAATAAAGTAACAACCATTTCTATTGACCTATCGAGCGAAAAAGCAACCTTATCGCCTTTTTTTACTTCGTTTTTTATCAGGATTGCAGCAAGCTGATTTGCCTGTTCATTTAACTCCCGATAAGTGATTTTTTTATCAACGAACGTAATTGCCGTTTTACCTGGTATTTGGGCTGCACGATCACTAATTAGCTGATGTAATGGTGTGTTTTTGGGATAATCGCACGCGGTATTATTCCATTGGGCTAATTTTTGTGTTAGTTCCCCTGAATCCATCGATGGGATATTACCGATCAATATTTCAGGATCTTTCACCAGTTCGCGCAACAAAAATTCAAACCCATCCATTATTCTTTTTATGGTCGATGCCTTGAATAATTGAGTATTGTATGACCACTCGAGCGTAGGAGACTCATCCTGACCGGCAATGTTTAGAAATATTTCAAAGTTCTCATATTCCCTTGGGTTACTTATCAGTTTGTGCTGTAAACCATAAAAGTCAACGTCATCATCAAGCCCCATGTCGATATTAAACATAACAGGGACCAATGGAACCCTTGAAGGATCACGGGCAATATTGAGCTTTTTTAGCAAGCTTCCAAAAGTATACAACTGATGTTCATAGGCATCAAGTACCTCACCTCTGCGTTGCTTTAAATACGTTTTAAAAGAAATATTACTTTTTGGATAGCTTCTTAATGCCAATAGGTTAACGCAATGACCAACAAGCCTGTAATTGTCTGTAGCCGATTGACCTGCTGCAGGTAAACCCACAATAATTTCTTCCTGACCAGTTAGTTGTTTTAAAAATACTTCGAAAGCCGCAAGCAGTGTAGTTACAAAACTGCTTCCTGTACTTTTAGCAAGCTTCTTTACCTCACTGGTTAATGCACCGTCCAGGATAAGGTCTTCACGGTGGCTTTTGTAGGTACGGAAAGCAGGGCGGGGGTAATCTGTCGGTATGTTTAACAAATGGTTACTGCCCATAAACTGGTCGAGCCAGTAGCGTTCGGTTTCCTGGTATGATTGACTTTTTGTTAAGTTTAGCTGTTCAAGGGCATAATCGCTGAATAGGGGGGCATCAGGAAGATGGTTAGGCTCATGTTTTACATAGGCAGAATAAAGTTTGCTTAAATCCTGCATCATAATTCCTATCGACCAACCATCGCATACGATATGATGAGCAACAAATGTTAACAAGTGTTCATTATCTGATAGTTTAAACAACGACGTTTTAAACAGTGGACCTATAACCAGGTCAAAAGGTGTTAATACAAGTTGTTTATTATATTCTGTTATAAAATCCTGTTTTTGTTCTTCGTTTGATAGTGACAGGTCCTGGAAGTCAATATCAAGTGTTAGTTCTTTGTATACGCAAATATTTTTACCATCGGCACTAAATGAAGTCCGTAACGCTTCGTGCATGTTCACCATTTCCTGGAGTGCACGCATCATTGAGCTTGTATTGAGATTGCCGGTTAGCAGCAGAGAAAAACATTCGTTATAAGCACAGTTTGCATCAGCGCCGCCTATAAGGCACGACGTCCAGATCTCAATCTGAGGCTCAGTAGCAGGAGCTATTAATGAAATTTCGGGCCCCGCAAAAGGATCAAACTCCACAGGGTTTGTATCTATCATAATACTTTCCAAACTAATTATTTTACTTGTAAATATTTACCCGGGTTACTGGTATCACTTATAAACCAGCCGGGGTTTCCATCTTTGTCACGCCCCAGTCTTGCCCCTGGAAAAGGAGCTTCCATAAAAGGATTAAATTCCTCTTTGGCTGCAGGCCTGTTTGATGGAAAGAAACCCGACTCAATTAACTCATCAACACTTTCCCTGAAAGCAACTATGATTTTATCAACATCTTCCTGAGTATGTGCATCGGTAAGGAAGCACGGAAACAAATCCCAGATATGAATTCCTTTATCGCGCATTAAGGTGAAAAGCAATTCGCCATAAGGCAATTCTTCTTTAAACTTAATTTTCCATAATGAACCGAACGAAGGTGCATACAATGGCAAACCTTCTTTTTCGCAGGTTGCATTTAATTCGGCAGCCAAGTATTTAGTAAGGCTGTTTAATCTTTCCTGCAGTGCCGGGCCTTGTTCCTTCATGTATAATAATGAGGCC
>Ga0206904_1080_pt1 | contig 24580 bp, 27 predicted proteins | sample Alteio_BWOrgHeat_42_FD_152981 | JGI IMG/M metagenome (GOLD analysis project Ga0206904, IMG submission 152981) | Enriched cells from forest soil in Barre Woods Harvard Forest LTER site, Petersham, Massachusetts, United States -... | ecosystem: Environmental > Terrestrial > Soil > Temperate forest >...
ATGATACTGTCGTGTACAAAAGCAACCTGTATACGCTGAATAACCTTCCTGTGTCCGAACAGGTTTATCCTGCAGTTACGCCACCTTCAAATGGCACGTATTCATCCGGTAATACATTAACTTTTACGATTACCTACGCTTCTGCGGTTACTGTCAATACGGCGAATGGAACGCCGCGGCTTATCTTAAGCGCGCTGGGTGCCGGTACTATCGGAACGGGCAATAAAGCCTATGCTACATACCAGTCGGGTAGCGGAACAACCGCACTCACCTTCAGCTATACAATACAGGGCAGCGATTCGGCGCCCACCAGCGGCCTTTCGATGAGTTCTTATATAGACCTCAATGGTGGCACTATCTCCGGCGGCAGCACTTGTTTTACCGCCCCCAGCCTTACGGGAGTGCTGATAGCCGCCACTTACTACCGGACCGTTACCATAGACCATACGAAGGTAGGAAGCATCGGAAGCACGAATCAGACCAACTTCCCTGTGCTTTTCGCGGGCACTTATTCTTATCTCGCCACGACAGGGCATGGTGGCATGGTTACCAGCGCGAGTGGGTATGATATTACTTTTACTTCGGATGCCGCCGGCACCACTCTCTTGCCATTCGAGCGCGAAAGCTGGAATGCTACGACTGGGGCTTCTGTCTTTTGGGTACAGGTACCAACGGTTTCCCATACTGCCGATACGGTGATATACCTGCATTATGGCAACTCTGGCATCACTACCGATCAAGCCAATAAAAATGGCACTTGGGACAGTAATTACAAAGCGGTGTGGCACCTGGATGAAACTACTGCAGGCACTCAATACGATTCTACAAGCAATAGTAACACCCTAACAGACGCACATTCCAGCGGGCAGGGGCAAACCACAACGGCTAAATTTGGCGGCGCGGATCTCGTGAACAGTACTTCAGATGTGTGGAATGCCGCTAATTCAGCCTCCCTGATGCCCAGCAGCTTTACATTCCAAGCATGGATTTATGCTGCTAACTTTAATGGAAGCGGTTCGGGGGATACATTAATGTATAAATCTGTGAGTGCTTCTCCATGGCTTGCCTATCAGTTATATCTGGATTCAGGGCATCATCTATGCCTCACTTGGACCAATACCTCACAATCGCAACCGTCGACATGCGGGACAACCGCATTGTCAAAAAATACATGGTATTCGATACTTGGCACCTTTAATGGTTCAAGTTTAAGGGTGTATCTCAATGGAACCTATAATAACGGTTCTGCCTCTACGACCGGTACCATGTATGTAACGAATCCTTCCAGCATGGAAATAGGCACAGGGAACTCTTCTGTAAATCCTGATGCCTATTTCGATGAAATCCGGTTGTCCAATACGGTTCGTTCGGATGACTGGATCAATACCGAGTATAACAATGAAAGCTCTCCCGATAAAGCGACGTACGGTGCTAGCGGATTCTATACCGTAGGAGCGCAAACAAGCCGTTAATTTCATATAAGCCAGTGGATATTGCTGGAAATAAGGGGCGCATTTCATACGCGCCGGAAAGAAAGATTTGCGGTAAAATCTTTGACAAATGCCGCTTTCGCCATTATATGAAAGGCGAAAATCCAAGCTTTTATTTATTGTAGTTCCCTATATGAAAAAAGTCCGTAAAGCCGTATTCCCTGTTGCGGGGCTTGGCACCCGTTTCCTTCCTGCCACCAAAGCCATACCTAAAGAGATGCTTCCAGTAGTGGATAAGCCTATCGTTCACTATGCCTTTGAAGAGGCGCTGGCAGCAGGGATAGAGCAGTTTATCTTCGTGACCGGACGTAACAAGAATGCCATTGAGGATCATTTTGATCATGCTTATGAATTGCAGCACAAATTGTCCGGAAAGGAAAAAATAAAAGAACTGGCGCTTACACGCGACTGGTTACCGTCTGCAGGCAGTGTCTCCTTCACGCGCCAGCAGGATTCGCTTGGGCTTGGCCATGCTGTATGGTGCGCCCGTCACCTGGTGGGGGATGAACCGTTTGCCGTTATCCTGCCGGACGATATGGTGCTTGCGGATCAGCCATGCGTAAAACAGATGGTCGAGGCATATAAGGGCGGTAACATGGCGGCAGTAATGGATGTGCCGCGGGATAAAACAAAAAGTTACGGTATATTGGATATTGCGCATTCGGATGGAAAGATGGTAACTGCAAAAGGGTTGGTGGAAAAACCGGAGCCTGAGAAAGCTCCTTCCACGCTTTCTATCATCGGGCGGTATATTCTCGAGCCGGGAATTTTTTCTGTGCTGGAGAACCAGAAAAAAGGTAACGGCGGTGAAATCCAGTTGACGGATGCCATGAGCAGCATGATTGGAAAAGTTCCGTTTTATGGGTATCGTTTCGACGGAAAACGCTATGACTGCGGCAGCCGTGAGGGCTATCTGGAAGCCAATATCGCCTTTGCGCTGGATCGTGATGATATGAAAAAAGATGTGCATAAAATTTTAAAACAGTTTGTAGGATAATTTGTCCCGATGAAAATCGTATGTGTGGGCACCGGTTATGTAGGGCTTGTCTCCGGTGTGTGTTTCTCTGAGTTCGGTTTCCATGTCGTGTGCGTGGACAAAGATAAGGCCAAAATTGCGGTGTTGAACCAAGGGAAACCCACGATTTATGAGCCAGGCTTGGAAAGCATGATGCGTGCTAACGTCGAGGCAGGCAGATTGTTTTTCAGCGACGATCTGGCACTCGCGCTTAAAGATGCCGACGTCGTATTCATCGCGGTGGGAACGCCTTCGCGCTATGATGACAGTTATGGATACGCGGATCTTTCCTATGTATTTGCTGCGGCAGCAGAAATTGCCCGTGCATGTGAGAAATACATATTGGTGGTGACCAAGTCCACTGTGCCTGCCGGAACTGGAAAAAAAATTTCTCAAATCATAAAAGAAGCCAATCCTACGCTTGATTTTGACGTTGCTTCCAACCCTGAATTCCTGCGCGAAGGATCGGCTATCGAGGACTTCATGCGCCCGGACAGGGTTATCGTCGGGGTGGAAAGTAAACGGGCGGAAGACTTGGTTTCTGAACTTTATCGCCCGCTCAAGCTCAACAATACGCCGGTGCTGTTTACCTCCGTGGAATCGGCGGAAGTAATCAAATATGCCGCCAACAGTTTCCTTGCCACCAAGATTGCCTTTATCAATGAAATGGCGGATTTATGTGAAAGGCTGGGGGCAAATATACTGGACGTGGCGCATGGCATGGGGCTGGACAGCCGCATCGGTAAGCGTTATCTAGAGCCGGGTCCCGGTTTCGGCGGTTCCTGTTTTCCCAAGGATACGTTGGCATTGGTCAAAATGGCGGAATCTGCCGGTATCCGCTCCCGCATTGTCGAGTCGGTGGTGTTGTCAAACGACCTGCGCAAATACCGCATGACTGAAAAAATTATTGAAGCCTGTGACGGAGATGTACGCGGCAAGACCATTGCGATTCTTGGGCTAACCTTCAAGCCCGGCACGGACGACATGCGTGACAGCGCGAGTCTGGTGATTATTCCGGAGTTGCTGAATTCGCAGGCACATGTTCGGGTGTATGATCCGCAGGGGATGAACGAAGCGAAAAAACTGCTTACCGGTAAAATACAATGGTGCGGCAATGCATATGAAGCGATGGAAAACGCGGATGTCCTGGTGCTGCTTACCGAATGGAATGAATTCCTGCGCCTGAATCTGGAGAAGGTAAAGAGCCTGCTTAATTCTCCTATTGTTGTCGATCTGCGCAATATCTATAAGCGCGAAGAGATGCAGAAAGCCGGAATCCGGTATTTTTCTGTAGGGAGAGCAAGTGCTTAAGCTACTGGAATGGATATATTCCCGGTTTAACTGTAAATTGACATCATAAGAATAAAATGGTATTACTTATATTTAATACCATTAATGGATTCATGTGCCATGACCGCAGTTCATACCACAATAGATAGCGGGGGACGGATTGTTATCCCGTACGATTACAGAAAAAAATTAAACCTTAAAGAAGGCGATACCGTAACGATCAGTTTGGACGAGGATGAATTCGCTGTCCGCGTATCCACTGCTCGCCTCGCTATAAAGCGGATGCAAAAATTACTAAAAGCGCGTGTTCCTGAAGGTGTTAGCCTTTCCGAGGAGTTGATTGCTGAACGCCGGGAGCAGGCAAAAAAAGAATGAAAACGCAAACTATCCTTGATTCATCTGCGTTGCTTGCTGCTCTTAGAGGAGAAGTTGGCGCTTCAGAAATTATGGAAATAATTGATAATGGAACCCATATGACTACGGTAAATCTTGCCGAGGTGATAACTAAATTATATCATTATAAAACAACCCGAGAAGAGATAGATGAGTTGATATATGATCTCCCCATCCACTTTATAGATGTAGATAAAGAATTGGCGCAACTCTCCTCGTCTTATTACCCGCAAGCCAGAAAATTTGGATTATCCCTTGCGGATAAAATCTGCCTTGCCGCGGCGCAGCGCGGTAATTATACCGCTGTTACAACGGATGAAATCTGGGCCAAAATGGACCTGGATATCAAAGTTCAGGTAATACGATGAGCAATAACCGCTTCGGCAGGATGTTTACCTATACAAGCTGGGGCGAGAGCCATGGTGAGGCGATCGGCTGCGTGGCGGACGGCGTGCCTTCGCTGATTCCACTTTGTGAAGCCGATATTCAGCATTACCTCGATAAACGTAAGCCCGCCCAGTCGCGCTTTACCACCCAACGGAAGGAAAGCGACACCGTAAAAATTCTTTCTGGCGTGTTTGAAGGTAAAACGACCGGTGCGCCGATTAGTCTTATTATCCATAATGAAGATCAAAAATCGAAGGATTATGGCGATATTAAGGATAAATTCCGGCCTGGCCATGCGGATTACACCTACTGGAAGAAATACGGCATCCGTGACTACCGGGGCGGCGGACGATCCTCGGCCCGCGAGACGGCGATGCGGGTTGCGGCAGGGGCGATTGCACGAAAGATATTGCCGGAGACGATAAAAATCCGCGGCGCGCTGATCCAGATGGGCACGGAAAAAATCAGTCGGGGCAATTGGGATTGGGATGAGGTGAATAACAATCCGTTCTGGTGTCCTGATAAAGCAAAGGCGCAGCAGCTGGAAGGCTATTTGGATGGCGTACGTAAATCTGGTTCTTCAGTCGGCGCGATGATTGAAGTGGTAGCAGAAGGTGTTCCAGCAGGGTGGGGGGGGCCGGTATACGGCAAGCTGGATTCCGACCTGGCCAGTGCCATGATGAGCATCAATGCGGTCAAGGGTGTAGAGATTGGTGACGGGATAAGGGTCGCAGGCATGCGTGGTGAGGAAAACGCTGATTGTATGCGGATGAAGGACGGGGAGGTGGAGTTTCTTGCCAATCATGCCGGCGGTATATTAGGGGGCATTTCCAGTGGACAGGCGATAATCGTGCGTTTTGCCATCAAGCCAACAAGCTCAATACTGACACCGGTGGAGACGATAGATATTCACGGAAACAATACGGAAATCGTCACCAAAGGCCGCCACGATCCGTGTGTTGGCATCCGTGCCGTGCCGGTAGGGGAGGCGATGATGGCCTGCGTGCTGGCGGATCATTACCTGCAGTGGAGGGCGCTGCATGATGGCGTACGCGAACGTTTGGCTGAATAATTCATCACGGCAGGTTTTCCAGGTGAGGGTATCAGCAAGCATCCTTCCTCGGGCAGGCTCGTACTATGACATACGTTTGGGCATATAAGTAGAAATTACGGAGTAAGTATGGAATTACAAGAGTTAAAATCTGTAGGGCATGCCTTGACTTTACCAACTGGTAACCGGCGTATAACGAAAGAAATGACGGAAGAATGTGCTGCTGCCATTTTGGATGAGGGAATACGACAGAAATTTCGAACCCAGTTTGGAATCATAGTCTTCGCAATACAAGAAGGCTTGGTAGATCGAGAGGATTATTACGACCTTTTTAGCGATCAGCCTCTAGAAAATCCACAATGGCGTGAGACGCATAGGCAGTTAGCAAATGAGGAGGAATGGAGAAACAGCTTGGGGGCTACAACGGATGGGTCTCCTCTTGCTCGGGCAGATGATAAAAATCCGATTTACATACGCTCTGGTACGCCATCCACTGCAGTGGCGGGGGCGGTAGTCGAGCACACGGAGGTTCATGCGATAAAACCCAACAAAAATATAAAAGGGACGGTAACAGCTTACAATGATGAAATAAAACATCCTATTTCTTCTATAAATGTCTATCCAAACGGTGATTTACAGATTTTTATAGGTGATAACGATTCTTCAGAAATTTATCCTTTAGAAACTGTCCTTTTAAAAGGTGAAGAAGAGAGTAACATTGGTCTTTTAGTCGGGGCATTGCGTAATAACGGTTATAAAGTTACACTAGGAGTTCAGAATTCTGTTAACGTTCCCAGCGATATTGCCTTGGAAGTAATAGAATATTTGTCTAGAGCAAAAGCTGGTAGTTTTCAAATGAAGGAGGGATTTGTTGCTCGTGCCAGCGAAGCTCGCAAAGAAGCCATGCGAATAACAAGAAGCGTTGAATTAAGATCGGAAAGACAAGCACTTTATCCTCAGAACATAAAATTGCCACCTAATGGAATGATGGTTCTTAATGAAAACAGAGAACATCCTATTGAGTCCATACACGTATACCAAGATGGCGCGGTACACATTTCTATGAATTATTTAAGGCCGGATACAAATAATATCCGTGCTACTTTAGCGAATACCTTACAAGCGTTATTTGAAGAAGCAGGTTCAACATCTGATTTTATTGCAAATAGTAATATTATTCAGATTCTTGATCCCAATATGGCATCAGTAGCAATAAACTACATATCTGGACGGAATAGGTCAAAAGAACCGGGGGAATTTGAGATAACCCCAAACTTTGCGATCCGCATTCGTGATGCTCGCACAGACATAATACGTACACCTCACGGACCAACTTCCTCCATGGTACGATAACAGTCTATTAACTCTGCGTAAATATCAGGCTGCCTTGCGGGAATGCGCACCGATGACGCGAGCAATTTGACCGCCCGGAGCCTGGAGTATGCTGGCGATGCGTTGTGCCGGGGCGCTGATGAGCCCAATGATTTTCGCACGCAACTCGTCAAGCGATGGCAATTTGGACAGTTCAACTACGCCTTTTGCATCCAGTAGTGTTTCGCCGAATGCACCGCCAAGCATAACTAATTTCTCATTGGCTTTAGCAAATTCGGCCAGCACTTTGGCAATCGCTACCGGATCGCTGGAATAGGCGATGGCCGTCGGCCCTACAAACATCGCCGAGATCTGTTCAAAAGGCGTGTTGGCAAGCGCACGCTGCGTGAGCTTGTTTTTGGTGACTTTGAAACCAGCGCCAATGCCCCGGATCTTTACACGCAATGCGGTCATTTCCGCAACGGAGAGACCTTTATAGTGGGCCACCAGAACCACGCTTGAAGCAGCAACGGAACTATTGATATTTTCTATAAAAGTCTGTTTCTCAGTTCTGTTCATGACGTTCTCCCTTATGCCGCAGCCAGACTGGATGGATCGATTTTCAACCCTGGCCCCATGGTGGTGGAAATGGATACTTTCTTTATGTAATTGCCTTTGCTACCCGTCGGTTTTGCCTTGTTCACGGCTTCAAAAAAGGCCTTGATATTCTGCGTCAACGCTTCTTCGCTGAAGCTGGCTTTGCCTATGCCCGCATGGACAATGCCTGCTTTTTCAACACGGAATTCAACCTGGCCGCTTTTGGCATTTTTTACTGCATCCGCGACGTTTGGGGTGACCGTGCCAAGCTTCGGGTTCGGCATGAGACCGCGGGGACCAAGCACTTTGCCAAGTTTGCCGACAACTGCCATCATATCCGGAGTGGCAATGCAGCGATCAAAGTTCATTTCACCTTTGAGTATCTTTTCCGCCAGATCGTCAGCACCTACCAGGTCAGCGCCGGCTTTCAACGCGTCTGCGGCCTTGTCGCCACGGGCAAACACGGCAACGCGGATTGTCTTGCCAATACCATTTGGCATTGCAACCATCCCACGCACCTGCTGATCCGACTGCTTGGTATCCACACCGAGATTGATTGCGATATCGACGGTTTCGTCGTATTTCGCTTTGGCGCCGATTTTGATGACCTTCACGGCTTCCGTAACCGCATAGGACTTGCTGCGATCCACCAGCTTTGCCGCCGCCGCATAACGCTTGCCGCCTACAGCTTTTTCGGCAGGTTTTTCTTTTGATGAAGCCTTCTCTTTTTTTACCATATTATGCCGCCTCTCCTATCACCTGAAGCCCCATGGCAAGTGCTGAGCCACGCAACATCTTGCAGGCAGATTCTATGTCATGCGCATTCAGGTCTTTCATTTTCAATTTCGCGATTTCACGTAATTGATCCCACGTAATCTTTCCTACCGTATCTCCTTTGCCCGGCGTCTTTGAGCCCTTTGCAACACCGGAATATTTTTTCAGGTAATAGGACACAGGCGGCGTTTTAGTAACAAAGGTAAACGTACGATCTCCATAGGCCGTGATAATCACTGGAACCGGGGTGCCTGGCTCATAGCCCTGCTGGGTCGCGGCGTTGAATGCTTTGCAAAATTCCATAATATTAAGACCGCGCTGACCAAGGGCCGGACCAATAGGAGGAGAGGGGTTCGCTTTGCCTGCGGGAACCTGTAATTTAATGTAACCTGCTATCTTTTTAGCCATATATTCCGCCTTCAATTTTCGAGTAGGTGCGCCTTATAGCGCAGGTATCAGGGTTTTGCAAATGGTAAATAATAGCTTTAAGCGACTTTCTCTACCTGGGTAAATTCCAGCTCTACCGGAGTGGAGCGCCCAAAGATGGAAACCGCCACTTTAATGCGATTCTTCTCGTCATCCACTTCCTCGACAACACCCACAAAGGATTCGAATGGCCCTTCGGTAACCTTGACCGATTCACCGATTTCATACACCACGGAGCTTTTGGGGTGTTCAATGCCTTCCTTGACCTGGCGAAATATGGATTCTGCTTCGGCCTCGGAAATGGCCTGCGGCTTGCCGCCGCCGCCCAGAAACCCTGTAACTTTCTGGGTATTTTTTACCAGATGCCAGCTTTCGTCTGTCAAATCCATTTTGACCAGCACATAACCGGGGAAAAACTTGCGTTCGGCATTGGTTTTTTTGCCCCGGCGAATTTCCACGACTTCTTCCGTCGGCACCACGACATCTTCGAACATATGGGTGATACCGTGCTGGGCAGCCTGTTCCTTGATCGAATTTGCCACCTTTTTCTCAAATCCCGAATGTGCATGAATGATGTACCAGCGCATTGCCATAGTCTTATCCTCTTTATTTATGCTCCAAGTCCAAGAATCGCCCGCACGGCGGCAGAAACCATGCTATCGACAAACCAGAAAAAAATGGCTGAAATAAATACCAGAATCAGCACCATACTGGTTGACACCATGGTTTCCTTGCGGGTCGGCCAGACTACCTTGTTTACTTCCTGGCGTACTTCGCGGAAAAATTTTGCGGGATTCTCTGTGGACATAATTACGTATTTGCGCCTGTTTTCTTATCCGCTTTTTTGCCCTCGGCAGGCGCTTTTTTATTCTCAGCCTTTGCTTCCGCCGGCACGGCTTTTTTATCAGTGCTTGCAGCGGCTTTAGTCTCGGTCGCAGAAGCCCCCCCGCCAATGGAGCCGTACTTACTCTTGAATTTCTCCATCTGACCGGTTTTACGGTAACTTACGCCACCAATCCATGCCGGATGGGTTTTGGGATCTACGTCCAGCTGTAGGACATCCCCGGCCTTTCCCCAGGTGGAACGGGTTTCATAACGCGTGCCATCGGTCATTACAATGGTAATCGGATGATAATCCGGGTGAATTCCTTCTTTCATACGCTTCTCCAGCTTTTTCAGGGTAAATTTTATATGAGGGGAAGTGTCTAGCGTAAAGATTTCCCTAAATCAAGGCTTATTCGCCAAAGTTTTTTACGGCATTGATTTACGGCATAGAGTATGGTATATATACTATATGCAGACACAGAAAATCACTGCCCATATCCCAGTTGAACTCCTTAAGTCCGCGCAGGAAGTTACCCATAAGGGGGTGACAGAGACGCTACGCGAAGCACTGGCGTTGCTGGCACGCAGCAAAGGGTATGAGAAGTTCCTGAGCGGATATGGCAAAGTAAAACTTTCCATTGATCTCGAAGCGCTACGGAAAGACTAAGATGTCTTTTGCTGTAGATAGCTCCGTTTTAATTGCGTATTTCAACGGTGAAAAGGCTCCTGATATCGAGTTAATAATAAAAGCGGCAAGTGATGGAAAATTATTCTTGCCTCCGGTTGTCATAACAGAAGTGCTTTCAACATCTGAATATCGTAAGATTTGGGGTTATTTGGAGGGATTACCGGTATTGCCGGTTACAGAAGGATATTGGGAACGTACTGCCGATATTCGCAGAATATTGATGGAAAAAAACCTTAAATCCCATTTAGGGGATGCATTAATCTGCCAATCCTGCCTTGATTCTAATGTTCCTCTGATTACCCGTGACAAAGATTTTCGGCATTATAAAATACTAGCGGGACTCACATTGGCAAAATACTAGGCGCTTCCCATACAGGGGCAGCAGAACCTAATGCGCTTGCTGGATGCCGCCAGTGCATCTCAATGCTGTTTATCATTGCCGGAGGTAAACACCGTTTTGCGTCCCCCCAACTGGTGTGCTCTATTATGGTTGATAAATCTTCCTGAGTTTCAACCGCCATCTCTTGTAACGATGTCATTTTACCAGAATCCATTAATAGTTTTGCAGTGCGGGCAAGTGACAGATGGAATGAAGAGGTGCGTCCATCTGTCAATCTATCTGTGATTGCACGAATAGCAGCCGCCGCCATAATATAACCAGTCGCATGATCCAGTGCCTGCACCGGAAGGGGCATCGGAATAATGGAGTTTTTCCAGGCCATTCCTGCATGAGCGATGCCGCTGCTCATCTGTATTAAGCTATCAAATCCCCTTCGTTTAGCCCACGGCCCATTTCTACCATATGCATTTAGAGACACCTCAATAAGCTCAGGAGCGATAGTGCGACGGGTAGTTACGTGATAACCAAGATTCTCAAGCGCGCCAGGACGATACCCATGCAATAAAATATCTGCCTGTGAAAGCAGTATTTCAAACTGTTTCCGGTCATTTGTATTTTTAAGATCAAGACGGGCGCATCTCTTACCTAGGGCAACCTCCGGGATAATACCAGGCTCTTCCCAATCAGGAGGATCAATTCTTAGCACATCCGCCCCATATCCAGCCAGAAAACGGCTTGCGACAGGTCCCGCCAGCACACGCGTCAAATCCAGCACTTTCAGTCCGGCAAGCGGCCTGTTTTTTGTAGGCAACCATTGTGATGTTGATCTATTCCCTGTATCAACCATTTCCACAAGCGGCTCGGAAGCGACTGCACGTCCCTGCGGATGCTCTTGCCACTGCTCAAAAGAGCGCATTTCTGCTGCACAGCCGCCTGCGCTGATTACGGCGGCTTCCAGGTCCGTAGCCATCCAGCTTGTAACGGCCTTTGCCATGGAATTTTTATGAGGATGATAGCCAAGCACTTTCTTGGTGGCAGCGCGGTGATGCGGAGCGTTTGTATGCAACCGTATCCAGCCGTCTTTTGTTTTGTAATCTCCGGCAATAGGATCCCATGCAGGCGGCAGTTTCCAGCCTAACGGACGGATAGACCAGCCAAACCACAATGAAGCCAGCCTGCGATCCACGACCACTTCTGGTATCAATGAAGCTACATTTCCTGAGAGTTCGGCAATAGAAAGTCCTGCGACGGCGATTGCAGCAACAGCCAGATCGGTAACAGGATAAATAGATGGCAAATCTCCCTTGCCAATAACAGCCACCTTATCCAAAACATCTATGTTTCCCCCCACTGCTCTCCATATATCTGCAAGCAATATATCCAGTGTGGCAGGCATCTCTGGGTCACATCCCCCTTACTATTTCTATATGCTCTTTGGGGAGTTCGCCGATAAAACGCGAGGGAATGTTTGATTGCCACTGGTTATACATGCGGCGGCTGCCGGCGAAACTAATGGTGCAGGTTTTTCGGGCACGGGTAATACCGACATAGGCGAGGCGGCGCTCTTCTTCTACCCCATCTCTGCCGTTTTCATCCAGCGAGCGTTGGTGCGGGAAGAGCCCTTCTTCCCAGCCAGGCAGGAATACGTGGTTAAACTCCAGACCCTTGGCGGCATGCAGCGTCATGATGCTGACCATATCACCGTTGATATTTTCCGCCATGTCCGTCACCAGCCCGACATGTTCCAGGAACGCAGTCAGGCTTTCAAACTCGCCCATCGCCCTGACCAACTCCTTCAAATTATCAAGCCTGCCTTGCGCATCGGGTGAGGTCTCCAGTTTCCACATCGGGCGGTAGCCGGATTCTTCCAGCACTATATCCGTGACTTCGCCGATGGAATGTGTGCCGAGCAATTTGCGCCAGTGCTCGAAGGAAGCGAGCAGGGCAGAGAGCGTCGCTGCAACTTTACCTTTCAACGTGCCAGCATCTATCAATTGACGGATGGAGCGTGTCATGGATATGTCCTGGGAACGGCCATAACTATGTATAGTTTCCAACGTTGCCGTGCCTACGCCGCGCCGCGGCATATTAATGATGCGCTCGAAGGCCAGATCGTCATCCGGCTGGGAGATGACGCGGAGATAGGCAACCGCATCGCGGATTTCCTGCCGTTCATAGAACCGCAGGCCGCCAATGACGCGGTAGCCGATGCCGAGCGTCAGGAAACGTTCTTCAAAAGCGCGGGTCTGGAAACCTGCGCGTACCAGCACCGCCATTTCATCGAGGCGGCTTTTTTCTCGCTGGCGGGCTTCCACCTCGTCGCCGACGAAGCGCGCCTCTTCATCGCCATCCCAGAGCGAGCGCACTACCACTTTTGCGCCTTCTTCATCTTCCGTCCATAATGTTTTCCCAAGGCGGCTGCTGTTCTGGGCGATAAGCTTGGAAGCGGCGCCCAATATATTGCCCGTAGAGCGGTAATTGCGTTCCAGACGGATCACCTGCGCCCCGGGAAAATCTTTTTCAAACCGGAGAATGTTGCCGATTTCCGCACCGCGCCAGCCGTAGATGGACTGATCATCGTCTCCCACACAGCAGATGTTTTTATGCCCTGTCGCCAGCAGCCTGAGCCAGAGATATTGCGCTACGTTTGTGTCCTGGTATTCGTCCACCAGTATATATTTAAAGCGCTGGGTTATTTCCTTATGTATATCGGGGAAAGTGGTGAACAAAATAAGGTTATGTAGCAGTAAGTCGCCGAAATCCATTGCGTTCAGGGTCTTCAGGCGCGACTGGTAGGTCTTATATAGCATAAGGGCCTTTGCTCCTGATCCGTGGCCTGCATCCACCGCGCTGATTTTCTCCGGCGGCAGCCCCTGATCTTTCCAACTCTGTATGATGGACAGGATCAGCTTGGGCGGAGTCTGCTTTTCATCCAGGTTATGCTCGTTCAACAACTGTTTGATCAAGCGCAGTTGATCGTCGGTATCCAGGATAGTAAAGCTGGAGCTGAATCCCAATGCCTCCCCATGTCTGCGCAGGATTTTTGCTGCAATCGAATGGAAGGTGCCCAACCAGTTCAAAGAGGAGCGTGATTGCTGTCCGGTTTCCATAGGTCTGCTGCCATGGAGCAGTTTTTCAATGCGCTCCCCCATTTCACGTGCCGCCTTATTGGTGAACGTTACCGCCAGTATCTGCCCCGGCCAGGCACGGCGGGTAGCCAGGATATGGGCGATACGCGAAGTAAGCACCCGCGTCTTTCCTGTACCTGCGCCGGCCAGCACCAGCACCGGCCCGTCTACTGCTAGGACTGCGGCTTGCTGCTCGGGATTAAGCGTAGTAATAAAAGAAGGGGAAGGGGGATTGTTTTCTATGGTCTCAATAATATCCTGCATCATAGGCTAACCATAGCATGGTAAAAGAACCACTCAAGAAAAAATACCCACATGAATTCATCAAATATCACCTTGATTATACTAATAATATACAATACCTAATAAAAAATTAACTTTTTAAAATATATATTTCTTGACATGTATTTTTGTTGCAATAGAAAGAATGGTTTTGCTACTATTAATAGTGCCGCTGTTTCAGGTGGCTATTAGTAGGTTAAACAAGCAAAAAATAAAGGAGCCGTATCATGTCGGTAGAAGCGCATATCAGAAGCCTGCAGGTAAAACATGCTGAATTGGAATCCACTCTCTCTGAAGAGATTGCCAGGCCGCACTCCGATTTCTACATCATAAAAGATCTTAAAAAGCAGAAATTGATTATAAAAGAAGAAATCGCTCGGCTTATGCATGGCCTTGCAACACAGCACCAGAGTGCATCTTAAAAAGATTCCCGACTGTTCATCAGCGAAGGCCCGCCTCCTGCGGGCTTTCTTTTTACAAGGCAGTGTTTAAAATACGACTTTTTCTAAATTTTCTCAGGCCATCAAGTATAAGTACGTTGCATAATAGGGCTATGTACGATAGCAAGAAGCAATGCATCATAACCCTGTCAGCAGACTGGCTCTGGTAAACTGGCCCCTTGTTATCTGTATCATGCTCATGGCAAGTATCGGCTTCGCCATGATGTATTCCGCCGCCGGCGGCAGCTTTAGTCCCTGGGCCTCACGGCAGATAGTGCGCTTTGTGTTCGCGTTTGGGCTCATGCTGACCCTTGCCCTGACGCCAGCGCAGTTTCTGTTACGCTATGCTTATGTTATTTATGGCATATCCCTTATCATCCTGATAGGCATCGAAGTGGCGGGGTTCATGGGCAAAGGCGCCAAGCGCTGGGTGGATGTCGGTGGCGTTAACCTCCAGCCCTCCGAGCTGATGAAAATCGCGCTTATACTTGCCCTTGCGCGTTATTTTCATTCCCAGCATGAAATTGATACCAACCGGCTCTCGCATCTTATTCCACCGATAATTCTGGTAATGCTCCCGGCGGTTTTTATTCTGCGCCAGCCTAACCTCGGCACCGCCACTATTCTTGTTTCCGTGGGAGCGACTTTGTTTTTCATGGCGGGGGTAAAAGCACGTTATTTCCTGATTATTATTGCCCTTGGGCTCATGGCCGCGCCGGTGGGATGGCATTTCCTGCATGATTACCAGAAACAACGTGTCATGACTTTCCTGCATCCGGAAGCGGACTCCCTGGGCGCTGGATATAACATCATGCAATCCATCATTGCTATCGGATCGGGCGGGTTCTTCGGCAAGGGCTATATGCAGGGATCGCAGGGACAGCTTGATTTCCTGCCGGAAAAGCATACGGACTTCATATTCACCATGATAGCGGAGGAATTTGGTTTCTTCGGCTGCGTTTTTGTACTGGTGGTATACATGATTATGATTTTTTATGGCATCGCCATAGCGCTAAGAAGCCGCCATCTCTTCGGCAGCCTGTTATCGCTGGGCGTGGCGGCCATGTTGTTTTTCCATATTGTCATCAATACCATGATGATTATGGGGTTGATTCCGGTCGTAGGCGTGCCGCTGCCCATGCTTTCTTATGGTGGCAGCAGCATGATTTCCATGCTTATCGGTTTTGGGCTGATGCAGAATGCCTACATAAACGGGGACATTAATTTATCGCGTAGAGCAGGGGTGGTATAAGGCAAAAAGAGTTTTACTAAAAACACATGGATAAATTATTTTTGTGTTTTGCATTAACGGATAAATTTGTTATAGCTATCGCGAATTAACCTTTATAAGAAATAACTATGGTGCATAATTCCACGTCTTGCTGTGGCGGACAGAAAACATCCCATGCAGCTTCAGAACAAGACGAACCATCCCGCCGTGATTTTATTATGCTGGCAGCTGGCGCTTTAGGAGGTGTCGGCGCGGCGGCAACGGCATGGCCCTTCATTAACAGCATGAACCCTTCTGCAGATGTACTGGCGCTTTCTTCGACGGAAGTGGACTTGTCGCCAATTCAACCAGGGCAGAGCATCAAGGTCAAATGGCGTGGCAAGCCGGTGTTCGTAAGGCGGCGCACCAAAGAGGAAATAGCATCTGCCGCAGCAGTGAATATCAGCGATCTGCGTGATCCGCAGTCGGATGACAGTCGGGTAAAACCGGGACATGCGGAATGGCTCATCGTGCTCGGCGTATGCACTCATCTGGGATGTGTCCCCCTTGCGAATCAAGGAGAATTCGGCGGCTGGTTCTGTCCCTGCCATGGCTCGCAGTATGATACGTCCGGGCGTATCCGCAAAGGCCCGGCGCCGCTTAATCTTCCGGTTCCCGAATATACCTTCCTGAGTGACACCAAAATACGGATTGGATAATATGCATCCCCCAGAGAAACCCGTTGCTTCCGGCAAACAAAACATTGGCGAAGTAGTAAAAGACTGGATCGAATACCGGTTGCCGCTTTTTAAGCTGCTAGACGGTGTTGTCGGCAGCTATCCTGCGCCGAAAAATCTTAATTATTGGTGGAATTTTGGCTCGCTGGCAGGTCTGGTGCTGGTAATCCAGCTATTGACCGGAATTTTTCTTGCGATGCATTACACGCCGCACGCAACGATGGCATTTGACAGCGTAGAAAATATCATGCGTAACATCAATTCCGGCTGGATGATGCGCTACATGCATGCGGTCGGGGCTTCCATGTTCTTTGTATTGGTATATGTCCATATTCTGCGCAATATTTATTACGGATCTTATAAAAATCCCCGCGAATTATTATGGATAATAGGATTGGTTATATTCTTGGTAATGATGGCCACTGCTTTTATGGGGTATGTATTGCCCTGGGGACAGATGAGTTTCTGGGGCGCAACGGTTATTACGAGTCTGTTTGGCGCGTTTCCTTTTGTCGGTGACTATATTACGCACTGGCTCTGGGGAGGGTATTCCGTAGATAACCCAACGCTGAACCGCTTTTTTGTGCTACACTTTCTTTTGCCCTTTGTATTGGTTGGCATCGTCATCCTGCATGTATGGGCATTGCATCAGCATGGTTCGAACAATCCCACCGGTGTGGATGTAAAAACTCCGAAAGATACGCTGCCTTTCAATCCATATTATACAGTGAAAGACCTGTTCGGGATTGGGGTATTTCTTATCATCTTTAACTACATTGTATTTTTCCAGCCCAATATGCTTGGTGATCCGGATAATTATATTCCCGCTAACCCGATGGTAACGCCGACGCATATCGTGCCAGAATGGTATTTCCTGCCCTTTTATGCGATTTTGCGCTCTATACCCAATAAGCTCGCTGGTGTGCTCGCGATGTTTGGCGCGATTATCCTCATGTTTTTCCTGCCATGGCTCGACGGCTCAAAGGTGCGCAGCGCCACCTACCGCCCGATGTTCAAATGGGCGTTCTGGGCGTTTCTTGCAGACGGACTTCTGCTTGGTTATATAGGATCAAAACCAGCGGACTGGGGAGTATTATACCATCTTGGGCTCAGCTTCCTGCCGGATTTAACGATTGGCATGCTTGCAACGTTGTATTATTTCTTTACCCTGCTGGTGCTCATACCCTTGATTTCACGTATTGAAAAACCGCTTCTGCTACCGGAAAGCATAGATGCTGCCTGTAGTAAGTAACATTGGAGACCCATCGCATGTTTTTTAAAGGAATTGGTTATGCGTTGCTTGCGGCTTTAGCGATCGCACAGATAGCGGCGGCTGAAGAGCTGGAGCACCCCAAGCATCTGGCTTGGCAATTCGAAGGAATGACCGGATATCTGGACAAGAAGGCGGCACAGCGTGGTTTTCAGGTATATAGCCAGGTATGCTCTGTCTGTCATTCATTGAACCGTGTCTCGTATCGTAACCTTTCCGATCTGGGTTTTACTGAAGCGGAGATCAAGGCAGTGGCTGCGAGCAAACTGGTGGAAGATTATGATGACAAAGGCCAGCGTATTATGCGTCCCGGCAAAATGTCCGATAATTTTGTGCCGCCCTATCCCAATGAGGATGCTTCACGCGCTGCCCATGGCGGAGCGTATCCGCCGGATTTAAGCCTCATTGTTAAAGCGCGCCATGATGGACCAAACTATGTTTTTTCACTGATCACCGGCTTTGGCCCCGCACCTACGGATGAAAAACCCGTGCCGAATAAGTATTATAATCCTTATTTCCCGAATCATTGGATTTCTATGCCGCCGCCGCTTTCGGAAGGTCTGGTAACGTATCAGGACGGTATGCCCGCTACGGTGGATCAGATGGCCAAGGACGTAGTGGTTTTCCTGCAATGGGCGGCTGAGCCGGAAATGGAACAGCGGAAACTGACAGGCCTGCGCGTATTAGTATTCCTGACGATACTCACGGGAATGCTCTATGCCATCAAACGGCGCATCTGGCGCAATGTCAAACACTAGCATTTTATCCGACAGGGCGGTAATCGCAGTAAGAGGTGAGGATGCGCGTACATTCCTGCAAGGCCTTATTACTAATGACATAAACAAGGTTACCCGACAGACTGCCATATTCGCGGCATTGCTTTCGCCACAAGGTAAGTTCCTGCATGATTTCTTTATCATGGAACTTGAAGGAAATCTGTTGCTTGAAACCGCTAAGGCTACAGCTACAGATGTAATTAAGCGCCTCTCGATGTATAAGCTGCGCGCGAAGGTAGAAATTGCTGAAATGCCACATATGAGAGTAGGGGCAGAGTGGGGTCAAATTGGAATTTCCAATCTCGAATCTGGAAATTTTGTTCTCTATAAAGATCCAAGACTGGCTGAATTAGGAAATCGCTTTATCCTCTATAATTCCGAATTCCAGATCCTCAATTCCCAGAACGAAAGCGCTTACGAACTTCATCGCCTGAAGCTGGGGGTGCCGGAAGGCAATGCAGACCTGACGTATAACCGCTCTTTCCCTATGCAATGGGGATATGACAAGCTTAACGCGATTGACTTTAACAAAGGCTGCTATGTCGGCCAGGAAGTGACAGCGCGATCAAAACATCTGGGGGAATTACGCAAGCTGGTGCACCAGGTGACTGCGGATAAAGAACTGCCACCGAAGGACACGCCTGTTATGAGTGGTGAAAAGGAAGTGGGAACCATGGCCGGCAGTATGGGAGCCGTGGGTCTTGCGCTGCTCAACATCGAGGCGGCACATTCCGGCAAGCCGTTATATACGGGCGGAATAGAGATCAAGGCAAGCCTGCCTCAGTGGATAAGATAAAACATATATCATCTTTATATCATTTAAAATGAACTTCAGCACACACACTGGAGCTTTAAATGAAACATTATAAATGAACCTTTCAAAACAGCAGCAACGCTATGAAGTTCTGGACGGGATGCGTGGAATAGCCGCATTTTGCGTGATGATGTATCACTATACCATGTGCACGAATTTTCCTATTTTCAGGAATGCCTTTCTCGCAGTCGATTTGTTTTTTATCTTAAGCGGTTTTGTCATAGCCCACACTTATAGCCAGCGCCTTCTAAATGGCATGAGTTTTACGGAATTTTTCTGCCGGAGGGTTATCCGGCTTTACCCGATGTTCTTCATGGGACTGGTGCTTGGCGGGGTAACCTTTTCAGCCATGACAAAACTGGGATGGAGCAATTATTCCCTACGTGATATAGCGGCAAGCCTCTTATGCAATATGCTTTTCCTGCCGTACTTGAATGATGGAAGGATTTTTCATTTCCCCACAGATATTGTCACGCAAGGGCCGGTGTTTCCTGTGGATACTCCCATGTGGAGCCTGTTTTTCGAGCTGTTTATAAATATGTTCTGCCTGCTGTTGTTCAGGCTGAATAATCTTCACCTAAAAAGATTGGTACTACTCATGTACGGCTTCGTCGTAGTGCGTGGCCTGATTTCCAGTTTTATCCATTTCGATATTGCCGTGACGCCTTCGGATGGATGGGGAACGCTCAACTTTCTCTCCGGATTCCCGCGGGTTTTTTATGGGTTTGTATTCGGCATTCTCCTGCAGAGGCATATTGAAGAAGTCCCTGAGTCACCTTATGCCTCCCGCTTGAAATTTATCTATAATCAGCCCTTTTTATTATACGGTCTTTTATTAATGGTATTTCTATTTCCATTCCCGTATGGGATGCATGGAGTAACCTATCTGTTTATGCTTGGCTTTGTCATGCCCTTTTTTGTATGGATGGGAGCTATGTCATGGTGTAAAAATCGGCTTAGCTTCGCTATATCCCGTTTCCTCGGATGGATATCCTATCCCCTCTATTGCCTGCATATGCCGGTCAGTCACGGAATAAATGTACTATTTAAAAAATATGATTACCCTGGTGTGGGAATGGTTCCAGTTGCCATATCCGTGATTACAAGCGTCATAACAGCAATACTCATCACCAAGCTGTATGAGGAACCGTTGCGGAATGAATTATCCAAGAGATTAAAGACGGCAGCGCTGAGACAACAGGTTAAGGTAGTTATCCCTTAATCAACTGCTGGAATTCATTCCATTCGCCCTTGCTCATGCCGCTGGATTCTTGGCTGACCTGCTTGCCTGCCAGCATTTCTCGGATGGCGTTCAAGCCTTTGGCGGACAGGCTTGCCCCCGCCGATACGGTAGTTCATGAAGGCTTCATAAGTAATGGGCAGCCAGCGCTTCAGCATGTCCAGCATCGCTTCAGCATACACTCGAATTTCATACTGAGCATGTGGATCGGCGCGCAGAGACAAGAAATGCATCAAATTATGCAGATCCACTTTCCAGTACCATTGGGTGTAATAATTGAGCGTCAGATTCATCCGCGCCAGTTCACGCGCCAGCCCTTTATTCTGCTCTTTAATCGGCTTGCCGCTTTCGTCCTCATTGAGCATTTCGATATAGTGCTCATAAACCTGAGTGGAATCATGTTTAAGCACTTCAAATACTCGCGCCGCTTCTACGCCTTCCACTAGCTCGCCGCGCCCTTGACGGTTGGTTTTTGCCTGAGCGGCAAGATGTTCGGGATGGGGGATATAGAATTCCCGATCCAGAATGGAATAACGCGCCGAGTATTCATTGACATTGGCGGTGCGGTGGCGAATCCATTGCCGTGCGACGAAAATAGGGAGCTTGATATGAAACTTTATCTCGCACATTTCAAATGGGGTAGAATGGCGGTGACGCATCAGGTAATTGATAAGCCCGGCATCCTCATTCACCTTCTTCGTGCCCTTGCCATAAGAAACCCGCGCCGCCTGCACAATCGCTGCATCGTCCCCCATATAGTCGATGACCCGGACAAAGCCATGATCCAGTACGGAAACCGGCTTATAGAGAATTTCTTCCAGCGCCGGAACCACGGCGCGAAGGGTAGGGGTGGTTTCCCTGCGGGTAGCGGCAATCTCCTGTTCCTGCTCGTCCGTCAGCGGTGTCTTGAGTGGCGATACGGTAGAAAAACTATTATCTTTCTTCGCGGATGCCCCAGCCATTATTTCCTGCCTTTTATATGATTCATGATCCATTTTACTGCCTTAAGGCTATTATATTTGCCCATTCCGGTAAATACAACAAAATCGGCACGGTGCCTTTTTTGCCTGTCCGGCATCTGCTGCGCCAGTATACGTGCCAGCTTCTCTTTTGTCATGCCGGGTCTTCGCATGGCGCGTTGATGTTGCAGGAAGGCAGGGACGGTCGCGACCACTGTATAATCGCAGCGTGTTTCGGCCTGTGTCTCAAACAGCAGGGGGATATCCAGCACAGCTACCTGTTTTCTGTGAATGCGTGCTTTTTTTATGAATCTTTCTTGAAGCCTGTGCACCATCGGATGCAGTATTTTTTCCAGCTCACGCAATTTATGTACATCAGCGAATACCTCTTTTCCAAGCAGGTTACGATCAATGGCATTGCCTGCCAGTGCTTGAGGAAAGAGAGAAGTTACCCTTTTTACCGCTGCGCCGTTCTTTCCCAACAGTTGATGCACCAGCCGATCGGAATCGCAGATAGCAGCCCCGCAGAGGGCAAATTGACGTGCCACCACGCTTTTACCCATGGATATCGAACCAGTAAGGCCAATAATGATCATGCGATACCCTGCAAGACATATTCGCGTAATTCCGACGTCACTTCCGGCGTGATGCCGAACCATTCGTAGAATGCCAGTTGCGCCTGGTAAAGCAGCATGCCAAGACCGTCTATCGTTTTATTGCCGCGTTCCGCTGCGCGTAAGAGCAGGGGAGTCATCAGCGGGTTATAAACGATATCGCTGACAAACGCATGGGATGGCAGTGTATCAAGCGAGATGTCTAATGCGCCCTTTCCCTTCATACCTAAAGAAGTGGTGTTGACCAGTAACGCTATCTCGTGCATGGCGCTTTCCGCCATATTCCATTCCACCACTTTTATCCTGCTGCGGTGTAAGGATTCAGCCATCTCGTCTGCACGCGCGCGTGTGCGGTTTGCCAGGATTATGTCATAGCCTGAATCGAGCAGGCCGACGCATACCGCCCGAGCAGCGCCGCCTGCACCCAGCACCAGCGCTTTTCTACCTGCCGCTTTCCAGCCGCCATTTTTCAGGTTGCAGATGAATCCATAGGCATCGGTATTCGTCCCTCTAAGTTTTCCGTCCTGTACAAGTATAGTATTGATCGCCCCAATCCGTTTTGCGGTATCATCCACTTCATCTACCCATTTCATGGCGGCTTCCTTGTGGGGAATGGTAAGGTTAACGCCGATAAAATCTTTTTCCGCCATCATGCGTAAAAAATGTTCCGGATTTTCTGGCTCCAGAGGAAAAGCGTCGTAGCTCGCTTCTACTCCGTATTTTTTTAACCAATAATTATGCAGGCGGGGGGATAGGCTATGGCTTACGGGATAACCGATGACTCCTGCTTTTTTGCTCATAAAGCTTCACATTTTCTAGCGGCGATAATCATCATATTACTGGCGAATTGGGGCGGAAGGAACCAGGAAAGCATGTGATTTATCCGGTCGGAACGATCACAATAGGCGTATTCCATCAGCGAAAAGCCACAATCGGCAAGTATCAATCGGATCTCGTCCATCGTGACGAAATGCTTTAGAAGGCCAAAATACTTAGGTTTTCCGGTTGCGCGATACATTATCCGCACCAGTGCACGGCTGAGTGAATGGCGGTTGGGGATAGAAAAGATAAGGGTTCCCTCATTATTGAGCAGGCTAGATAAAAAACGAAAAGAAGAGGGAAGACAATCCAGATATTCAATGATGCTGGAAGCGGTGACGATGTCAGCTTTCCGGAAGGATTCCGTATTGGGTATGGGGAGGTGAGATTGCTGAAATTCAAGATTATCCAGATTTCGCCTGCGCGCATTTTCCCGACCTATCGAGAGCATTTCCTGTGAGCCGTCAATCGCGATGGTATGCATTCCCAGTTGCGCCAGCTCGCAGGCAATTGCGCCGCTGCCGCAGCCTATATCGTAAGCCGAAGTGGCATCCTTGCAGTATCTTTCCAAGAAATTGCACCAGAGTTGTACTCTTTCCAGGCGGTTGGGAGCGCTTTTGTAGCTGGCGTGAAACTCTTCTGCCGTGGAGGAAAAATAATCTACTGCTTGCATACTCTACTGCGTTTTTAACAAGTCAATGGCAGGCAGGGAAGGATCGCGCTGTTTCTTTTCTTTTTCCTTCTGCGCTTTCTCCTTTTCTTCCTCGGCTTTTTTACGATCCGCGGCGATTTTATCAATGTCAGGCGGCGGCTGGTCGAAGATATTGAAAATATCGCGCAGGAAACCGGGAGTCAGCACTGAAAGCGGATTGACGCTCACCGAGGGGTTATCCATATTGCCTTTAATGCTGTAGTTCATGGCTAGAATTCCCTTGCCCTTACCGCCCATCAGCAAATCACCTATCACCGGCACATTGCCGAGCATGGAGTTCATGGTGTAGGAGGGAACGAGCGCGCCGTTTAAGTCCAGAGTAGAATTGCCGGTATCAATGGTACCGTCCGCCGTAAGGCCGAGCGCCGATCCGTGCGCTTTGGCTTCCTTGAGCACAATCAGGCCATCACGCCAGGTAAAGGGGGCGTAGAGCTTACTGAATGCAATGCCGTTACCGGTCAGGGTATCCAGAAAGCCGGTGAGCGAGGCTATGGTCAGTATCCTGGTAAGCAGCGGAGCTTTTTTCAGCGTATAGTCCTGCATGACCATTGCGCCCTCGATCTTATCTCCGTTATAGCTTCCAGTCAGGTTCATTTTTCCTCCTTCAATGCTGTCCAGAATGCCCAGCACATGCATGAGATCCCCGGCATCGTTCGAGGTGGCGTTAAGCTTGCCTTCCTTAATAACATAATTAAAGCTATTTTTTTCACCCAGCCGGGCGTTTATCATAGCGGAATGGCATATGCTGCCGCAATCGGCCTGCAGCGTAACCTCATGCATTTCTCTTTTATCGCCAAACACTAGCCGGTTTACCTTAAGGTTCAGCGTATAATCGCGTTGTTTCTTAGGCTTCTTGCTGTCGATATAAGGCGATACATCGAAGGAGTTCCCTGTGGCGGAAAGCGCTATGCCAGCAGGTGTTTCCCTATACGTCAGGGATGTCAAATCATTATTGCCGAAACGCAGTTGATCAAACGTAGCCGAACTTATAT